>JAEEGF012250681.1_pt1 | contig 43476 bp, 42 predicted proteins | sample 9134171 | NCBI WGS metagenome assembly JAEEGF01 (sample SAMN16246542, study PRJNA631951) | gut metagenome | biome: gut microbiome; feature: rumen; material: AP-attached | host: Bos | place: Iran: Karaj | collected 2018-10 | reverse complement strand
TTCCCGGAGCATCCTTTACCCCTCTCCTTGCCCTTGCACGTCTCGCAGGCTGGAGTGCTCACCGCATGGAAGAGATTTGCCACAAGGGCAAAATCATGCGTCCTGCATACATGACAGTATGTCAGCACAAGAAATACATTCCAATCGAAGACAGAATTGTAGATTAAAGAATAATAAAAAGAGGCATCCTTTTCGGATGCCTCTTTTGCTCTTCACTTTATCATTAATCAATAGGCACACAGTGCTTATCATTGATGTCGCAAACCTTCTGAACACGGCGACGGTATTTTTCTTCCATAAGTGGTTCCGTCTTAAGCCATGTCTTTACCACTTCCATAGCCATAAGGCCTCCAATAATTTTTGCTCCAAGGCAAAGGATATTGGAATCTGTATGTTCTCTTGCGAGTGTTGCACAAAGAGGGTCCTGACAAACCGCAGCGTAGCAACCATTAATCTTATTTGCAATCAATGCGCTACCATAGCCTACACCATCGCAGAATATTCCCCTATCGCATTCACCCTTTGCTACAGCAAGAGCTGCAGGATAAACAAAATCCGATAAATCACAACTATTCTCATCATAGGTTCCAAAGTCCTCTACTTGGTATCCTTCTTTGATAAGATAAGCCTTAATCTCCTCTTTCATTTGTGTACCAGCGTGGTCATTTGTCATTGCAATTTTCATACTCTTTACCTCCTGTTTACATGTTTTTAATACTCATAGTCCAAGGAGTCAAAACTACAACTATCTAATTTGGTAAAACCTATTTCAGTCAAAACATCAGCTGTCTTCTGGACATAATTATAACAAGATGTTATTACTGCCTTTTGGCGACATGATATACTATTTATAGTTATTAGTATAACATCCACATTTTCAATCATCCATTCGTTTTTACGAATACACATTGTCAATTGATGTGTGTTCTCTATTTTATCTATATTTACGTAGATAAATGTTGGATCGTGCAGGTTTTTTCTTAATCCTTCTGATATTTTCCTACATAATATCTCTAAAGATTCATTAGAACAGCGCTCCATATTAGTAATTGTACGAACTAAATTCATGTCAATAATCCTCTAACATATATCTTTTGAGTCAAGCACAATAGTAAATGGACCGTCATTCAAAAGGGATACTTTCATATCTGCTCCGAACTCTCCTGTTTCAACATGAAATCCTCCCTGACGGCATTTTTCAACAATGTACTCATACATTTCATTTGCCATATCAGGAGCACCTGCCTCTATAAAAGATGGGCGATATCCCTTTTTACAATTTGCATAAAGAGTAAACTGGGAAATCAATAACAATTCACCGCCAACATCTGTAAGAGAAAGATTAATCTTGTCATTCTCGTCATCGAATATACGAAGTCCCAAAAGCTTTTTTACCATCTTGTCAGCGATTTCTTTTGTATCATCCTGACCTACACCAATAAGCACTAAAAAGCCCTTATTAATCTGACCAATTATGTTGCCATCCACCTTTACAGATGCTTCATTTACTCTTTGAATTACAAATTTCATGGGTATTCCTACTCTCCATCTGGTCCATGTACTGAACCATACTTTTCTAAATTAGTAGTCTGACGCTGAATTTCCGCATCATATCTTTCAACTACACCATCCCAATATTTCTCAAGATCCTCCTCGCCTCTACGGTCAGGGACATTGAAATCATTAGAAAGGATTTGACCGAAGTACTCGGATAGCTTTTCTGCACCTGAAAGATTCAAATGAAGTCCTCCATCATAAGTATCCTTGTCCCAATCAAGTCCAATACTATCTTGATAATCAAGGAAATTAATGTAGGTCAAGTCATTTGCAGCTGCATAGTCTTCCATCTGCTTATCCCACTGTGGATACCAGTATGGGAAAAGACTTGGAGCCTTCACAAGAATCAGTTCAATATCATTGTCCTTGCAAAGTTTTGTCAATTTGTCTAAGTACTGGTATGCAGTATCGCCAAATTGATAGTCGATTATAGGTCTTCCCTTTGGAATGTTATCATCTGCAGGCTTCTCATCTACACGCATATAGTAGCCATTAAATGTAACCTTGTCTCTGTGGAAAAGGTAGTTAAAATCATCCGCATTTAAATCACTCCAACGGCTGTGATATCTAAGAAGAGGGAACATGTACTCAATCATGCTCTCTTCCTCAGTCATAGAAGCTTTTATGGAATCAACCTTGCTACTGCTCCACTTCATACCGTCTAAAGTCATTCTGTTGTAGGCTTCATTCTGAGGAGTATTGTATTTCATAGAAAGAACGTTGAAAACTATCACATCAGGATGTTCTCTCTCCACTGTCTCCTCTGCCAAATAATATGATTGCCATATTAACTGCTGTGCACTACCACGTATATACGAATTAATTCCAAAATTCTCCCATAGGTAAACCGGTGAAATATTCTCGTATAACTCACAATCTCCGATGAAAACCACATTGTGGTCTGTTGGATCATCGTAGTATTCACCAATCATGGCTCCTTCCAAAATACCATGCATGTATTTTGGCATAAATAATCTAGTTGCAAACCATAGTCCAGATATCGTAATTACGATAGTAAGAACTATTGCCAATAATTTTTTCATCAAACACCTCTAAAACTGATTATATATAAACTGGCTTGCAGAATAACCAATTCCGTAAGCTCCGAAAATCAATGTAGCCATGAAAAGAACATACCAAATAATGAATCTAACTGGCCCAGCCGTAGCGGCAATCTTCTCTCTTACAGAGCCACTTCTCTGAAGGAGGCTGACTGTCACAAGAACAATTAGTCCAACAAAAACTACAATGTAATCATCGATAGTAAGTCCCATTGCAACAAATGCTTCCGGATTAAACTGCCATAAATGTGTATCTGTAAAGATGCTACCAAACATTTTAATTGTAAGAGGCACATCTCTATAACAGTCAAACATACGAAGTGATGACATAATAAGTACAGTTCGAATAACCTGGAATAATCTCCAACCAAATGTACCTGCCACATTTACCTTGCTGTGGAACCATCTATAGAATGGCTCAAGCTCCTGAGAAATCATGATAACTACAAAGTTGCCAAGTCCCCATACAATAAAGTTCCAACTAGCTCCGTGCCAGATACCTGTTGTAAACCATACGATAAAACTTGAAAGATATACCGGAACTCTCTTACCTAGATTGTTTCCAAGGCGAGCTCTTGATTTCTTAGACAGCTTCATCATAAACTGGCTTGCTGAAATCGGATAGAAAATATAATCCGTAAACCATGTACCCATTGTAATATGCCAGCGATTCCAATATTCTTTGATGTTCTTTGAGAAGTATGGACGAATAAAGTTTTCAGTAACTTTGATTCCCATAGTCTCAGCCACACCAATGGTGATGTCGATTCCACCAGTGAAATCACAGTATAACTCTAAGGCATAAAACATAGCTCCTGCAAATACATAAAATCCTGAGTACGCATCAGTATCGGCAATAATCGCCTTTACAGGTACTAGAATTCTATCTGCAATAACAAGCTTCTTGAAAAAGCCCCAAAGAATTCTCTCTAAACCAAATGAAACAGTCTTCCAATCAAATCTATGCTCCTCATATAGAGTCTGGCTTAAATCAGCATATCTACTGATAGGTCCCTGTACAAGCTGAGGGAAGAATGATACGAAAAGGGCGAACTTCAAAGGATTCTTCTGAGCCTCGAATTTGCCATTATAAACGTCAATCAAATATCCCATAGACTGGAATGTGTAGAAGGATATACCCATTGGAATAACCAAATTCACAAAGGAAAGTCCATCTGCTCTGCCAAAAACACTAAGCAGAGAATTGATATTTGAAATAGTAAAATTAGTGTATTTTGTAACTGCAAGAATACCGAGGTTGAACAAAAGGCAGCAAAGAAAAATCTTTTTCTCAAGGGAATGTTCCTTGGCTTTTGCAGCTTTTTTCTCTTCCTTTTCCATTTCCTTTTTATGTTCCTTGAACCAAACATCAAAAGATGCCTTGTGATCAGAAATGGACTTTGCCGCAAGGAAGGTACTTGCAGTAGTAATCATTATAAAAATAAGATACCTAGGGTCTGCCATAAAATAGAATGCATAACTCGCAATAAGCAGGAAGGACCACTGGGCCCTTCCTGGCAATAAGTAATACATTACAAAAACTACTAGCAGAAATCCTAAGAATTCATAGCTTGTAAATAACATCTATTAATCCTCGTCGTCTAACTTTGTCTTGATGAGTTCGTAAATTGCCTCTGCAGAATTAAAATTCTCTGGAGTAAGCTCTGCTGCACCAATTGTTACATCAAACTCCTCATTAATCTCTGAGATAAGAGAAACAATATCAAAGGAATCAAGAATTCCTCCGTCTACTAAATTTGTAGCTGTTGTAAAATCTACCTCAGGATGTAAATCTCCTAAAATCTCTAATAATTCATTCATCGTATTATCCTCCTTAGTCCGCCAGTTACATTGACAATCCTGAGAGCCTCTTACGATGACTAATGTCATTCTCCAGAGGCCTCAGAGATTGTCAACTACTGGCTCATCTAATTTATTTTATTTATTATAATAATTTATTTCTCGCTATACATTTTAGTAAGCTTTACGCGGTCGATTTTGCCGTTGGCTGTAAATGGCATTTCCTCAAGACGGTTTACCTTGTTAGGAAGCATATAGCGTGGAAGCTTTGTCTTTAAGGCCTTGATTAAGTCTCCCTCTGTAATGTCACCTACATAATAGAGAACAATTTTGCCCTGCTCCTTGGCATAAATGCAACCAGAAAGCTTAATCTCTGGAACAAGATTTACATTGGCTTCTATTTCTCCAAGCTCAATTCTATGTCCCATGTGCTTAATCTGGAAATCCTTACGAGAATGGAAAATAAGCTCTCCTCTCTCATTGAGATGTCCTACGTCTCCTGTTCTATAAATAATCTCAGGATAATTTTTATTTAAAGGATTCTGTACATATGACTCACTTGTCTTTTCAGGGTTGTTGTAATAACCAAGTGTAACAGAAGTTCCTCTAATGCAAATCTCACCTTCCTCACCTTCAGCGGCAAGTGTATTGTCATCCTTAAGCAAAAGAATCTCAGTGTTCTTAAATGGAAATCCTACAGGGATAACCTCATCATCTGCAAAATCTCTATCTACAGGGAAGTAACAGCACATTCCTGTACCCTCTGTAGGGCCGTAGAGATTAAAGAACTTAGCCTCAGGCACTGCGGCTCTCCAAAGTCTAAACTGCTTGATAGGAAATACCTCACTACCGAATGCTATTGTCCTAAGTGTATGTGGTACCACTGTATCAAATGTAGCAAAAGCACTAATCATTGTAAGAGCTGATACAACCCAACATACTGTATTGATATTATGTTCATTAATATATTCCACTAACTTGATTGGGAACATAAAATATGAATGTGGAATCAAATATGTGGTAGCACCAAATTTAAGTGTTGGATAAACCTCTTTTAAGCAAGCGTCAAAATAAAGTGGTGTCTGGTTACCAAATATAGTATCTTCATTAAATCCAAGTGTCTCAGATAATTGTTCAATGTAATCAATAACTGAGCGGTGGCATGCACACACACCCTTTGGTACACCAGTAGAACCTGATGTAAATACGATATAAATAGGGTCAGTATCAATTGCCTTTTTCCTAACAAGTGCTAAGGCCTCATCATCTGCTGCAGTCTGGCTAATCTCAGAGAATAAAACAATATCCGCCTGATAATCAAATCCCTTTGCAATCTCTACTGTGCTATCATCACAGATAATGACCTTTGGCTTACAATTATCTAAAATCAGATTAATTCTAGTAGCTGGCATCTCGCTATCAATTGGAACGTAGTAACAGCCAGCATTTATTACTCCAAAAAATGTAGCAATTGTATTTGGACTTTTTTTCATAAATACGATTACAGGCTCTCTGCTGCAACCCTTATTTAACAATCCTGTTCCCACAGAATCCATAATTCTTTTTACATCTGCAAATGAAAGCTCTACCTCATCATCCGCATATGCGATTTTATCTGGAACTCTTTTCAAGCTATCGTTCAGATAATCTAGTACGTTGTTTTGCATTTAAATCACCTCATATATAAACAGGGCTATGCCCCAAAATAAGCTTATTTAGTAATAAGGCTCTGGCATTCTGGTCTTGCCACAGCACATTTATTTACACAATCCGCTGCAAGTACATCAATTATATCAAGGACTCTAGGCCCTACCTCATAATCTCTCTTTAATATAGAAAGCTCAGTGCAGCCAAGAATTATAACCTCAGCGCCAGCCTCAAACAGCTGCTCCTTAACTGTGTAAAACTCTTCCATATTTACCTTGCGACCAGCCTTAACATCATCATAGATAATGCTCATAACCAGCTTTTGGCATTCTACATCAGGGTAAACACACTGTATATCAAAATCCTTGAACACAGAATCAAAAAGATGCATCTGCACAGTGCCATCGGTAGCCATGATACCTACCTTTTTGACCCCAGCTGAAACCAGATATTCAGCAGTTTCTTTTATTCCATTTCCCACCGGAACAAAAACCGCCTTAGCAATATCCGGGTGGAAATAATGAGCAGTGATACATGGAATAGCAATGTAATCCACATTCTGCCTCTCTAACTCATGAGCTAATTCCAGAATCTTTGGAAGTGGATTCTCCTTGTTTCTGCCAAGAATATATCCTGTTCTATCTGGAATAGATGGACAGTTATATACCACCATCTCAATATTTTCTTGATCGCTTGCGGCATCAGTAAGCTCAATTATACGTTGCATAAAATATGCAGTAGCCATTGGCCCAAGGCCGCCTATAATTCCTAATTTTTTCATATCATTAAACCCGTAAACATCCAAAGCATGGACTAATTAAAATATGGAAATCTTTCTCTATCATAATTATGAGAACGATAGTGCTGTTCTGAATAAGCCATCAATTCCTCATCTGTAATATAAAATCCCTTGAAAGATTTATCTGTTCTAGGAGTAGTATCAAAATGACGCCATCCTTCACCGCAGTCTACCACATTCCAATAATGATGACGCGTTGCAGTCGGAATAATCTCAATGTCCGCATTCTTAATTCCCGCTCTAGTAAGTAGCACCTTGCTAACAGCAAAGAAATTGTAGCAGTCACCATGACGATTCTTCAAACCATCATATGCGCCCTTTAGCCAGTCTCCGCTGTCATCGCTCTCACTGTATCCAATATTGCCCTGCACCCAAACGTATATCGCATGAGCCTTATCATAGTCAGACATGCTATCATCGATAATCTCATTAAGGACCTCATCCGCAAGAGCATATACCTCTTCTTCTGAATAAATCTGCTCTATTACTGTGATTACACCCTCAGCCAAATCCACATTACCCATGGAATCGGTTGCAGTATAGATAACTGTATATTCACCTGGTGTATAAACATCTACCTGACTACTATCCACCTCAACCTGAATATCTGTATCTACATTATCTTTAACAACTATTCCATTTTTAAAGCTGACTCCGTCGCCAACATATACTATTTTATCCAGCTGTCCTTCTATTACAGGTGGCTCGATATCATACTCCTCAACTATGTTAAGCACAGCATCAGCCTCAGTGCGATTGCCAGAAGAATCCTCTGCAACAATAGTTACGTTCTTTGTTCCGTAGCTGTCCACATCTACAGCCTTACCGTAATAGATATTAACATCACCTGAAAGGTCAAATACCTCATCAACAAAATCTTCTGCCGATGGAGCCTCCTCTTTTGTACGGGTCACATCCTTGGTAGTAAGAGTAGGTGCCACCGTATCAGTTACCTCAAGTTCACATTTATAGGTAAAATGATCTGATTTGATTCTTACTGAATATGTTCCCGCCTTATCTGTGGAAAATACAGTGTCGTCTGTAAATTCAGCTGACTTCTCAGTGTCCTTCAAAAAGTCTGTAGCCTTCACCTCTGTTCCAAGCTCAACTACGCACTTTTCATATACCCTAGACTTATAATTGTAATAAAAATAGGCCCCCACGCCCAAGCACACTACGAGAAGTACTGCAAAGGGCACGAAAAGCCTATAGGTATTTTTTCTTCTTCTATATCTTCTTCTATGTCGATTAATTCTACGTCTATTTCCCATGACAAATAATTCTCCCGAGTTAATACTCGAAGTCCATTTTAACAATCATGGGACTTATAGTCAAATTACTTGAGAAGTGTATTAAGTAAACCTCTAAAAAGCTGGGCTCCTGTATTGCCTCCAAGAGTCTGACCAAACTTGCCAAATTTCTTGCCGAAAGTCTTACCAACCTCACGACCAACAGTACCAGCTACAGTAGTTCCAACTGATTTAGCCGCACGTCTCTTTCTGTTAGCCTCTTTTTCCTTCTCACGCTGCTCTGCTTTCTCTTTTGCAGCCTGTTCCTTAGCCTCTAGCTTAGCAGCCTCTGCAGCTTCCTTGGCCTCATCCTCAGCTTTTGCCTTTTCAACTCCCATTCTAAGGAGAAGTTCATAAGCAGACTCAGGGTCTACGGCATTAGCATATTTAGTATAAAGAATGCTTCCCTTTATAGACGAATCTCTCACAGAATCATCTATGCCACCCATAAGTGACTGTGGAGGAAGAATAGCAACCTTTTCAACAATACTTGGTGTACCATCCTCCATTAAAAATGATACTACTGCCTCGCCTGTACCAAGCTCTTCTATCACATCAGCTGTCTTAAATGCAGGATTCTCTCTAAAGGAATCGGCTGCAGCCTTAACTGCCTTTTGCTCTGCCGGAGAATATGCATGAAGGGCGTGCTGAACTTTATTACCAAGCTGAGCCAAAACGCCATCTGGAATATCTCTAGGATTTTGTGTAACAAAATAAACACCGATACCCTTTGAACGGATAAGCTTAACCACCTGCTCAATCTTTTCAAGCAAATGCTTAGGTGTGTCTTTAAACAATAGATGAGCCTCATCAAAGAAGAATACCATCTTTGGCTTTTCAAGATCACCAACCTCAGGCATTATCTCAAAGAGCTCAGACAACATATATAGGAGGAACATAGAATAAAGTGTTCCATTATTAATAAGACTCTGGCTATCGAGAATATGAATCATTCCTCTGCCCTGCTCTCCTGTAGAGAACCAATCTCTTATATCAATAGCTGGCTCGCCAAAGAAAGTCTCTCCCCCAGCAAGCTCAAGAGATACAAGGGCACGCATAATAGCACCGATACTTTGCTTATTAATATTGCCATACTCAGCAGCAAACTCTCCGTTATTTTCAGAGACATAATTAAGCATAGACTTCAAATCCTTTGTATCAATAAGAGCCAAATTATTATCATCTGCAATCTTATAAACAATTGTAAGGATATCAGTCTGAGTATCATTCAAATCGAGAATACGAGCCAAAAGTGTAGGCCCCATCTCAGTAATAGTAGTCCTAAGCTGAATACCATTTTTACCGAACACATCCCAAAGTGTTGTTGGGTAATTATGGTAGTTAAATCCAAATTCATCAAGGCCAAATTTCTTGATGCGATTTTGCATGTTTTCACTATCCACTCCAGGACAAAGCATACCTGCAATATCACCCTTAACATCGGCTAAAAATACAGGAACTCCCATATCCGAAAAGCTCTCAGCCATAACCTTTAAAGTGATTGTCTTTCCTGTTCCTGTGGCACCCGCAATAAGCCCATGTCTATTAGCCATCTTTGGCAACAAATAAACAGGCTCACCATTTTCGTTATTCGCCATCCAGATTTTACCATCTCTAATCATAATAACCCTCCCGTTCTCCTTAACTAGATACTAACCATTATAGCAAAAATGGGAATTCCCCATCAACACTGAAAACGTGGCCCTAGTTGCAAAGAGTAGCCTTAAATGGTGCTATAGGAAGGCCTTGTTCGTTTTTGATGTTGATTACGGCATAGTCGTCCCATCCAAATGAGACACTCACTTTCGCATCAGGCGAAATATCCTTAGTAGTAGTGAGGGTGACGGTATTGTTCTCAGCGGTCACTTCTTCAGGAATAGTATTTTCGCCATCAATTGAGATTGCTATATCGCTTTTGTCAAAAACGCTTAGGTTTTCAGCATTCTTAAAGGTCAATGTAATGGTATTTCCACTTACGTTGCCTTTTTCAAACCTAGGATTCTCAGCCTGCTCTGCAGGAATCAAATTGTATACGTGACTGAGCGCTAAAAGTGCAAGTCTTCGGCCTACTTCCATCTTTTCCTTTGGATGAATATCATAGTAGCTTCCTATATCCATTATGCTTGTCATGTATACATTTTCTACTGTATCTGCTACTTGCTGCTGTTTTTGGCGAACAAGAGAATAGTCATCATTTGTGCACGCTAGCCATTCGCCGAACGGTGCTAACTGAACTAGGATAAATGGAAATTCATCATCCCAGTCCTTGCGCCAAGCCTTAATAAGACTGCTCAAAAGCAGGTCATAGGTTTTGGCACGGTCTCCGCTGTCGGATTCACCCTGATACCAAAGAGCTCCGGCTATTGTGTATGGAATCACCTTTTGAAGCATAGTTTCATAGAGACCAGCTGGACGATTTTCATTGTATGGTCCAAGAGGAACAACAGGACCATCCCCATTTTTCTCCATGTATTCAAGCTGCTCTTCTCTATCGAGGCCATAAAGCAATGGCTCAAATATCTTGTAATCAGAAGGTGTGTCTATCTTTTCCCAGGCAAGTAGGCTGATTGTCTTCATTTCCTTTTTGGTGTATGCCTTTAACGCCTCTTCATATTCGTCTAGATAGTATTTAAGTTCCTTGGTCTGAAGCACAGTTTCTGGTACCCAGGCAACAGCTGTTGTGCCGCCCCAGTTGCATCCAATAATTCCAACAGGAACCTGGAGCTTCTCTTGTATTCTTCTGGCAAAACTGTAGGCTGGAGCAGAAAAATTTTCATAGCCCTGATCCTTGTCGTTAAGCCATTTGCCGTATCCATCTCTGCCTTCTCCGTTGTGTGTCACATGCCCTTCAAAGGCTCGCTGTGGCACATTGTAAAAATGGATTGAATCATTTTTAGGAAGATTTTTAGTTCTCTCCCAATCTTTGTCGTACTTGTTGAAGAATTCCATGTTAGACTGACCTCCAGCCAACCAAACTTCTCCAACACTAACATTGCTAATAACTATTTTTTCCTGACTGCTAGTATTTTCAACTACAATTTTGTTATCCTTAGAGGCTTCCATAGAAGCGAGGGTAACCTGCCATTTTTCCAGTCGATCACTTACAGAATTGATTTCATCTATCAATCTTCCATGATAATCATAAATACTAACTCTAACTCGATCCCCCTCTTCAGCCTGGCCAAAGATATGGATTGGTTTATTGCGCTGCAAAACCATTCCATTTCCAAAAATTTCTGCAACTGAAAATCTAATCATTATTATTCTGTGCTCCTCTTCTTATACCCCAATACATATTTTTAAACTCAGTAGGTGTACACCCCTTCTGTAATTTAAACATTCTTATAAAAGATGATATAGATGTAAAACCGCAATTAAGAGCCACATCAGTAACGGAATTTCCTGGCTCAATTAAAAGCTCTTGTGCCTTAGCAATTCTTTTTTGATTAACATATTTATAGAAACTCGTTCCAGCGAATTGCTTAAACAACCTCTCAAAATAATATTTGCTAAAGCCACTCATATCAGCAATATCATCTAGTTTTAAGTCCTCAGAACAATGTGAATTAATGTAATCGCAAATATCCATAAATACAAATGCATACTCGCCTTTGACGCCGTATGAATCATCCTTGTGCTCATTATTATTGATAGAAAATCTCTGTCCAATCAGCACAAACATTTCCAGAAGCTTACTATATATATTTACCTCTGCAAAAGGCATACCTGCCATATATTCATCTCTAATATCAGTTAAGAGAGTTTTTAGTCTTCCATATATATCTGGATATTCTTCTGGTGTAATAACCGTGTATGGCGACATAAATGAAATAAGCGTTTCAATATCTCTCATGGACCTTAAGATATCTGTGCTTGGCTGAAAAATTACTCTTCTACCAGTCTCAGGTGCTTCTATAGAATGAACGCATCCAGGACACACAACGCAAATATCTCCTTCTCTTAGCTTTGCTTCTGAATTAGAAAAAGTAAGCTTATATCCATTCTCAGTTGGCATTATTATTTCGATAGCTGGATGCCAATGCATAGGATAGTCTTCAAACTCTGTATTATCATAAAGCTTCAAAGTGGTGCTCTGCTTATAATTGACGGTTTCAAAAATTCCATCTAAGGATTCAATCATTTTACTCCCCCTTTCGAGCAATAATTAGCAATAATCACTAGTCATAATTTTTGCTCTAATTGACGAAAAAATCAAGCCTATTTTTCGAAAAATTAAAACTAAATCCTTTGATTTTAGTAATTATCGCTATTTTTAGACCATATTATTTAGAAATATTAAACAATCCCACTATGGTTGGGTTGTAAACAATGGCAATAATTGATAATCAAGAAACAACAATTCTAAAGATTGTGATTAAACTGTGTGCTAAATTTAAAACATAAGATACAACGTGCTCAAGGGAAAGGGTAATCGAGCACAAAAACAAAAATACTTTGGAGGAGAAGGTAATATGAAAAGAAAGATTTTAGCTACTACGTTATCTGCTTTCATGGCCGCTTCATTATTAACAGGTTGCGGCGGAAGCAACGGATCAGGATCAGGAACAACAGCTGATGGTGTTCAGGAAATCACTTGGATGTTCTGGGATGATCTTGATGCAACACAGGATTTGATTTCTCTCGGATACAAGGAGACAATCGAAAGATTTAACAAAGACTACGAAGGTCAGTATCACGTTAACGTAGTTACAACAAACCTTGAAGAGTATTACACAAAGCTTAACGCAGAGATTCAGGGTGGTAACGCACCAGACGTATTCATCTGTAGCCCAGGACCACAGCTTTCAGATTATGTAATTCCTGATGGAGTTGCTCCAGCAGATGGTCTTTGCATGAACCTTGATGATGCACTTGCTACTGATGGATGGAAGAACACATTCACAAGCGATGCAGTATTCACACAGCAGACATATGACGGATCAGTATACGCTATTCCACTTAACACAGCTGCTGCTTGCTGCTTCTACAACACAGAGATGTTCGAGGATGCTGGCGCTAAAGTTCCTACAAACTTCGACGAGTTACTTGATGCTTGCGATAAGCTTGAAGCTAAGGGTTATACACCAATCACAATCTCAGCTGGTACATCATGGTGCTTATCTATGGTAGCTGGTTACCTTTGTGAAGAAGAAGGCGTAGACCTTGCAGCACTTGCTGATGGTTCTGCTTCTTGGGAAGATGGTAAGCTTGAGAAGGCTTGTGAGAACCTCTTAAAGCTTTCTAAGTACTTCCAGCCAACAGCTCAGGGTGATACAAATGACGTTGCTACAGCAAACTTCTACAACGAAGAAGCTGCTATCCTTATCCAGGGTTCATGGGCAATTGGTCAGATTAACGGTGAGAACCCAGACTTCGAGTCTAAGTGTGGTGTATTCCAGTTCCCTGGTTGCCAGAGACTCATTGCTAAGTCTGATTCACTTTGCGTAAGCAAGGATACAAAGTGCCCAGAGGCTTGTATCGCACTTCTTAAGTACTTCACAGATGACACAGCTCAGAAGTACACAGCAGAAGTTGGTGGAAAGATTCCTGTAACAAGTGTTGAGTATGATGCTTCAAAGGCACCAGCACAGCTTTCATACGTAATGGATGTATTTGCAAATGCAAAGGGTACATTCGGTTTCTACAATGAGTCAATGCCTACAACTGAGACAGGCGCTCACTTCGATGACTTAATGGTTTCAGTATTCCTTGGAGATACAACTCCTGCTGAAGCAGCTAAAGACATGGAAGAATATTACAACGAAAACTGCAGATAGTATCTCTTTCTCATCTATTCTTTAGTGATAGGGGGCGCTTTCGCCGGCGCCCCTATATTTTTCAAAACCCCAATTAATTAGTTTTAAGGAAAGTAGTGTTATGGATAAATTACTTAGAAATAAAAAAGCCATAATCGTCTTTATGGCACCTGGTTTATTATTATTTACTCTTATACTTTTTGTTCCAATTTGTCAGTCTATCTACTATTCACTCTGTGAATATAAGGCTACATCTATTACTGGTCCAAAGTTCATAGGTTTTAAAAACTATGCAGACTTGTTAAAGGATGATACATTTTGGATTGCTTTAAAAAATTCATTTTTCTTTTTAGTATTTTCATGTGTAACTCAGCTTATTATGGGCTTGTTCCTTGCAGGCCTTCTTACAAATATAGATAAAGGAAGAAACTTGTTTAAGAATATTATTTACTTACCATGCGTTCTTTCTTCTGCTGCTTTAGGTCTCTTATGGATGTTCATTTTCAGTCCAAAGTTTGGTATCAACAAGCTTATTGAGACACTTGGCGTACAAGACTTCGTTAAAAATGGACCTTTATGGTTAATGGATACTAAAGGTTTCATTGTTCTTCCAATGTGGGTAATCGCATTCGTTGCCTTATGGCAGTATGTTGGTCAGTCTATGATGCTTTACATGGCTCAGATTTCTGGTATCAGCAAATCACTTTACGAAGCAAGTTACATTGACGGATGTAGCAAGGCTAAGAGTTTTAGATACATCACTCTTCCACTTATCCGTCCTATGGTAGCAACTGCAATGTCACTTAATGCTATCGGCTCTTTAAAGTTCTTTGATTTGGTATTCAACATGACAGAAGGTGGACCAAACCACAGAACTGAAGTCCTTGCAACTCATCTTTATCAGCAAGGTTTCAAGTACAGCAAATATGGCTATGCAAGTGCAATCGGTGTCGTATTATTAATTCTTTGCCTCCTTGTAACTGCATTCATTAACAAGGTAGTAAAGACAGAGCAATACGAAATGTAAGGAGTTTCAATATTATGAGAAAGATTAAACCAATACGAATTATTATATATTTATTCCTAATTATAATGGCAGTTATTTACCTTGCTCCATTACTTTGGGTTTTAATTGTAGCTTTTAAAGACAATAACCATGAACTTATGGTTGCTCCATTCTCTCTTCCACAATCGCCATCATTTGATAACTTTGTATTTGCATGGACAGCTGGAAAGCTTGGTATTGCAACATTAAATTCATTCTTAGTATGTACAATATCATTGATCTTAAGTATGTTGATTGGATCAATGGCAGCTTTTGGTATCGCTCGTCTTCGTTGGAAATTTGCTAGACTTTCTCTTACTTATTTCCTTCTTGGAATGATGATTCCTGTACACTGCGTTTTAATACCACTATTCTCTCGTTTCTCAAGCTTCGGCTTAAACAACAGTTTAGTTGGTCTTATTCTTCCATACGTTACATGCTCTCTTCCTGTAACAATCTTCATTATGGTTGGTTTCTTTGAGAGTCTTCCAAATGAATTAATTGAAAGCGCATGTATCGATGGTGCTACTATCTACCAGATTTTCTACGGAGTATGCTTACCTCTTGGTAAGACAGGTTTATTCGTAACAGGTCTTATGACTTTCGTAGCAAACTGGAACGAGCTCTTACTTGCAATGGTATTTATTTCCGACGATTTAAAGAAAACACTTCCTGTTTCTCTTTCAAAATTCGTAGGGCCATACAATACAAACTATACTCAGATGTTCGCAGCTATCATCATCGCAATCATTCCTACAATCGTAGTTTACTGTGCATTCTCTAACCAGATTGTAGATGGTTTAACTGCGGGTGCTGTAAAAGGATAAAAAACTTGGAGAGATAATATATGAAAAAGCAAAACACACCATTAGTTACAGACATATTTACAGCAGATCCATCTGCTCATGTATTTAACGACAGAATCTACATCTACCCTTCACATGATATTCCACATGATGGCGAAGACAACGACAACGGTGATGAATATCAAATGCAGGATTATCATGTTCTGTCGATGGATGACAAAAGCAATGAGGTCATTGACCATGGTGAAGTATTACATCAGAATCAAGTACCATGGGTAAGCGAGCAAATGTGGGCACCTGATGCAGTTTATAAGAATAATACTTATTACTTATTCTTCCCTGCTCGCGACAAAGAAGGTAATTTCAGGCTGGGAATTGCTGAAAGCTCAAAACCAGAAGGACCATTTTCTCCTAGAGATAATTGTATAAAGGGCAGCTTCAGTATTGATCCTTGCTCATTTATCGATGATGATGGCAAAGTATATATCTACTTTGGCGGTCTCTGGGGTGGTCAGCTTGAGAAATACAGAACTGGCAAGTTCGATCCACAAGGTGGTGAACCACCAAAGGATGAGCCTGCTGTATGTCCAAAATGTGGAATCATGAAGGACGACATGAGCGAGTTTGAACAGCTTCCAGTAGATATTCAAATTGTTGACGAAAACGGCTCTCCTCTTCTCTCCGGTGATGAGGATAGACGATATTTCGAAGGTCCATGGATGCATAAATACAATGGTAAATACTACTTCTCTTATTCCACTGGTACAACACATAAAATCGTTTATGCAACCAGCGATAACCCTCTCGGTCCATTTACCTATCAAGGAGTTATCCTTGAGCCGGTAATTGGATGGACCACACATCATTCAATCGTTGAGTATCATGGCAAATGGTATCTCTTCTATCACGATTGTGAATACTCAAAGGGTATCAACCACCGTAGATGTGTTAAATACTGTGAGCTTAAGTACAACTCAGATGGAACAATACAAACAATTACACCACAGTACAATTAATCATTAAAATAAGCCAGGGCTTGGTCGATTTGACCAAGCCCTTTTTATTGCTAATACAAAAAGGAGCTTACCTATAATAGGTAAGCTCCAAACATCACTCTTTTATTTGTTTGAACGTCTCCAGATGTTCATCTTCTCTGCTTCCTTAATAAGCTCGTCTCTGAAGTCTGGGTGAGCAATAGAGATAATCTTCTCTGCTCTCTCCCATGTAGAAAGACCCTTGAGGCAAACCTTACCGTACTCTGTAACGAGATAATGTGTGTTAGCACGTGTATCTGTTACGATAGAACCCTCAGCAAGTGTAGGACGGATACGGCTCTTTACAGTGCCATCCTTTGTTGTAAATGTAGATGAGAGACATACAAAGCTCTTACCACCATTAGAAAGGTAAGCACCAAGTACGAAGTCAAGCTGTCCGCCTGCGCCAGAGATGTGCTTTGTTCCAGCTGACTCAGCATTAATCTGACCAAATAAGTCAACGTCTACTGCATTGTTGATTGAAATGAAGTTATCAAGTGCAGAAATCTGACGGATATCATTAGTGTAATCAACAGGAGCACTCATAAGCTCTGGATTCTCATCCATGTAATCGTACATCTTCTTTGTACCAGCACCGAAAGCGTATGTCTGACGGAATCTATCGATGTTCTTCTTAGCACCAGTAATCTTACCAGCGCGGGCAATATCAACAAATGCATCTACGTACATCTCAGTATGAACACCAAGATCCTTAAGGTCTGACTCAGCAATCATAGCACCAACTGTATTAGGCATACCACCGATACCAAGCTGTAAGCAAGCACCATTTGGAATCTCTTCAACGATAAGCTTAGCAACTGCCTTATCAACCTCTGTAGGAGTTGTAGCACCACCCATCTCAAGGATAGCTGGATTATCACCCTCAACAATAGCGTCAACCTTTGAAATGTGAACGCCCTCTTCGAAACCACCTAAGCAACGAGGCATATTCTTATTAACCTCAACAATAACATGCTTAGAGTTCTCAACTACAGCCATAAGATGTGATGCATTAGGACCGAAGTTGAAATAACCATGATTATCCATAGGAGCTGTAACAATCATAAGAACATCGTTTGGCTCAATATGCTCTCTATAGTATCTTGGAAGCTCAGAATATCTAACAGGTGCATAGAATGCGCAACCTCTAGCGATAAGCTTTCTCTCGATACCACCCATGTGCCATGAGTTCCATGTGAAATGCTCACCAGCATCCTCACGCTCAAAAATAGCTGGAAGCTTCATAACGATACCACCACGTACCTTAACGTCTCTAAGCTCATCTGTACGGGCTGCAAGAGCCTTATCAAGGGCATCAGCTGTGCCAGTACACCAACCGTAATCAACCCAATCTCCACTCTTAACAACCTTAACAGCCTCAGCTGCTGTAGTTAATTTCTTTTTGTATTCTGCTTGAAAATCCATACTAACCTCCGCTCGTTAAATAATTATCAATTAAATAGAATTTTACCACTTATGGCCCTTCTCTTCAACAAAAACTCAAATTGACTTCCTTGTCTAATATTATTCATGACGTTGAAGCCACTAATCTCCGTATATGAAAAAATAATTTTCATTCCTCTACGAACAAGTTTGACAGGAAAAGAAAAATTAATTTGATATCTGCGAATAGTAACTAAATAATATCAGAAACAGGATTCCATCAAGAATAATAGTGATATAATGTATTTAGAAGTATTCATCAGGAGGTAAAGCAAATGTCAAAACAAGAAATTGAAATTGCTGGTGCAAAGAGGCAGCTTGAAATTACCCCTTTTGAGCATCACACCAAATTTCATGAAACAGATTTACAGGGAATTATTCATCCATCCAATTATCTAAACTGGTTGGAGGATGCTAGAATGCATCTAATGGAGCAGATGGGCCTTGGATTCAAGCAGATGCTTGATATGGAAATCAGCTCTCCTATCATCTCTCAGTCAATAGAATATAGAAGCAATGTGAAATTCGATGAAACAATTGTAATCGATACCAAGCTCTTATCTTATGATGGCCACGAAATGGAAATAGCCTATCGTATATACGATAAAGCTACTGGTGAAGATAGAGCCATGGCTAAGACCCGCCATTGCTTCGTAAACAAATCCGGTGCGCCTATCTCCATGAAGCGGGCATACCCTGAGCTGGATACCAAATTCTTCGAATTTAAATAAAATAATGGCCACCATGTTACGCTCAAAGGACAATCGAGTGTAACAAAAAATACCCTGTAGCTATCAAGCTCTAAGTGTTGTGTAGGTTCACATTTAGTGAACCGGAACAATATCTTAGGCTTGAGAGCGTAACAGGGTATTTTATATTTCTTACCTATTGGTTTTTAGCGGCTATTTCGGTGAGTAGATTGATAAACTCAACATCCGATTCCTGTACACGAAGATTTGTCTCTATCCGCTCTCCGTTAGGGTCAGTGATGGAAATCTCGATGACAGAACCTGGCGTCATAGCCTTGTTTTTTGCTGCTCCGAAAAATGGAATCAACTTAGGATGATTGGCATTAAATTTCGCAGCCGCACTTTTTACTCTAAATAAATCTGCTGGATTAAACCCCATGATAATCTCCTTTTCAAATTAGTCATAACACAGGGACTACTATATCCTGTAATCCCTTCTTATATCATATACTCACGCAATAGTTTACGCAACTCTTCTTCCTTAATAGGTTTTGCAATATAATCGGCAAAACCCATAGCCTCATATTTTTCTTTTGCGCCAACTATCGCATTTGCGGTTTGCATAATAAGCGGAGTATCCTTATTTAGATTGTCATCCATTCTGCCCATTATATCTTTGAGTTCTAGTCCATCCATTCCCGGCATCAAATGATCAATGAATATCATATCATATTTCGTTCTCTTTACCTTCTCTAATGCCTCTGCCCCACTAATTGCAGTATCCACCACAATGTCCGTGTTACTTAAAAGCATTGTGAACACCCTGAGATTGATAGCCACATCATCAACTACAAGAATTCGTCCTATAACATCAAAAACCTCAGACCGGTCTGCTACTCGCCTATCTCCATTTGGTCCCATAGAAAATACGCCACATGGTTCAACTGTACGAATTTCTTGCGGAATAACCACTGTAAATGTGGTTCCTTTTCCCGGCTCTGAGTCTACTGATATTTCTCCGTCCATCAAATCAATTAGCTGTTTTGTAATGGTAAGTCCCAATCCAGTTCCTTCAATTTTATAATTTTTAAACTCTCCAACTCTATTAAATGAATCAAACAGATACGGAATATTTTCTTTTGCAATTCCTATTCCTGTGTCGCTTACCATTATTTTAAGCATAAGACGTCCACCAGAAATCTTACCTTGAATAGAAAGAGTAATTCTTCCTGATGGAGTGTATTTCACAGCGTTAGTCAATAGATTAGTAATAACCTGAATAATCCGTTCCTTGTCACCTCTAAGCTTGGCTGGAAGCACATCACTCATATCCACTTCAAATGAAAGTCGATTGGCCTTTGCCCTTGGTCTAACCAACGAATAACACTCTCTAACCATATCTAAAAGGTCGTAATCTTCAGGCACAATCTCAATCTTACCTGCATTAACTTTTGCTAAATCAAGGACCTCATTAACTATTCCAAGCAAATAATTGCCTGCCCCATTAACGTCCCTTGCATAATCAAGAATTTTCTCCTCCTTGCTTTCCCGCAATATCATCTTATTCATACCAAGTATGGCATTGATTGGCGTACGCATTTCATGAGACATTCTTGTAAGAAAAGCCGTGCTTGCAGCTTGAGCCTGTACAGCTGCAAATATATCTCTCTCCATTCGTCTAATATCTCTAAGAGCTCTAAGGTAAGACATGACAATCAGGAATAATAATCCCAACAATAGAATCATTCCATTCAAAGTCATAGGCTTTTCAGTCACATAAACATGGATCTGCAAAAGTCCCGCTATCATAGCGCCTATAATTCCAATAAATTCCATAATATATTCTTTTACTTTTCCGTGAATAATATCCGGAATTACGGTAATTATATATCCAGCCATTGTTATGACAAACGATATGAACGCATATGGCAGTACACCACTCAAATCTGTGTTATTGAAAAACTGTAAGAAAATGCCAATGAAGGCTACAAATATATCAAGAACTCCTAATAACATATAAAACATCCTATAGCGTCCTTCTTGCAATCGGTCAAAATACAAACCCATTGTAAAAGAAAGCATTATAAGACTAAGATATGTCATATATGATAATAGAGAATAATTTGGCACAAAAAACTGCCTGCAGTTTGTCTCCGCAAGGGACCAAATAGATGCACAAATGATTACCCAACCAGAGAAAAACAATGGTAGAGTTTTGTTGTAAGCAAGCTTTACAGATACGCCAATAATAAAGGCTATAATGCCAAGTACCAGCAAGAACAAGGTGAGTAACAATACATATCTCTCACCATCAAACACCATTCTAAACACACCTACTTGCGGGCCTATGGTTATCTCTCCAATTACTCCCGAATAGTTATTGTCTCCTATGTATTCAATTTTAAGAACCTGACCATTATCCTCAGGATAAAGGGGGATAAATGTAGCGATACCAGGACTATTTTTACCAAACAATCTGGTATCTTTAGTAGAATAGGTATATCGTAGTTTTTTCCCAACGTAGGCATTAATATCCTGCTTAGCTGTATTAAAAGAAACGTAGGCATTATCTCTTGTGATGCCCTCAATAGTTTTTTCTATAATAAATGAATTACCTTCTTCCGGCTCATATTGTCCCGGAATTGAAATATCAGTCAAGCTCCCATCTGAAAGCCTTCTTTGCCATCCATCACTATAGTTCTCCATTTGATGTGGCGTGTAGGTTCTCTCATCAGGTAAAACCTGCTCTCCAAATAGCACTAGACCACAAACAAACAGAAATAGGAACATTCCTATAACCATAACGATATCGTAAACAAAACTACTAGTTCTCTTCATTTTTAATCCCCAAAATTATAATTATTTTATCCCCAAAAACGATAGAATCGCCTTAAATTTATTATAATTTGTCAGAGTTTTTAAAACAACAAATTACGAAAATAGTCACAATTTATTTGAAATAATTTTCGTGAATAATGTTATAATTACAATTAAGAATTGGTGGGTATTGAAGATTTGGTAACTTTCTTATGAATAGGAGGCAGATATGGCTAGTACACAACAAATAGCAAAAGAATATTACGACAAGGGCATGAGCCTTGTTCGTTCTAACAATATAGAGATGGGTATAAACAACTTAAATATGGCCAAGAGTATATATGAGGAACTGGGCGATACTGTTCAATATATTTTGGCACTAAGAGGACTTGCTGTTGCCTATGGAATCATGGGCTACGATACCAAGATGCTCTATAAATGTCTGGATGCATTCGCACTTCTTGACAAAAATGGAATAAAGGGCGCCAAGCATTTATTCTACACAACTATATGCAATCGCTACATGATTCTCGAGGACTATGACAGTGCTATTAATTATGGAAGAATGGCTCTTCAAGATTTGGAAGACCATGGTGAGGAATTCGATAATTCTCCTAGCAATTATTTAACTGCATGCCTCAACCTTGCATATTCATATCTTCACATGAATCGCTTTAACGATGCTGAAACATATATAAAGCGAGCTTCTGAAATTGCCAAGAAAAATGATTTACACAGTCACGATTTGAGTCTTACTGTACTTAATGCCAGCTATCACCACAAAATCGGAGACGACAAATATGTCTATGACCATATTGAGGAATTAGTTTCATCAATCAAGGGTGCCAATATAACCATCAACGACTATCTAGAGGACATCAAGCTCATTATAGAGACATTCTGCAGCATGAAAGAATATGACAAAGCGGAAGCTGTAGCTCAGAGTCTTGAATCATACGGCACATTGGCTAGTGATTTTTATCTTAAGCTGCAAGCCACACGCTTCTATATGATGATTTATAAGGATTCTGGTGAAAATGAAAAATACCATCAGGCTTGTGTTCAGTACGCAGAAAATTCTATTGCTCTATCTAGCAAGGAGGCTGCAACACACCTTCAGGAGATGGACACTGCCATCGCATTGTCTATTGCCGATACTCCAATAGAGTTACTATAATATCCTTGTTATGAAAAGAAAGCATCAAATACTAATACTTATAATTTTTATATTTTTCTTATTTATCAAGGCTCAGATGGATTTCAATCCATCTATAAGAGTCTTGTTATCTATTGTTGATTTCTCTGAGTCTACCCTTACTAGCTCTGATTATTTGGCCTACGGTATAGATTTAAAGGATTTATTCAGGAACTACACCAATTCAGATATCAACTACAGAGGCTCAGCCTATATCAAAAAAATAAAGGGCTTCCCTTACTCTATCAGCGGCTCCATAGAGGGTCAGCGTTCTCCTGAGCAGAAAAAGTTTTCCTGCGAATCAAACCTTAATGTCCTAGTTTTAAATGTGGGTATGTTAAATGCCTATGCCAAAGATGATACCGTCTATTTAGTAGCTCCTATGTTAGGGGGATTATCATATGGATTCGATACAAATGACGACCTTTTCCCTAAGGCGCCAAATCTCAACTACGATATTACCCGTGAATGGTTTCACGAAAACAAAATGAACATCTGGAATTTTGTTAGAAGTATTGATATTAAAGAAACTGACCAGTTTTTTATAGATACCGACGGCACCAAGGCCAAAGAATACGCAATCACAATTCCTCAGGGAGAAGGTGATTTTATCTGGGAGCTTTTAGGTGTGGACGCACCTGACCACGATATTAAATGCTCTCTTTTCCTAGACAAATGGTGTCACACAAGAAAAGTCGTCTTTGACCTTTCTTATAAAACAGAGGGTGCTTATATTGCTATATACGGAAATGATTGCAATAGCATGGAAATCTATGCACCTCTTCCAGATGATGAATCATTTACATGCACTATCAAGCGTGACGGAACAAACAACTACACTAATGCATACATCAACAATATTACCTACAGCACTTCTGGTGGCAATATTTTCAGCATTGACAGCAATGGATATCTCAACTATACAGAAGAAGGATTCAAGCTGGAGCTTTCAGACATTCAGGTTAAGAAAAATAATGAGGTCCTTGCAGAAGGATATGTAAAGGGACGCATTTCAAAAGACGAAAATATGGGTGATGTATTTGAAAATGCAGGAGTTGATTTTTCAAATATTGAAGTAATCGATTGGGATACAATAAAAAATGACACCGCCTCTTTTGTAGACGATGTCATTGAACAAGCTCGTAAAAACGTCGATTTATTTGATTTCTAAGCCTCTGGCTCCATGCAGCCTAATACTTTGTAGAGGAGATTGTAAAGCTGTGCACTCTCTTCTGAAGAAAGCTTAACACACTGACCCATCTTAGCAGGTATCTCAGATGCCTGCTTTTTTAATCCCTCGCCTTCTTTTGTCAAAGTAATAATAAGATTTCTCTCGTCATCTTTTGAACGAACACGCTTAACATATCCCTTCTGCTCAAGCTTTTTAAGAACTGGTGTAAGTGTACCTGAGTCCAAAAACAGCTTGTCACCAAGAGCCTTAACAGTGATTTCCTTTTCTTCCCAAACAACCATCATAGTAATGTACTGTGTGTATGTAAGATCAAGGGGGTCAAGATATGGCTTGTATCTTTTAACTATCTCCTTTGAGCATGCATAAAGTGGAAAGCATAGCTGATTTGAAATTCTTAAGCAATCAAATTTGTCGCCCATTCTTAGTCACCTCTGATTATATATTTTTAGACACAAATTCCTTAAGTGCATCCTTAGGAGCGAAACCTACATTCATGTCTACCTTCTGACCATCCTTTAATACAACAAGTGCTGGAATATTCATGATTCCGTACTCTCTAGCCAAGTCTGGATTCTCATCTGTATCTATGCTGTAGAAATTAGCCTGTCCAGCCATCTCCTCAGATACTTCCTCAAGAACTGGAGCAAGCATCTTGCATGGTCCACACCATGTAGCATTGAAATCTAAAACTGAAACACCTGACTTATCCATTGAATTAAATTCTGCTGTAGTAATCTTCTTTACCATTGTATAACTCCTTTCAAAATTAATCAAATTTTGTTGTCTATTAATCATTTTTTGTTATTTATTTTTAAGGCTGTTAAGATAAGAAACTGCTGATAGCGCAGCAACATTTCCCTCTCCAGCTGCCTTAATATACTGATATGGTGTACCTGTAATATCTCCAGCTGCAAACAATCCTGGAATATTAGTAGCCATCTGACGATCAACCTGAACGTGATTGCCATCCATTGCAAGTCCTGGTACAAGCTGAGATGGTGCTATCTGCTGTCTAAGAATAAAAATTCCATCAGCTACAAATGTACCGTCCTCTACTGTAAGCTGCATTCCATTTGCAATCTGCTCAATAGAAACTGGCTTAATATCCTTTTTAACTATGATATTGCCACCAAGCTTACCATCATATTCATACTGAGGAATATATGTAACATTCTCAGCCCGCTCTGCTAAGAACTCTGCCTCTTCCTCGTCCTCCTTGCTATAAGCAAGAATGATTGCTGTACGTCCTTTATATAAAGCAGCATCGCAAGTTGCGCAATAGCTGACACCTCTTCCTAAGTTTTCCATTTCACCTGGAAATGGCTTCATAGCAGTCATACCAGCTGCGATAATAACTGAGCTCGCCTCGTAATCGCCGCCGTGGCATTGAATAGCAAAATACTGTCCCATGGAATATACTGCGTTAACCTTGTCCTCTGTAATAGTAACACCCATTCCCTTGGCATGATCTAAAAATGCCTGTGCCATCTTATCTCCTGATACCTCAGGCAATCCCAAATAATTTTGAATTGTATGGGCCTTGGCCACCTTATCTGATGAACCCTTGCTTCCAAGCAGGAGTACGGATTTATTTCTAACTTTAGCTGTAATGGCTGCCTCTAATCCTGCAGGACCTGTGCCAATAACAGCGATATCATATCTTTCCATTTGATAACCTCCACTCTTAACAAGCAAAAGATTGTGCACAATCTAATCTTATGATTGAATTGTACACAATCTAATTGCATTTGTCAACAGTGTTTTTAAATTTTTTAAATTGTGAAAGAATCCTTGATATCTCTCAGTTCATCAGAGTTTACCTCTGTCTCTCCTACTACCTTTACTACACCATCTGATAAGTTTGCAACATCAGTTGCCTTCTCAGCTACTGTTGTAACAGCGGCTGCCGCCTCACCAACAGTTCGTGAGATTTCCTCTACAGACTGAGAAATCTCAGTTGTTGATTCCTGAAGCTCATCAATCTTATCAGAAATATTAGACATAATATCTGAGAAATTTTCTGCATCAAGCTTATAATCATCCGCCATCTTAAGGAAGTTAGTGTAATCTTGTGCTATATCATTTTCAATGTAGCTAAGTGTCCTTGTAAGACAAGCGTTCATTGAATTAACAGATGACTGAACCTCTGCAACTATTTCCATAATACCGGCTACTGTATTGCTTGACTGAGTAGCAAGTCCACCGATTTCTGTAGCAACTACAGCAAAGCCCTTTCCTGCTTCTCCAGCACGGGCTGCCTCAATAGATGCATTAAGGGCAAGCAGATTAGTCTGACTTGCAATATCCTGGATGGCAATCGCAAGATCATTAACCTTTGTAACAGCCTTTGATTTTTCAAGAGCTTCCTGACCTTCTGTATTAATCTCTTCGTAAATCTTCTCGGTCTTTTCCTTGGCTGCAATGGTATCGATATAAACTTCCTTAGCTTTTGCCTTTATCTTGTCTGCATCCGCAACACCTGTCTTAGCTTCCTGGGCAATTGAATCTGCATTTTCCTTAATTCTAGCTGTTCTTTCGTTAATTACGTCAGTTGTAGCTGAGGTTTCTTCCATGCTAGCAGCAAGTTCTTGTGATGTAGCTGAGTTGTCTGCATTGGCAGAATCGATTTCCATAGTAATATCCTTAAGTCTAAGGGCATGTCCCTCTAAATCCACAGAAGTGTTTGCTATTCTCTCAACTATATTTCTAAGGCTGACCTCCATGTCTCCAACGGCACGAGCCATAATACCAGTCTCATCTTTTTTGTGTTCAATCTGCTCCAGCGCATCTGTAGAAGTAAAATCAAGCTTGCCTACTCTTCCTATTATTTCTGTAATAATAGCAATAGGATTAGTAATTCCACGAGCAGATACAATACCAATAATGAAAATAACTACTCCCACTATGCAAGAAAACAGCAAGCCAAGATTTCTAATCTGGTTAATTTCAGCCATCATTTCTGTATCATCAGCAACGCAGACTGTTACCCATCCTGTGGAATCAATCACCTGGTATGCACTATATTTAACTACACCATTTTCGTCTGTATAATGACTGATATCCGCGCTGACATAATTCCCTGTAGGTATCTGAGTTATCAATTCATTAATAGCTGCATTTGCAACTTTAGTATCTAATTTATCCGGTTTCCTATGATAAATGAAGGTTCCCTCTTCATTAATGACATAAATATAACTAGACTCAAAGCCATTGAGACCTCTACCTTCAAGTACAGGCTTAAGGACCTCGTAGGTAACACCATCAACGCCATTAGCATTTATCTCCTGCTCAACCAACTCTGCGCAAAGAGTAGCTAAATCCTGCATGTTATGTTCATTGACAGTCTTTATTGTCTTTTTTGCACTAGGAATAATATACGCAAGATTAAGAACAATGAAGGCTATTATGCTTACAACAATAAGTAGCAAAATCTTTACATAAATAGAATGAATTGTAATTCTTCCTCTTTTTACATTTTTGTCAGCCATAATAAATCTCCTTGTATATAAATTTAGAAACCATTAGTAAGCTCATTTTAAACGCCATATATGTAATTTTCGTGAAAAAATAGGCATCCCACAAAAAAAGCCCTCGAATTACAAATATTCGAGAGCATTTATGTTTCATTAGATGTCAAAATTTTCCAGCTCTGACATAGCTGATATAGCGTCGATTTCTTTAATACTATTGCTGTTAGTATTTAAACTACTAGACTCTTTCATAGGATTTTTAAAATTGTCCTGTGTAGTCTTTACCCCTGTCTCTGCCTTTACTTTCTTACCTGTAGTAAGTTTCCTACTTTCTTTTGTGCGCTTAGCCTCTGTAGTCTTCATTTGATTAAGACTGTCCTTATACTGGGCTGCGTTGATGCCAGACTTAATTGTCATACCCCTCTCTCCAATCGTTCTGTTATAGAAAATATCATTGACTCAATATTTGCATTTATTATAACACCTCGCAGGATTTCTGTCACCTGTAATTTTTTGAAGCCATTTCTCCCTCTATTTTCAGACATTTTAAATATATTTGCGCCTAACTGTCGAATAATATAAAATCAAAATTGTTATACAAAAATATAGGAGAAAAATAATGAAAGCATTTTTAAAAAGAAAAAATATTGAAATCTCCGTAAAGCGTTACTTAATCGATGCTTTAGGAGCTATGGCCCAAGGTCTTTTTTGTTCCCTTCTAATCGGAACCATCATTAATACTATAGGCGGACAGCTCGGTATTGGATTTCTAATAGAGCCAGTTGCTACCGTAGCAGGTATTGATTATACAGTGGGCGGTCTTGCTATGGCTATGAGTGGACCTGCAATGGCAATTGCTATCGGCTATGCACTTCAGGCACCTCCACTTGTGCTATTTTCATTAATAACAGTAGGTTTTGCCTCTAATGCCCTAGGCGGAGCAGGAGGTCCTCTGGCTGTTTTATTTGTTGCAATCATCTCAGCCGAAGCTGGTAAAGCCGTTTCAAAGGAGACTAAAATAGATATTCTTGTAACACCACTTGTTACAATCGGTATTGGTATTGCCCTTTCTGCATGGTGGGCGCCAGCTCTTGGAAAAGCTGCCAATTATGTAGGCGACCTTGTAATGTGGGCTACAACAAAGCAGCCTTTTATCATGGGAATACTGGTTTCAGTTATAGTGGGAATCGCTCTCACACTTCCAATATCATCAGCTGCTATTTGCGCCGCTCTTTCCCTTACAGGTCTCGCTGGTGGCGCAGCTGTTGCCGGATGTTGTGCACAGATGGTAGGTTTTGCTGTAATGAGTTTTAAGGATAATAAATGGGGAGGTCTTATTTCTCAGGGCATAGGTACCTCAATGCTTCAAATGGGAAATATTATTAAAAACCCTAGAATATGGATTGCGCCTATTCTTTGCTCTGCTATTACAGGCCCTCTTGCTACATGTGTATTCAAAATGGAAATGAATGGAACCCCTGTTGCCTCTGGAATGGGCACTTGTGGACTTGTAGGACAAATCGGTGTTTACACCGGTTGGGTTAATGATATAGCTGCTGGTTCAAAATCAGCTATTACTGGAATGGATTGGACTGGACTTGTCATTATCTGCTTTATTGCTCCAGCAATACTTTGTCCTCTCTTCAATAGATTTGCAAGCAAATTAGGCTGGGTAAAACCTGGCGACATGAAGTTAGGATAGAATATAAAAACTAGAAAAAGTGCTGCCTAGGCAGCACTTTTTGTATGTTATAAAATAAGGGAGGTTTATTAATTATTTCCCACAACCGTATTTCCTGCACTGTACTCTCCGTACATTTCTTGATACTTAACAGCTGTACCTTGGGCGTCGAATACGTTGTCCGAAATAATATTTGAGGAATTGCATGCATATTGCACTTTGAAACAAGCTCCTGCGGTGTTTGTTATAATATTATTTTTGAATGCGCAACTTGTCGCACTCCCCGTGTTTGATACATCATAACCGCCGAAACTTATTCCGGCAAACGCATTGTTATTTTTCAACTCATTGTCATGCACATTGATACCTGTTACGAATGTACCAACATGCTCACTAGCCACCTCTATTCCAATATCACAGAATGATACGCTATTTCCGTATATTTCAATGTCTCTTGCACCGTCAACATAAATACCTCCGGCACATTTGTCATCATAGGTAACATTGACCTCTGGATCTGATGATATGTACTCAACTATATTGGATACTATCTCACCATTTCGCGCTCTATCAGCCTCATCATAATCCTCGGATTGCTCATAACCAATAGCATCTATGCCAATGTTATCGCAATTATGAATATAATTGTTTGAAACTATAAAATTAGAAACATTACCGTTTATAGCAAGAGATTCACTATTTCCAAGACTTAAGTTATATAACTCACATCCATCAATAGTAATCCCATCTATAGGTTCATCTACAGGAGCCGAAACAAGAATCCCATGTGCATTATAGGCATCTGAATCGCTCTTATAAATACAACCCATATCGTGAATCTTGCAATGAGAAATGGTTATGTTGCTTGAACCACCATCAACCTCAATTCCTATTGGCACAATTGATGTGGATGGTCCATCAAGCTTAAATTCTTTGATTTCCAGATTGCTAATTGAAACATCTGAAGCATTAACACAAATCATCGAGCTTTCGCGTGAGTTAGGGGTTATTGTTGAGCCATCTAGGATAGCTCCGTCTTCGCCGATGATAGATATTCCATCAGTTTCAATATATAGCTGCTCGATATAATTTCCTGCAGGAACGACGATAGTATCGCCAGAAACAGCCATATCAATAGCATCTGAAATTGTAGGTGCATCAGCCCCTACGACTATTTTATTTGTCGCAGCTTTCACTTTTTGGTTGCTAGGGGCACAGCCTAAAGCTAATACTGCAGTGAGAAAGAGTGAAGCAAAAATCTTACTTCTATTATAGTGCATTAGCAAATTCCTTTCGTTTTGTCTCAAAATCTAGTGTAACTGATCAGTACATGTAAAATGATAACACATCTCTTTTTAATTGTGAAGTGTTTATTACAATAAATGTAATATTTTTGAAATATATTAGAACGATAGATTTTTCATGGAAAAACTCCAATAGCAGGAATACCCTTAAAAACAAAAAAATCCCCTAAAACTAGTTAGCTTTAGGGGATTTATTACAAAATTATTATAAATCTTCTCCGTTGCTGGCAATAACCTGCTTGTACCAGTCAAATGATTTTTTCTTTCTACGAGCAAGTGTACCTGTTCCATCATCATATTTCTCTACGTAGATGAATCCGTAACGTTTAGCCATCTCTCCTGTAGATGCACTAACTAAATCAATGCATCCCCATGGAGTGTAACCCATCAAATCAACGCCATCCTTAACAGCCTCTCTCATCTCTGAGATGTGCTTTCTCAAATAGTCGATTCTATAGTCATCATTTATTGAACCATCTGCCTCAATCTCATCTTTAGCACCAAGTCCATTTTCAACAACCATAAGAGGAATTCTGTATCTGTCATAGATTTCGTTGAGAGAATATCTAAGTCCCTGTGGGTCAATCTGCCATCCCCAATCTGAAGCCTCAAGGTATGGATTTCTTCCTCCGGCAATAAGATTGCCATCTCCCTTATCCGCATTTGGATCGCCACTGATTACATTTGACATGTAGTAGCTGAATGTGTAGAAATCTACTGTACCCTCCTTGAGAATCTTGTCATCTCCTGGCTCCATCTTAATTGTGATGCCATACTTGTCCCAAATACTCTTAGCATATGCTGGATACTCACCGCGCACCTGTACATCTGAACAATACCAGTTGACCTCTCTCATATGCTCCTGATTTGCAATAATATCAGCTGGATTACATGTAGCTGGATATGAAGTAACAAAACAAATCATATTTCCTAATTTGTACTCTGGATAATTATCATGAGCATATTTTACAGCAAGAGCAGATGCTAAAAACTGATGATGGAGAGCCTGGAATCTCTCCTGTGGCTTGTCTGGAACTTCATTAACAGGGCCTGAGTATCCCTTTACTGTACCAGTTGAAAGAACAGCTCCCAAAGGCATTGTACCTGCATTGATTTCATTAAATGTAAGCCAGTATTTTACCTTGCCCTCGTATCTTGCAAAGATAGCCTTGCAATAATTCATGAAATACTCAATAAGCTCTCTGCCTTCCCAGCCATTGTATTTTTCAACAAGTGCATAAGGAAGCTCATAATGAGAAATTGTAACAAGTGGCTCAATCCCATGTTTTTTACAGCAATCAAATACCTTGTCATAGAAGGCAAGACCTGCCTCATTTGGCTCTTTTTCCATTCCTGTAGGGAAAATTCTTGTCCAGTTAATTGATGTTCTAAATACCTTGAATCCCATCTCTGCAAAAAGGGCGATATCTTCCTCATAGTGATGATAAAAATCAATAGCCTCATGTGAAGGATAAAGAGTTCCCTCCTCTATTTTTGTTGTAAGTCTCTTTGGAACTGTGTGACTGCCATTTGTACACATATCTGAAACAGATGCGCCTTTACCATCCACATTCCATGCCCCTTCAAATTGATTAGCGGCTACAGCGCCTCCCCATAAGAAATCTTCTCTAAATGTTCCCATTATGTGCCTCTCTTTCTAACTTATTTCTTTATATACATATTATAAATGAATATTTATAACAATGTAATCAAATCATTTCCAATTACAACTGTCTTTGCATCAGTAGGAATGATATCTGCGTATGCATCTGAATTTGTAATAACAACAGGTGTCTCTACTGAATAGCCCTGCCCCTTAATGTAGTCAATATCAAACTCTAAAAGAAGATCACCCTTCTTTACCTTGTCGCCCTGCTTAACCTTTGGAGTGAATCCCTGGCCCTCAAGCTGAACTGTATCCATACCAACATGGATAATAATCTGTGCTCCCTTTTCTGTAGTAATGCCAACAGCATGTCCTGTATTAAAGAATGCTGTAATCTCACCATCTGCTGGTGCATATACCTTTCCTTCTGTAGGAACAATTGCTATACCCTTGCCCATAGCCTCTGATGAGAATACCTTGTCAGCAATTTCTGATAAAGGCTTAACCTCTCCATCAAGTGGAGCAAGGAGTACTTCACCGTTAACTGTTGATGAAGACTCAAGTTCCTTGTTCGCAGCCTTTGTCTCATTCTTATAGAATAAAAGCTCTAAAATACATCCTGCTACTAAACAAAGAAGTGAAATTACAATTGCGATAATCATACCTGATGTTTCTTTAGTCTGAGCATTTACATATGCTGGATATGAGAAAATACCCATACCTGCTGACTGATAAGCCTTAACACCTAATGTGCAAAGAGCTGCGCCTGCGATACCAGAAATAACGCATGTTCTAAAGAATGGTGCCTTCTTTGGAAGTGTGAGACCGTAAATAGCAGGCTCTGTAACACCAGCCATACCTGAAACGATTGCAGCTGGTGCAAGTCCCTTAAGCTTCTTATCTCTAGTCTTAAGGTAGATACCGATACAAGCACCTGTCTGAGCAAATGTTGTACCAAGCATAGCAACAAGGATAACATCCTGACCTGTAGTAGCCATGTTTGAAAGTGAGATTGGTACAAGTGACCAATGAAGTCCAAAAATAACAAGTATCTGCCAGAAGAATCCTACGATTGCTCCCATGATAATTGGGCTAATTTCATTAAGTGTATTGAAGAAAAGTCCAAGAACATTTGCAATACCACTTGCAACTGGTCCAATGATGAAAAGTGTTAAGCAGTATGTAATAGTAACTGTAAAAAATGGAACTGCAAAAAGCTTGATTGTATCTGGAACAATTTTCTTTACTACTTTGTTCTCAAACCATCCAGCAAAAGCAACTGCTGCAATGATTGGAATAACTGATGATGTATAGTTACCTGATGGTGGCATTGTTACAGGAATACCGAATAAATGAGATATTTCATGTGCACCATCTGTAAGGTATGGATATACAAGTGCAAGACCAAGTACTAAGCCCTCAAGCTCTGGAAGTTTAAACTTCTTAGCGGCTGTAACACCAAGAATTGGTGGAAGGAAATAGAATGCTGCATCTCCTAATGAATAAAGCAAATTATAAGTACTGCTATCTCCTGCTAAAACACCTACTGCAGAAAGAAGTGCAAGAACACCCTTTAAGATACCACATGCAGAAAGAACGCCAAGGAAAGGTGTAAACACACTTGTTACAATGCTAATGAAAGCATTAAAAGGATTTTGCTTTTCCTTTGGTCCATCATCTGATTCACCAGCTGCAAGAGCTGATTTATTCTCAAGATGACCTACGCTTATTACTGCATCAAATACCTGAGGTACGTGATTTCCAATAACCACCATATACTGTCCGCCAGACTGAATTACTGTAACGATTCCGTCTGTATCCTTAAGGATTTCTGTATTAGCCTTGCTCTCGTCCTTAAGTTTAAATCTAAGTCTTGTAATACAATGTGTAATGCTTGTGATGTTGTCTTTTCCGCCTACATTTTGAATGATAATGCGAGCTAGTCCATCATATTTGCTTGCCATTTTTTAACCCTCTCTTTTAAATAACAATTTTTATATTTTCCAGATCCTGCGCACTGATCTGTAAAATTCAAATAAAAAAACCTGCACAAAGACATAGAACTACTCTATATATTCGTACAGGTTTAGCCGGCTCTCACGCCGTAACTATCCATTAATTATTTTCTATCTGTAATTCGAGAAATATGCACTACCAAATAAAGCATTTCCTCGTCGGTAATTTCTTCTGGAAATTTGGATTCCATATAGCTTTTAATGCGTATTGCACATTTGTAAGCCTCAGGAAACTTTTTAATCATCATGTTAAACATGTCTACATTATCAGCTGGATAATACTCTCTCTTCTCAGCACGCTGTAAGAAGTATTTCAAATGAGTGATGAACCTCTCGTATGATAATGTATTCTCATCAAGTGTAGTATTGAATGTGTATTTTACAATACTAACTATGTCGCTAATCACCTCTGATGTCTCAAGAGTGTGATGCATGTTGCCATCAAGCTCCGCATTTACGATATGAAGGGCAAAGAACCCTGCCTCATCATCAGGAAGTGTAACACCAATCTTTTCCTTTATCATATCAAGAGCATGGCATCCAATGCTGTACTCTGTCTTGTAGAAATTCTTAATTTCCCAAAGGAGCTTGTTTCTTAAAACAGTTCCCGTCTTTGCACGTTCTATTGCATATCCTAAATGGTCAGTAAGAGTGATATAAATATTATCGCAAAGGCGCTTATTTAAAGTATCGCTTGCATAAGTGATAATCTCATCTGCCACTTGAATCTGTTCATAAGGCATTTCTGAGACCAGCTGCTTGAACTGTTCGTTTTGTTTTTCCATAACGAAAGTCTTTTCTATTTTGCTTTCGTCGATGTCCTCTCCCACTTTCTTTTGAAAGCAAAGTCCACATCCTGTACAAACCACTTCGTTTCCCTTGTCATCTGAAACTAAGGCTGCATTATTATTAAAAATCTTTTTAATCTTCATTCTAGTAAGTCTTTCATTAAAAATATCTGTAAAATAAAAAATGACCAAATCATTCCCTTACATAATAGCATAATAAATCACTATGCGTAACGGATGATTCAGTCTTGCCTGCCTTGCAGTAACAATCCGAACTTGTTTGTTTATGAGAATACTTTACCATAAACTTTACACTTGTAAAGATGCAAATTCCATTTTTTACGTTTTAGCAAATTCTTATAAACTCCTTTTGTATGATTTTCACAAATTATTCACAAACTTAAAGGTTTAAATAAAGCGGGCAAGCAATTGCCTACCCGCTTAAATAAATCTAATTAGTTGCTTTTCTTATTAAGTGCTCTGTAAATAAATGTGAAAAATACTCCCACTACTGAGAATACACATGCAATGAGGAATGCTCTCTGGTAAACACCATATTTTGCTACCGTGTTTTTCATAATCATTGGTCCAAAGTATCCAGCTAATGCAAAACCAATAAACATGATTCCGTAATTTACCGAATTGTTCTTTGGTCCAAACTGATCAGCTGTAAATCCAGGATAAACACCCATAAATGAACCAAAGCTAACACCTACTACAGAAAGGCCTACGTAGAACTGAGCAACAGAACCTGCACCTGTAAAGTAAAGGCAAAGAAGTCCAGCACCACCTAAAACACAGGCAAGTGTAAGTGTATTGATACGACCAATCTTGTCAGAAAGAGTACCTGCAACTATACGACCGAAAGCATTGAAAAGTGCTAATACAGATACTGCTGCTGCGGCAGCTGCTGGTGTCATACCAACCATGTTCTGAGCGATAGGTGAAGCCATTGGAATAACCATCATACCTGTGAATGCACCGCATGTAAGAAGAAGGAGCATTGTATAGAATACTGGAGTCTTAATCATGCCCTTCCAATCTAAATTCTTTGGCGCAGCCCCTGCCTTCGCAACTGCTGGCTCCCATCCTTCTGGCTTGTAGCCTTCAGGACACTGCTCAAGGAATATGCAAGATACTGCTATAAGAATAAGGAATGCAATACCTACTGCCTTAAATGCAAATGTTGCATCTGTGCTTGCTACAACCTTTGTTACGATTGGAGGAAGAATAACTGAGCCCAATCCATAAACAGCCGTTGTAATACCACCAATAAGTCCACGCTTGTCTGGGAAGAACTTAACACATGTTGAAATAGTGCTACCGTATGCCATACCAAGTCCAAGACCACCAATGAGACCGTATGTCACTACTAAGAAATTAATGCTTGTAGCAAAGCCTGAAAGGAACATACCAAGTCCCCACATGATACCACCTACAAGAATAACTTTCTTTGGTCCAATCTTGTCATTGAACCAACCACCAGAAATCATTGTGATAGGTCCAACTGAGTTCGCTATAGTATATACAATACCTAAATCAAGGGCTGTAACATTCATGCCAAGTGAATTGTTAAAGTAGTCAGCCATAGCTGAAGAAAAAATACTCCATGCATAAATAGAACCTAGGCATAGATTAATAAAACATCCTGCCAGTAAAATAATCCATCTTTTTTTGTCTAAATTCATTATTATTCTCCTTAATACGCAGTTTAACTAATAGATATTTTAGTTAAAGCAATCAATTTATCATTTTCGATTATTGCACCTCACTTGTTATATTTTGCATATTATAACAGTATGAGCAACGTCTCTCAATGTCCCGGGTTTATCAATTGCTCTTATTGATAATATTTTAACATTACCCTAATTATCTATACATCAACAAAAAAGCAGTGGGCATAAACCTTTAGTTTATGCCCACTGTTATTAAGCTGAGTATTCTTTAATTGGCCCCCAACAAATGATTGATGAACTGCTGGGCTGTACGACCTGATATGCCGCCGTGACTAAGTTCCCACTGCTTTGCCTCAGCAATAAGCTGCTCCTCATCCATAGTGATGCCTGCTCGCTTGGCAAGCTCTGTAACGATTACCACGTATTCCTTTGGCATAGGCTTTGAGTAGCATATTGTAACACCAAATCGATTAACAAGAGAAAGCTTCTCCTCCACTGTATCTGAGTGATGTCTGTCATTTGTATTATCCTGATCGTTTCTATCATTCCATGTTTCCTTAATAAGATGTCTACGATTAGATGTGGCATATATGAGAATATTATCAGGGCGAGTCTCCACGCCACCTTCGATGACTGCCTTAAGGAACTTGTACTCTATCTCATGCTCCTCAAATGATAAGTCATCCATATAGATAATAAACTTATAATTTCTATTTTTGATAGTAGCTATTATCTTTGACAAATACTTAAACTGATGCTTGTAAATCTCAATCATTCTAAGACCATCATTATAGTACTGATTAACGATAGCCTTAATGCTTGTAGACTTGCCTGTTCCGCTATCACCAAAGAGAAGTACGTTGTTGGCCTTCTTGCCAGCCACAAAGCTCTCAGTGTTTTCTACAAGCTGCTGCTTCTGATACTCGTATCCAATCAAATCATCTAGAACTACCTCATCCATATTGTTGATTGGAACAAACTTTATATCGTTATTTCCAACTTCCTCTAGTCTAAATGCCTTGTTTAGGCCAAACATACCCACGCCGTAAGACTTATAGAAATCCGTAATTACGTTAAAGAATTCCTTCTCATCAGCGGCTGCCTCTAGTGCCTTTGAGAGGGTTCTTACCTTCTCGCTTACATTGCGGTTGTACATCTGCTCGTTCTTGTGAACAGCACTGTAATTGTTAAATACAGAAAATGAACCGATACCAAGTTCCTTTTCTAGTGGGCTGAAATCATAATCAAAGAGCTCTTTTAAAAGCTTAAAATCATTTTCCACAAGATAATTTACAGAGCCTGGCTTAACATCTGTCTTTTCTGTCACAAGGGAAAATGGATTTTCATTTGTAATAATGTAAAAGGCAATATAATTGTGCCAGAGATTGTCATCAAAACCATAGTCTGTAGCAAGCATCAAAAGTCGCTTTGACACAGCATTAATATCCTTTGTCACTTCACGTTTGTTATAGTCACCTGACTCTACTTTATCTATTACATTCCCCATTTGATAGAGAATGCTCTCCTCGCTCAAATCCCCAAACATAAGAAGTCTTGATATCTTATCGTACATTATTATTGCCTCGCTTTCTTAAGTACCTTAACCACTGTAATTGATTCTTCAAGTAATTCTTTTGCCTTATCAAAATTTTTATTATTGATAATTGCTGCAAAATCAATAAATTCCTGAGTCATTCTATGTCTCATCTCAGGTTTTGTATACTCCTCTTCATGGATTTGCCTTTTAATGGAGCCTGATGCATCAAGTGTTTTATCATCTGTGGATTTCATGGTAACTAAAGTCAGGCTATCACTTGAATTAGGCTTGCCATTTACAGTCATATATCCATCCTCACCCTGTATGGTTACAAAGCTAGGACTGTCTGAGTCCTTAGCTCCTGTGCACATGGCGCTAAATCCATCATAGGACAAAATAAGCATCCCTGAAGTGTCCACTCCATTAAATCCCTTATTCGGAAAATACTCCACGGAATTTGGCATTCCAAAGAGGGCTACCGCGTAATGAATATTATATACATTAATATCTCCTAGCGCTCCTCCACCAAGTTCAGGATCAAAGGCAGGAGCCACCACGCCCTTTTTATAGTCATCATAACGACTAGAATACTGGGAATAGTTTGCCATAAACATCTTTTTAGGACCTAGCTCATCAAGTACCGCTTTTGCCCTATCAAACACAGGATTGTGAAGTACTGTTATTGCCTCTAGTAGGAATAGGCCCTTATCCTCAGCAATTCTCTTAAGCTCAAGGGCCTGCTCTAAAGTATCAGTAAATGGCTTTTCTAAAATAACATTTTTTCCTGCAAGAAGAGCCTCCTTTGAATACTGGAAGTGGGCACTATTTACAAGTCCTATATATACGGTGTCACAATCAGATTTCTCCAAAAGCTCATTGTAGTCTGTATAGACTTCCTTAATGCCATACTTCTTAGCCAGCTCATCTGCTTTTTCCTTGCTGTGTTCTCTAGCATATATTGCCACTTTTTCAATTTCAGAAAGTTCCTCTATGGCAAAGAGGGCTTCGTGAACTATTTTACCTGTTCCTATTATTGCTAATTTCATTAAAGAAATCCCCCTGTAAAAATCTTTATAATATAAGATACTTCTACAGGGGGATATTTTTCAACTAATATTTGATATTAAATTAATATTTTAACTAACCTAATGCCACATCAAGTGCCATCATAAGAGTAAATCCCATTGCAAACATAATAACGCCTATATTAGAATGCTCACCTGATGACATCTCTGGAATCAATTCCTCTACTACTACATACATCATAGCTCCAGCTGCAAAGCTGAGAAGATATGGCATAGCAGGAACTACAAGCCCTGCTGCTATGATAGTGAGAAATGCGCCTACCGGCTCAACGGCTCCAGATAAAGTACCGTACAAAAATGCTCTAGTCTTACTAACGCCCTCGCTATGAAGAGGCATAGAAATAATAGCTCCCTCAGGGAAATTTTGAATGGCGATACCTAAAGCAAGAGCCAGAGCTCCGCCTACAGTTACAATGCCACTACCAGTGATAACACCTGCATAAACAACACCAACAGCCATACCCTCTGGTATGTTGTGAAGGGTCACTGCAAGTACCATCATGGTGGTGCGCTTTAACTTGCTTTTAGGGCCCTCAGCCTTTTCTGCATGCATATGCAAATGGGGGATAACACAGTCAAGGACCAACAGGAATAGAATACCAAGCCAAAATCCAACCACTGCAGGCATAAAGGCTAATCTGCCCATAGTCTCCTCAGACTGTGTCATAGCAGGTATAAGCAAGCTCCATATAGATGCCGCCACCATAACTCCACTGGCGAATCCAGTAAGAGCTCGCTGCACCTTATCCTTTAATTCGTTCTTCATAAATACTACGCAGGCCGAACCTGCTGTAGTACCTGCAAATGGAATCAAAAGTCCCAATAATACCTGCAATATCATACCCTACCTCAATCTATGCTGCCATGTATTCGTAGTAATCCTCTTCTGTGGCAAACAATTCATAATTACCGTCTACAAGTCCCATATATCCAGCCGAAACAACATATCCTTTCATAAGTAATACCTCCATAAATCACTTACACATCATTAACTGTGTAAATAATAACCCACAGAGGTGTACCTATTTAGTCCCACAAAATGAACCTAGGGGACGGGGTTAGTGGTCCATTACTGAATCAGAATACTATATATGTGTTAAATATCAATGAACTGTCGCCTATTCATTATCCTCCTTTTTATCCAGCTTGTACATTAGCCTTATAGAAATAATTTCTCAACTGTCTCCATTACTCGTCCTATGTTTTTAATATCAAGGGCCACATCTCCTGTTTCAAGGGAATGATTAGCCCCTGGAACAACAGCATAGGTAAGGGATAATTCTTCGCACAGCTGAACGCACATATCTGTATCGCAGAACGGATCAGCGCTGCCATGAAATACCAATCCCTCACAGTTTGACACATAATTAAATGTCTCTGGAATCGGTGTGTAGATAATCATATCTACGTCCAACTCATAGGTCATGTTGTATCTTGCCATTACAGCCGTACCAATGCTCTTGCCTACAAATACAATCCTATCGTATGCTTTAAAATCTATATTCTTAAGTTGCTCATCAACCTGCTTAAAAGCTTCCTCATATGCCTCCTGTATTTTCTCCTGATTCTTCTTCAAGTCTTTAGGAAGCTCACCAAATTCATAGCTGACCTCTACTATTTCATAGTCCGCATTTTTCGCAATCTTTTTTGTGTAGTACATAAGTGGCTTATCGTTGTGATAGCCAATTCCCGGAAATAAAACTACAATATTTTTACTCATAAATTTTCCTTTCTAAATGAACCAGGGGGACGGAGTTAGTGGACCATTTTGAAAATGGTCCACTAACCCCGTCCCCCCAGTCCATTTTTTATTCTAAAACATAATGCCCTTAGAATTATAGTTTGAAGATCTCAATGCTCTTACCTTGCCTAAGATATCATTGATTGGATCTACGCTTGCTGTTACAGACTTAATATATCCAGAATTATCTCCAAATACAGTCTTTAGCTTGTTACCTGGAGCTCCAGACAATTTTTCCTGATTGATAGTAAGTTTGCCATCATCGTCTGAAGTGATTCCAATCTCTTCCAGAGCATCTTTATTTGCAGTAAATGAAGCCTTAAATTCCTTGGCAAATTCCTGATTCAATGCCCCACCGCAGTTATTTAGGCTTGTAATTTCGTTGTTGTATGCTGTAACAAAATTTGTAATGCTCTTAAGTAAAGGAGACTTATCGTATTCCTTGCCCTCTTGAACCTTATACAACTCCTCTTTTGTTACATCTTCAATTGCATTAAGAAGACTGTCAGAGGCCTTTGCTACGTTAGAATACTTATCCTTAGAGGAATCGTTGTAGATTCCCATAGACTCCATTTTTTTCTTAAAGGCAGCATCATTGTCTGAAATAATCTGATTAATTAACTTGTTACCGGTCTTCTTTTTATTAAGCATGCTAAGAAGACTCTGATTTCCCTCGTAATATTCATAGGAATTATGAATTGTACTCATTAAATTATCCTCCTTTTGAAATACAACTTCATTCCGTTGAAATATTCGCTGTCCTAGCTTTACAATTGTTCTCTCTTTAATTTGTATCGACAATTAATAGACAAAATTAATGTCGCGTCCAAATTTTCAATCATTATAACATATAACTTCCTATAGCACAAAAACTCCAGAGAGAATCCTTTCTCTGGAGTTATAATAAATCATATTTTCATGGTTAATAATCCATTTTCCACTGATACTTTTTTAAATCAACTCTACCATCTATGACTTCTACGCCCTCGGATTCAAGTATTTCTCCCTGTTTCCATGCGCCGCCAAAGGCATACTGTCCTGCCAACTCTCCCTTGGCGTTAACCACTCTATGACAAGGAATGCTAAAAGGATCTGGATTCTTATGAAGGGCATTTCCCACTGCACGGGCCATGTTTTTATCACCAGCTAAACTAGCCACCTGACCGTAAGTCGCCACCTTGCCTTTTGGAATCTTCTTTACAGCCTCGTATATACGCTTTGAAGGGCTGTCTGAGATAAGATCATAACTCTCAGCTATCATAAGCTTTATATCCTTCTCAGGGATACTTCCATCAAGAATAATGGTATTCCAATGGTCCTTGTTTTGATGGTACCCAGGAATCACTGCATCATAAATTCTGCGCCAATAGTAGGCATTATCTGGATCCACCTTGACATTTAGATTTATAAATCCATCCCTCTCGTATGTCCAAAGGAAAGCCTTTTTATTGTATTTGTATCTGACTAATTGCCAGTTGGCATCATGAAAAGGTGCATCCTGATATGTGTCTGGAAATGAAAGGCCATAGGTTAATGCTTCTTCTCTAGTTTCCATAATTCCCCCTGAAGTGAAATGGTAATTTCGTACTAAGGGTTTTATAGCATAGAGATAATACTCTGATCTTACTTTCTACTCATTAAATCTTTGTCTGTCTTTTGTAAGATTATCTTCCGAGATATAGTGCTATTGTCGCCACTATGACATTAATCGTTCCATGCAAAAACCAGCTTGTAATAATGCTCCCACCAAATTTTTTTTCGTTCATCCATCCCTGGAACCACCCAAAAGCACCGGGAAGTATAGTCATTACTATAGTCACAGGTATATTTTGTGTTGCTAAACCAAAAGGAATTCCGTGCATCATGCCAAACAGGATCACCTGTATGATATTTCCGGTGATGAACCCAAACTTTTCTCCAAAACGTTTAAATAAAACCCCCTGAAGACTATTTCTTCGGATAATCCAGTACGGATAAAGCCATATGCCAGCACAGCATGAAATGCAACAAATCCTTTGCCGGCAAAGTCACTGCCTGCGGTGGTCACCCCTTCAGGAAGAAAACGGATTGCAAATGACGTTAAACCTATATATAGTCCCGTAGCAATAAGGATTGCACATGCTGTTCCCCACCATTTCCCTTCATGCTTGATCTTTTTAATTCCTATCCACTTTAAAAAAGTTCTGTTTTCTCCTGACAAATATCAGCCAAAAGATCAGGGGAATCAAAGAAAATAGCAATACCTGTACTAATGTGCCAACGAATTCATTAATAAACATTCCAAACATACCTCGCGTCTCTCCACTTCCATCGTCAATAAAACTGTAATATATCCCCCTATAAAGCCTCATGGATCAAATCATTTATGTGTATTTCAACGCTGTCCAGGCACGGAACAGAACAATTTTCCGAATTCAGTAAAAGAGGAAGTTCCGTACACCCC
>JAEEGF010980292.1_pt1 | contig 43588 bp, 33 predicted proteins | sample 9134171 | NCBI WGS metagenome assembly JAEEGF01 (sample SAMN16246542, study PRJNA631951) | gut metagenome | biome: gut microbiome; feature: rumen; material: AP-attached | host: Bos | place: Iran: Karaj | collected 2018-10 | reverse complement strand
ACAGCATCTCTAATGAGATACTGCCATTTTTGAAATCTTACTTATTCTCTGAAACTATTGAAGCCCTGTGCGCTTAAAGACGCCCTTCATAATTTTCAGATTTCCGGTTCAATAAGACCGTATGTATTTCCTTTTCTCTTGTAAACTACGTTAACCTGATCTGTCTCTGCGTTAACGAATACGAAGAAGTTGTGTCCAAGAAGTTCCATCTGTACGCATGCATCCTCAGCATACATTGGCTTAGGATCAAATTTCTTCATTCTCTCGATACGGATGTCCTCATCATCCATGTAGTCGGTCTCAATATATTCTTTCTTGAAGTTGCTGGCCTCAGCCTGCTGCTTGTCAACAAGTTTGCTCTTATACTTCTTGAGCTGCCTCTCGATGACCTCTTCTACAAGATCAATTGAAGCATACATGTCATTGCTGACCTGCTCCGCACGAATGATCTTGCCTTTTACGGGAATGGTAACCTCAATCTTGTGTCTGTCCTTGTCAACGTTAAGAGTAACATTAACAATGGTGTCCGGAGTAAAATACTTCTCAAGCTTTCCGATCTTGTCTTCTACTGCCGAATAAAGTCCAGGTGTTACATCAATGTTCTTACCTACGATAGTGAATTTCATGCAATCATCCCCTTTACTGCGCATTGGATGTTATCAGAAAAATGTGCATCCTCCGCAAATATTTAAGACAATTGTGCACTAAAGCTCTTTTTGTCTATACGCTATTATACCATTGAACAAACATCATATGCAATTTATAGATAAAAATTGAAAGATTATCTTTTTATAAAAACTGCCCTTTTGGTAATAATGCACAATAAATATCTCTTGTTTTCTATTGTGCAAAACTCAACTGTGTATCCACTATTTTGTGGACAATGTGGATAACTTCGTGTATAAGTCGTAAAATCGGGCTTCTTTTCTCTATGATTGTGGATAACTTTTAAAAAAATTATTAAAAAAATATATAAAAAGTATGTTGACAATAAATTTTATGTGCACAACGGAGAAATCAGAATGGCATTCGCCATGTATAAATAAAAAAAAGCAACCTATATTGAGCGAGCTCAATAGGTTGCTTATTTTCATTTATGCATTTCTCACTTTTAGAAGATTCTTCTTACTGCAAGTACTGTACGGTAATCAGCATTTGAAACCTTGATACCTGTCTTTGCTGTAGATGCATGTACAATCTGGCCGCCGCCAATATAGATAGCAACGTGACCTGAGTAGCAAACAATATCACCAGGCTGTGCATTAGCAAGTCCATCAACAGCTGCACCAACACTTCTGTCAGCACCTGAACTGTGAGGAAGACTAACACCGAAGTTATTATATACACTCATTACAAATCCGGAACAGTCAGCTCCGTTTGTAAGGCTTGTTCCACCATATACATAAGGATTGCCGACAAACTGAAGAGCAAACTGAGCAACAGCAGATCCAATGGAGCTTGTTGCGGTTGTATATGAGCTTGCTGCATTGTAGCTTGAGCTTGAAGAAGACTTGGAGGTGCTTGACTTAGCAGCCTTGTTGGCAGCCTCTCTTGCAGCTCTCTCTTTAGCAAGACGAGCTTCCTCTTCTGCCTTGGACTCAGCCTTAACGAATTCTGTGGAAAGAGTTACATAGTCGGTGGAAACATATCCGTCACCTTCCTCTATACTAACCTTAACCCATCCGTCAAGCTCTTCCTCAACAACAAGTTCGTCCTCGATAGGTACGAGACCGATAACCTCTGCGTCAAGTCCTGCTCCGTTTCTAACCTTAAGAGTAGTAGTTGTTACTGTAGCAATTCTGGTTCCAACCTTCTTGGCAAGCTCAACAGCATCATCGCCTGTCACACAGAACTCACCCTTAACGTAACCTTCTACGGAACCGGATTTAATCTTGTACCAGCCATCCTGCTCCTCAATGTAAGTACCAACTGACTTATCATAGAGCTTACCAACTATCTCGCCATCCTCACTGGGAAGATCTCTTACATTGACATAATTGGTAACCTGCGCAATTACAAGTGACTTGAAAAGCTCTTCCTCGTCCTCCTCAGGAGTCTTGGAAGCAGCCTCTGCAGCGTTTGAGGCGCTCTTCTTGATAACCGCGCCTGTTGCGCTCTGAATATCTGCAAGAATATTATCTGTAATAACCGAAGCTCCAGGTGTCACGCCTGTAACAGTGTTCTTGGAATCATTACTGTCAGTCGACTGCTGAAGACTGGAGAGTGAAACCTGATTGTCACCAAGCGCATAAGAAATTCCAGCCTGCGGCATAACACTTGAAATCTTGTTAGTAGCGGCAAAAGCATTTATACTTAAGCTCGAAAAAGTTATCGCAGCTGTTACTGTGTAAGCCATGAGCTGCATAGTAGCTTTTCTCAAAACGAACCTCCTAAATGTTACGGAATTTGTTACGAAAATTGTTACATCTTAAAAAAATATAAACTATGAGATTCATTTTGTCAAGCTAAAATAATTTAAGAAATAACGAAAATCCGATAGAATCGCCATTTTCACGATACTAGTTGCACTAAATATAGTTTCTTTTATGATTAATTTATAAATTTATTTCTCTTTTCCCACAAAAAAGTCCTGAACAGATGTTACAGCATTGGCGCCGTCTGCAACGGCTGTAACAATTTGGCGAAGTCTCTTTTGTCTGGAATCGCCGGCTACAAAAATACCAGGTTTTGAAGTTACTCCATTTTCATTCGAAATAACATAACCTTTTTCGTCACAGTTTACCAAATCTGCGAACATATCTGTACTAGGATTTATACCAATGGCTACAAAAATACCATCTACATTTATGTCATTTGTTTCTTTATTCTTAACGTTTTCAATTGTAAGGTGAGTTACCTTGTCCTGGCCCTTAATTTCCTTTACAACGCTGTCCCAGATAACTTCTACGTTATCAAGGCCAAAGAGCTCCTCCTGGAGGATCTTGGTTGCTCTAAGCTCGTCTCTTCTATGGATGAGATAAACCTTGCTGCAGAATCTTGAAAGGAAAATAGCATCCTCAACAGCCACATCTCCGCCGCCGTTTACAGCAGTAACCTTTCCCCTGTAAAATGCGCCGTCGCAGGTTGCACAGTAAGATACGCCTTTTCCAAGGAATTCCTCTTCACCGGGGATTCCAAGCTTGGAGTGATGTGCTCCGGTTGCCAGAATAATGGTGTGGGTCTCGTACTCGCCCTCTTCTGTCATTACCTTATATACAGGAGCCTTGGTGTCAGAACCTTCTGATACACACTCTATGCCTGTAACAGTATCATTTACAAACTCTGTTCCCAGCTTATCTGCATGCTCTCTGAACTTCATACCAAGGTCAAATCCGTTTACACCGGGAATACCGAGATAATTGTCAACCTCATAGGTATCGATGATCTGACCTCCGCTAACAGGATTCTTCTCTATAACAATCATATTGAGACCTGCTCTTTTTGCGTAAACAGCTGCTGACAGACCGGCAGGACCGGAACCAATAATAATTAAGTCGTACATAATAACCTCCTTGTAAAAATGAATTAGATTGTATGCAATTTAATTATATAATAACACATAATTTCTTTTTGTAAAGATATATTTTTATCGAAATAACATTTTCTCAAATCCAGCCGCCATCAATGGTGATGATCTGTCCTGTCATGTATTCAGGCGCTGATGCTATATCAACCACCAGCTTTGCGACTTCATTGGGATCCCCCAGTCTGTCCATGGGAATCTCGGAGCGCAGTTCCTGAAGGTCCTCCCCGGTGAGATGTTTTCTGTTCATGTCCGTGTCGATTACTCCGCAGGATATGGCATTAACCTGTATTCCACTGGGGGCCAGTTCCTTGGCAAGAGCCTTGGTAAAAGAGTTCACACCGCCCTTAGAGGCAGAATAAGCAACCTCGCAGGAAGCTCCTGCGTTTCCCCATACTGAAGAGATATTGATTATCCTTCCGGAATGTTTTTTTATCATGAGAGGCACGGCACATTTGGCTGTGTAAAAAAGTGAATCCAGATTGGTGGACATGATATTTTTCCAGTCTTCCACCTCCATATCGGTCAGAAGACCTATCCACGCCACGCCTGCATTGTTTACCACAATGTCTATATCCCTGATATCCCGGAACATCTCTTTTACTGAGTCATAGTCTCCTGCATCGCATTTAAAAGTCTTTACGGTGATGCCATATTCTTTTTCCAATTCTCCGGCAAAAGAATTAAGCTCATCAATACTGCTTTTGCAGGTGAGAAAAAGATCGTCCTTCTCCGCCGCAAAAACTCTGGCTATACTCTTTCCTATTCCTCTTGAAGCACCGGTTATCAGCACTTTTCTATTCATGTCATTTTCCTCTGTAGATACTTCTATATTGAACAAGAAAGCATGTTGCTTGCAACATGCTCGCGCCGAGCGCGGTTGCATTTATGCAACATTTACCTATCGCGCGAGTGCGCATCCATAGCGGAGCGTTTTTTATGATATAGGAATTTCGGAGAAATTTCCTATATCATAAAAAATGTCGGGAACAATGTCCCCGACATCTATTTTATAACAATATCCTGTTTTCTCAAAATTATTACAGGTGCTTAAGGGCTGACAAAACGCTTTCTTCCAGAAACGGCTTTGTGATAAACTCTGCAGCACCAAACTTAACAGCCTCAACCATTTTCTCCTTCTGCCCTGCAGCTGTTACCATAATAACTTTGGCATTGGGATCAAATTTCCTGATGAGTTTAAGGCATTCTATTCCATCAACCTCAGGCATTGTGATGTCCATTGTAACTATTTCAGGGTGATACTTAACATACTGATCGTAGCCATCCTGTCCGTTTACGGCCTCGCCAATTACTGAATATCCTGCATTCTCAAGAATATCTTTTAAAAATCTGCGTGAGGTTCTTGAATCGTCAACTATCAATACAGTTCTCATGTTTCCCTCCGATTACACAATCAGACATTCATCACTTAAAATCAACATCCTTGGTTATCGCTATAAGGTATTTAACAGTTCCGCCACTGATGTACACAGGCATAACTATCATTTCCGCACCCGAAGCTTCACAAAAAGCGGTTCTGAACACCGGCGGCTCGAGTTCTATTTTGACATTATCCCTGCTCCTCTCAGAAGCATACAGACCATTGATGCAGTTTATCAGCTCGCAGATGGCATCCAAAGCATCCTCGTCGGTCTCAATGAAATCCTCCTTAGTGTAGGCGATGGCCATTTTCTGTAAGTCATCCGCCTTTCCCAATATGGCGACAGTTGCATTTTCATCGCCGTGGAACTTTTGGAGACTTATTACCTCATCTCTTATGGATGTGACTGTATAGGCTTTGCCGATATAAATATGGTTGTCCACCAGTCGATACATGTTCTTGACACCCATGGCGAACATTTTCTTGATAACAGCATTTTCAGACTCAATAAATCCGGGGACTATCTTCTCTATATCGCCTTCTTTTAGCGCATTCAAGGCGCTTTCACCGAATCCATATTCTCTTCTAAACTCATCCTCTATAGCAACAATGCGCTCCATAGTAAGAAATCCCTGGTCAATGCAGGCCTGAGCAAAAGCAAGATAACTGTTGCCCTGAAGCTCAAGAAGACGTCCCACCTGGCTTTCCGTAAGGTATCCCTTTTCAACGGCAATATCGCCAAAACGCTTGTCAACAGTTGCCTGCATGGCATTTACCTGTTCAGCCTGTGCAATGGACATAAGCTTCTCAGAAACGGCAATAACGCCCAGCTTAGCCCTGTTCGTCTCCTGCAAATGGTATGCCTGCCTAAGCTGATCTTTGGTCAGGATACCCTTTTCCACCATGTATTTCCCAAGTAATCTGTCTAGCATATTTCAGCTCCTATTACATAAAAAACGGATATCAGTCTAATTATATTTTAGACTAATATCCGTTTATTAACAAGCTAATTATTGGCCATTATTCCACATCCTTAGGTTTCTCATTCATACGTGCCATGGCCTGATTGAGGGCTTTCTGCACTGCTGCGTCCTCGGAATTACCACCTGCTGTCTGAGGCACTTTCTTGGCTCCGCCTCTCATCTGATCAGCCTGCTGTCCGGCCATCTCCAGGAACATCATTCTGTCCTTGGGAAGAACTACGCTCTGGCCATCGGGATTAATTGTAATACCCTCTTTATCCTGGACAAACTTAAGAATATCCTGATATGTAAATACAGCTGCATTCCACTCTGAACCGTGAAGCTTCTTGGCGAACTCAATAGCGTCTGTAAATACAGGAAGGAACTGCTTCTCATCCTTGGTCTTGATAACCAGGAATTTGAACTTGGTATCCTTGTTGAACTTCATCATGCCATCTTCCATGACTTCTACAGGACCCTCGTGCTGCATAGGGATGATAAATCGGCCATTTCTGATAAGAGAGAGCATTCTCATTTCCTTGGCCTTAACAACCTCGTCTCTCTTCTCGTAATTAACAGGCCAGCGAAGCTCCTCCAGGAAATCCAGCATAGCAAAATTGAGCGCCGGATTTATTGGGTTCTTATTGTCCTCTGTCTTATTCCAGTCACCGGGAGCTGCAACGATCTCATTTCTCTTAAATCTTGCTCTGTAAGCTCCGTTATCAACGAAGATATTCTCAATACCAACATAGTAGAGATAGTCAAAAAATCCTCTCTTTACAGCAGAGGTATCGTCGGGATTCTCAACCTTGATCTCTCTTACAATAACTTTTCTGAACTGGTTGAAATACAGTCTTGCAGCGGTCTCTGCAATCTCTTTTTCAAAATAAACATTGGCAAATCCATGGTCGATAAAAGGATAGCCTGTGGTTACATCATATAATACATAGAGCATCTCTGAGTCTCTGACTCTGCCCAGTATCTCGTTGTATACCTTCCTGTGATTCTTCTCAAAACCGGGAAGTGGCGCAGTCTTCTGGAATACCTCCAGGGCTGTTAAAAGAAACAGAAGCTCCTGATTGGACAAAAACTTAAGTGTCTCAGCGGGGATATCGTCGTCGTAGATCATGTCCCCGATCTCATTCTTTCTCTCGGCTGTAACCGTCTCCTGCATCTCTACAGGCTCCCCTGAGTTGACGTTTACAGGATTAAGTTTAGGATATCCGGGCCACTCCATTCCGGCATGAGCGTCCATGGCAGCCTGCATCTCCTTTTCCTTCTGCTGGGCAATTCCCTGCTCTTTAGCAGCCTCCGCTTCCTCAGCAGCTTTTTTCCCTCCAAATAAATCAAAAAATCCCATTACTTCCTCCTAATACCTTACAGATTCTCATAAAAGGCCTGTGTAGCTCTGGCCAGATATTCAGGATCCTGAGCGCCTGCTGACTCATAAGGTGAGTGCATAGCAAGCTGAGCAAGTCCTATATCAACTGTATTTACTGCAACCTGAGTTGTAGAAATATTCCCCAAAGTTGATCCACCCGCCATATCCGAGCGGTTGGTAAATGTCTGATAAGGAACCCCTGCCTTTTCGCAAACGAGCTTGAAGTTAGCAGCGGAAACCGCATCAGTTGTGTACTTCTGGTTGGCATTGTACTTAATTACAATACCCTTATTGATAACCGGTCTGTTCACCGGATCAGCCTTCTCTGCGTGATTAGGATGAACTGCGTGGGCATTATCAGCTGAGATCATGAAGCTGTTTGCAAGAGCAACAAGGTACTGCTCATTGGTCCTTCCCAGGCACTCGTTGATTCTCACAAGAGTATCCTTAAGGAAAGTGGATGCAGCTCCCTGCTTGGTTCCACTGCCAACTTCCTCGTTGTCAAATACGCAGTGAACAGCCACATTATCAGAGCCTGCAGCATTCATGAAACCGCAGAAAGTGGTGTATACACATTCCTGATCATCCAGTCTTGAGCTGGCAATGAACTCATTGGAAGCACCCCAAACGGTGGGCTTAACTCTGTTGTAAAGGAACAGGTCGTGGCCTAAAATGTCCTTCTTGTCCACGCCGGCAGCCTCTGCCACCAGGTCAAAGAACTTATCCTTGTACTCTATATCTCCGAAAACCGGAAGCATATCATTCTGCGCATTGTATTTGTAGCCGTCATTGGCCTCGCGGTTCATGTGAATCGCAAGAGCAGGCATCATCACAAGGTCTCTGTCCAGGTTCACAAGCTTTGTCTGTGCATAGCCCTTTTTATCCCTTACAATGACTCTTCCTGCCACTGATAAAGGTCTGTCAAACCACTGAGCGCACAGCATTCCGCCGTACTTCTCAACATTAAGCTTAACATAAGCGCCCGCAGCCTCCATCTCAGGATTTTCCTTGATCTTAAAGGAAGGAGAATCACTGTGACTGGCGGTCATGTAAAAGCCCTTAAAATCCTTCTTGGGAATTCTGAAAGAAATAATAGAAGAATCATTTCTTGTAACAAAATACTTACCGCCTTTGGATTTACCCTTTGAGCCGGCGTCCTCCGGAACAAGCTTCCACTGCTGATTCTCAAAAAGCTCTGTGTAACCATTTTCCAAAAGCTGTTTCTTAAGATTGTCTACCACATGAAAACAAGTGGGACTAGCATCTATAAACTCCAGCATCTTAGCTGTGATATTTGCATATTTATCTGTCTTTTTTGCCATATTATTCGTCCTTAAAACTTCTAGATTTTCACTCCATCATCTTACTATCTGCCCCCATTAAAATCAAGGAAAAAAAAGTTGGTAAAATGGCAATACTATGTTAAAATGTAAGCACTTACATTTTGTATTTTACTTTGGTAGTTCACAAGAGAATTTGGAGAAAAAAATGACAAGAGAAGAGACCTTTAAGTTACTTGGAGAATACGTTGATTATCTCATTGATAAATCTGACGCAGAGCACCCCATGTGGAACATAGAGAATGTTCTGAGTGGGAAGCCAAATAGATGGAATTACATCGACGGCTGCATGATCACTGCAATCCTTTCACTCTATGAGATGACACAGGATCAGAAATATCTTGATTTCGCTGATAAATTTGTGGGCTGGTTTGTACAGGAGGATGGCTCCATCAAGACCTACAGTACTGAGGAGTACAACCTGGACAACATCAATCCTTCCAAGAATCTTTTTAAACTTTACACCCTTACAGGAAAAGAGAAATACAGAAAGGCCATGGATACTGTCAGAGCCCAGCTGGATACAATGCCAAGAACAAAAGCAGGAAATTTCTGGCACAAGAATATCTATCCTTATCAGGTATGGCTGGACGGCATGTACATGGCACAGCCTTTCTACATGGAATATGAGACACGTTTTAACAAGATGATGGGATGCCTTGATTCCTTCAAACAGTTTAAAAATGTTGAAGCTCTTATGAAGGATGAAAAGACAGGTCTTTATTTCCACGGCTACGATGAGAGCCGCGAGATGTACTGGGCAGACAAGGAGACAGGCTGCAGCCCTAATTTCTGGCTCAGAGCCCTTGGCTGGTTCACTGTAGCTCTTGTTGATACAGCAGAAGCCATGGATGAGTCCATGTACTATGAATACAGATATCTTCAGACAATGCTGGAGAATCTTGCCAATGCACTGATTCCTTTCCAGGATGAGAGCGGAATGTTCTATCAGGTAATTGATAAGAAGGATGATGAGCGCAACTACCTGGAGACTTCAGGTACAGCCCTTATCGCATATGGTCTCTTAAAGGGTGTAAGACTTGGATATATTCCAAAGCGCTTTGAGGAAGTTGCCATTAAGGCCTTTGACGGCATTACAGAGAAATATCTTTCAAGAAATGAAGATGGAACTCCAAAGCTTGGAGGCATCTGTCTGGTGGCAGGTCTTGGCGGCGCCACTCACCGTGACGGTTCCCTGGAATACTATTTCTCAGAGCCCGTTGTAGAAAACGAAGCAAAGGGTGTAGCTCCTCTTATTCTTGCTTATACAGAGCTGCTTCGAAGAAAATAAGATTATAAATTAAGTAAAAAAGAGTGTTTCGTCCACCACACTAGCGGACAAAACACTCTTATTTTTATTGCAACTTATAACTAATCTTAAACTTATTCTCCACAAAGCTGACTTCTGCCACTGCGCCGCAGAGCATAGGAATCATTGGTGGATGATGGCCGATATCGAGGTCCATGAGAATAGGTACGCCAAATTCCCCAAGAACATCAGTAACCGCATTGTACTGGTTGAGGCCAAACATATCCTCTCCGAAGGCATAGCCGGGACGACCGATCAAAAAACCCTTTACATGGGAGAACCAGCCTGCTTCCCGCAGGTTCCAGATTGCACGACGTATACTGTAGACATTAAGGTCACAGGCCTCTAAAAACCATATGATTCCATCATCTTTATATTTCTCAGAAAAGCCCTTTGCGTCCTCATAGGGTGTTCCCGCCAGATTGGTAAGACAGTCAAGACAACCACCGATGAGGCGTCCACTGAAGGTGATTTCTTCCTTAACATCCGCGCCGTCTATTGTTTCAGCCCCTGCCTTTCCGCCCAGATATGCTTTCATTCTGTTGGGCTGGGTTACATAATAGCTACACAGATTGTCTGGATTCTCAGGAAGTTCAAGCTCCCATCTGTCATAGTTTTCAAAGGACAGTTTTTTCCCGGTAATAAGGTCCATGGCATCAGCAATTGCAGGATGCCACTTTTCCATTCCAAAGTCACCGGCGCAGGGAGCATAGATTCCCGCTGTATCCGCCAGAGTAACAGATGGAAAAATAAAATTCGTATTATCAGAATATCCCATGTACCACTTTGGCTTAGCTGTCTTCACAGCCTCAAAATCAATAAAGGGCACAACCTCGCACATTAGCTCGCCGCCGCCCACAGACATGAGAACATCGTTTTTTTCACTCTTATAGTAATCGTTCAGCTCTTTGCCACACTCCTTAGGCTTATTGCTGATGCCAATGCCTTCAGCTTTGTCGCAGTTAGGTCCAACATCCAGCTTGTAGCCCATTTCTGTGAACTTCTTTCTGGCATTTTCAAATCTGCTGACATAGGGCTCAAAGGTACATCCAAAAGATGGCGCCACAAATCCAATGGTTCCACCTTCACTCAAAAACTCAGGATATCTCACGTCGTTTACCCCCTTTTGATCTTATGGATAAAATCTGATCTGCAGTCCTTCCACATCCTCACAGGCTTCACGGCACAGCCTCTGAAGTGCCTCAAAGTACTTCCCAAGCCTGTAGGCTGCAAATTTGGAATTATAAAAAATAATGTTCCAGTTTCCGCCAAATTCTCCCAGGATATCATTAAAGGCATCAAGATTTCTGCCGTAATAATCAGGCAGAGGAAGCTCTTTTGCCAGCTGTTCCTGGAGATCCTCTTTGCTGTATACTTCAAACAAATCTATATAGAAAACCTGTTCCATTTTTATTCTCCATAGATGAGTTCAAAGGATTCGTAGTGATCCTCTGTATAAAATATGAGTCCGTCATTGGAAAAAATAATTCGCTTTGCTCCGCGCTTCTTTTTCCCAAGGGTATCAATATCACACTCGTAGTACTTTCGGCCCTTCTTGGTGGGAAGAAGTCCCTCATAGTTGCCAAAGTAGTCGCCGCCAATACTCTTTCCCGGAGCATATTCCTCCAGTGAACCACCGGTCCAGCCCAGGGCACGGGCCTCTTTCTTGGTGATGAAATTATCCGGGAGATGTCCGAATTCGTGAATGTAGTTTGCCACGTCATCCTTGGAGGTGTATGAGCCTTTCTCATCCAGAACTCCGTCAGGCTCCTGAACAACATACAATCTCTCAGTTGATGTATCCGCAATAGACTCATCTGCCTCAAAAGACGCCTCCACAGATGCCTCAACAATCGGCTCTACAGAAACCTCTTCAGATGCTTCTACAGTGGCTTCGGCTCCACTTCCCGGCGGGTCGGTATCTGACTCCGTCTCAGAATCTTCCCTGGAAGCCATGAGGTCAACAGTTGCCCCTACAGCCGGTTTTTCCTTGGGCTCCTGTGCTGTCTTCCTGCACCCTGTAAGGATGCCCAGGAACACAAGCAGTGCGAGTGCCAGAACCCCCAACCTTCTTATAATATTCAATTTAACATTTTTCATATCTTTATGCCGTTTCTACTATATTAATAATATACGCTGCCTGCTTACTAATTTCAGAATACATAGCGGCATCAATATCCTTTATCCAGCTGTTTTTATGGCTGCGGTCCACTTTATCTCCGGCCTCGTCCACAGTTCCATACTCACCATAAAAGGTATCAGGATATTCCTTCTCAATACTGCCCCAGCCGGAAAAACGCTCCGGTGCAATGGTGTCATCCATTACGCAGTCCAGAAAAACAGCTCTCGCCTCATCTCTCCAGGGACGTCCAAGAAAAACAGATCCCTTGGCACAGGACTCTTCTCCTTTGATGCTGCATCTTCTAAAGATCATTCCGATACCGGACTTAAGACCGCAGCCTGCAGTCACATAGCCGTTGATCGCTCTCTCATCGGCCTTGGCGTTGACAGAGCCATCCTTATATCTGTCGTTGACTACAATTTCGCAGTCGTCAAAGACCACATCCGCTCCACCAAAGATAAAATCCACATCTCCGGAAATAAAGCAGTTCTTGTAGTACTGCTTTGTAAGGAGTCTTTCTGTCAGCACGCGGGGGCCCATGAAGCCCTTCTTTTCCCTCTCTGCAAGGGGAAGTGGTGACATGAAAAGAGTGTCCTGATGACCTTCCATTTTCACATTTTCAAAGAAGCAGACCTCTGCATCCGCATATACCGCAAGAGCCTGTCCCACCTTTCTTCCGCTTCCGGCGGTATTTCTGATGGTCATGTCTTTGACAACGGTCCTCTTTCCTCCGAAAAATGCAGTATAAGTCCTAAAAGTCCCCCTCTTGGTGCCATCCGGCATCATGTTAAGAGCACCCTGATCAAACTCCAGAATTGTTTTATCGACACCTGCTCCAACAAAAGAGATATTTCTCTTTTCTGAGAAAATCTTTTCGTGATATACTCCTTCGGCAATATAGATAACCGCCTCCTGGTCGTAAGGAACAGCATCTATTGCCTCAGAAATATTTGAAAAATCATAATCCTTGCCGCCGACTTTTATTTCCAACATCGATATATTCCTTATTTAGATACGTAGTTCTCAATTTTCTTTTCCTGAACATCAATGAACTCAGGCTCTTTGTCTGTGCTTCCCTCAATCTCTACATTCCTGAGGATAAGCTCTTTTACATTGCGGGCAAAGATGCTTCTGCCGCACATTTTGTCGAAGTTATCCATCATTACAGGGCGCTCCGGAATTCGTTCAGCCTCAGGACGGAACTTAGCCTTGATGTTCTCAAAGCAGAGCTTTCCGATAGGGCTTTCCGGAAGGCCATAGGCGCAAACAATACATGCGCTGGCTCCCTGACAGTTGATGTTCTTTCCTGTGATGCTTCCGATATAAGGAGTCATCTCATCTACAGGTGCAGGGTTCTGATTCTGAACAAAATCGCTGTGTCCATCAGGATCACAAAAATAGAACATGTTCACAGTAAATGGCATCTGAACGCCATTCATATCAATGTTCTCAAAAAGAATATCATCCAAAACGGATCTCTGGCCTCTTCCGCGCCTTGTCTTAATACGAAGTCCTCTGTCTGTTCCCTCAAAAATGCACTGAGAAACTCTGACATTGGTAACTCCGCCGGACACCTCACTGCCCACGGTTACGCTGCCGTGACCGCGCTCGAACTTGCAGTTTCTGATAACTACATTCTCTGTGGGCTTATAGTGATTAAGGCTCATGTAGTACTTGCCGCTCTTAATAGCCATGCAGTCATCTCCCACTGAAATTGTGGTACCAAGCACCAGCACGTCCTTGCAGCTCTCAGGATCAAGACCATCTGTATTAGGTGAATCTGAAGGATTATGGATATATAGATTAAGGAATGAAAGATTCTCACTGTAATAGGGATGAACCGCCCAACAGGGTGAATTCTGAATTCTAACATTCTGCACTCTTACATTATTACATCTGCAAAGATACAATGCGTTTGGTCTCCAGGCCCCTCTCTTGACCTTGGCATTTACCCACCAGTCAGAGTTATTGGCATTTCCGTCCAAAGTTCCGGGACCGATAATATCAATATTATCCGCATCAATTGCTGTTATCAGAGAAGCATAGCTGGTAAGAGGATTTCCCTCCCAGCTGGAGAGATTATACTCATCCTTCTCATCAGTGGTTCTGGTCATACCCGGCAGCATAGGATAGTTATTTCTGTCTGTATCTCCCAGTATCACTGCACCTTCATCCAGCCACAAAGTCATATCACTCTTAAGGAATACCGGTGTTGTGTAATAAACTCCCTCAGGGAAATATACAGTTCCATCCTTGGGGCAGGATAAAATAGCAGCCTGGATCGCAGCATAGTCGCTGGACCTTCCATCTCCCTTTGCTCCAAAGGCTGTTACATCCAGAAGAACTGATTCATGCTTTGTTGTGAACTGAGCCACACACTCGCCATTTTCAGCAATTACTTTGATCTCATATTTTGTATCCGGCAAAAGACCTGACACAGACACTACATTTTTATTGCTTTTAAGAACTTCCTTTTCATCAATAAAAACCGTGAACTCTGAAGGCTGCTGATATATAAGGTCAGACTCTATTTCAATAGTTACGCTTCTGTTAAAAATCTCTACAATGTCAAACTTCATTTTTTTCTCCTGTCTCAAAACTCAGCCTATCCAGTCTGCGATAGCATCTGCAGTCTTCTCTATCTGTTCAATATTACTGATAGCGGGATTTCCATCCCCGCTCTGAATTCCATAGTTTCCAAAATATGAGTGAATTCCGCCCTCAATGACGTACTCCTCATGGTCCTTGGGCCAATTGATCTTGTTCTCATTATAATTATCAATATTTATGACCTTATCCTCTGAGCCCAATATTGATAATAGTCTTAAGCCCGAATCAGAAAAATCTGATGTAGTATAGGAAGCACATAGAATCAGTCCCTTGTACTCGTCCTGATTGCTGTGAAGATACTGGGCTGCAGCCACTCCACCTAAAGAGTGCCCCGCCATATACCAGTCTACATCTGCCACCCGGGCAGCCTCTTCAGGATAGCGGTTCACAATCATATCAATGGCATCTATCCTTAGGAACGCGAGGTTCTCAGGCATTCTGGGAAGTATACACAGGTAGCCTCTGTCTGCCAGCATCCGCATGAGTCCGCTGTAAGCCTTGAATTCCACCTTTCCTCCGGGGTAAAAAACAATCACCGCCTTCGGGCTTTGTTCCTGAGGCGCAAATATCACACCATCACTGTAGGGAAACTCATAGACACGTGTTATTTCCTGTATTTCATTGGCAATCTCCACATCAGATCTGTAATAATCGCTGGCATAGAACTTAAATCCAACTGCCAACAAAAGTAGTACCAAAAGAACTATACCTACAATTCTTTTGGATACTCGTTTAAACTTCTTCATATATTACTTTCTTACTTTAATTCTCTTTAAGACATCTGTCCATGATGCCAAGCATTTCCATGGCGCTGTCAAAGGCGTATTTTTCATTCTTTTCCGTATGGATCATTTCCCCCTGCCATGTCGCATTCTGCCTGAAGGCAACACGAACCACAAAGGTTCCCAGCTTGCCTTTCTTATTCTGAATATTTCTGGTCCCACTTTCCTTCTGAATGCGGTCGATTACCAGAATGTTGTCTTTTTCCTCGAAGGAATCATTTTCATTGTGGTTCTTATAAAAATGTCTCTGATCCAGTGCTCTCTGAGGAAAATCCCAGTCATCCATGAGACTGTCCATCTGAGAAAGCATACTGGTAACACTCAGGAAATCTATGGGTTCATCCTGATACTGAGTCCAAATATCCCCCTGATACTCAGCATTTTCATTTGCATTTATACAAACGCACATAAGATTTCTTGCAAAAAGCATCTGCTTAGTTTCTGCCATCTTTTGTCCTCTTCTCCCGGTTAACAAGCTTCCATCTCCTACATTATACACTATCGCAATTTCTACAAGTTGATTTTTCTGCTTTTTTTCAAGTGGATATTGAAAAAATATGGGCCCGACACTATGCCGGGCCCCCAATAATCATATCATATGATTTTTATTTGTTTTCCTGCTCTTCCTTCTTTTTGGTTGTAAGTAACAGGCCTACTGCAATTATAGCTGCAGCCAGGATTGCAAACAATCTTGCGAGATCGTTGGTCTCATCTGAAGTCTTTGCTCTTCTTGCTCCAAGAACTGCCTGACCATTTCCAGTCTCTCTTCTTGCTCCCAGTACTTCCTGAGTAGGTACAGGGTTAACAGGTAAAGATGGTACCGGAGGTGTTGGATCATCCGGTGTTGGATCATCCGGAGTTGGAGGTGTAGGTGGTGTCGGAGGTGTAGGTGGATTTGGAGGTGTTGTGGATCTTGTTACTGTAAGTGTTCCAAGATCCTCACTGATCTCATAGTTCTTAGGATCAGCTGAAATCCACTCTATCTCGTATGTATTTGTGCTGCTACCTACTTCCGTCTGTGATCCTGTTGCCTTTACCTCTGCCTTATCATCCTTTACAAGTCCGCTTATGGAAGCGCCTGCTGTAAGAGGCTGTCCATCATATACCTTAGTTGCAGACTCTGTTGTAACCTTAAGAGTTACAGGATTGATAACAAGCTCGTTGCCGGGATGTTCACTATCAATTACATAGGTAATAGCCTTAGTATCAGCAAAATCAGCTGAGAGACACTTGAAGCCATCTACTTTAAATGTAATAGAAGTTGAATCAACAACGTTAGTTCCCTTAATATCTGTTACACCATCATATGAGAAATCGCTTGTTGTAAGGCCGGCATCAGAGCCATCTGCAAATTTAGCAGCTACAGTAAAGCCCTTTACTTCGTGCTCTTCGCCGTCATAATCAACTACAAGCTTACTTCCGCTGATAGTTACTGTAACTTCAGGTACTGTATAGAGTACCTGGATAACATTTCCTTCTGTCTTAATAGTGTAGGTATCAGGTACCTGAACACCATCACTATAAATTGAGCTTACCAGATTGATTGCCTTAGCGTAGTTGAGCTGTCCGGGTTCATTTCCTGCCTCAAGCTTAACAGTATCGCCAAGCATTACTGGTCCACGGTCATCAACCTTAGCTACGAAATGAGCTGTGTCAGTATTGTTTGTGATTTCGCCCTTATAGTACTCAACTGTGTAATAAATCTTTATTGGCTTCCAGATAGCGTAGAGTATGTTCTCTTCGTCAGGCTCTCCGTCATCATCAAGGTCTGGAAGGTTATTGGCTGCTATAAGCTTACCGGGTTTGATCCATTCCTTCTCAGCGTCAGCTTTCTTAGCCCATCCAAGGAATTCGTATCCCTCACGTGAGAATCCGGCTTCTTCCAAAGTAATTGCATTGAACGGCTGATTTCGTTTGTATGTATAGCTCTTAACTGTTCCTACGCCGCCGTTTGGATCATACTTAATCTTAACTTCTTCAGTAGATGTGCCCTTGCCGCCGATCTTCTCGTACTTAGCTACGAGTGTTACTGCACTTACAGTCTCACCATCAACTGTAGCCTTTTTGATCATTTCACTGACAATTTCAAAACTGTTATTAGGATAGTAAACCTTGCCTTCGCCATTGATCTGCCATCCGATGAAAGTGTATTTCTCCTTTGGAGTTGCAGGTCCGGCTACTACTACTGTTGAACTTGTTGCATAGCTGTAACCATCAACAGGAGCTGATACACCGTTCTCGCCCTTGTCATAGAGAACTCTTACAACACCGGGATATCTCCACTTCGCAATAAGGTAGATCTCTGTATTCTCTCCTGTAGGCTGTCCAAAGCCATAAGGCTGATCTGTCGATTCATCGAACCATCCTACCAGCTCCCAACCCGGACGCTCAACATTATTGTTGATGGTAGGCTGAACTTCCTCAAACTCTTTTTTATCTTCAAGGTATTTAAGAGTAAAGTTTGCACCCTGGCCGTTAATAAGCTTTGCATCAGGTGCTCCAACATTCAAATGTACATGATACTCAATAGGTTTCCAGTGAGCATAGAGCACTTTGTTAGCAGCTGCCATGGTGGTATTCCAATCGAACTTCTTCTGTCCGTGAGTATCTTCATACCATCCGTCAAAATAGAATCCGTCGTGTCCAACCTTAGATGGAACAGGCGCACCGGCTTCATATCCTGCGAGATTCATTTCATAAGGAATAGCATCAAATCCTGTTGATTCTACCTTATTCTCAGCGTCATAGAAATCGATTGAATATGTAAGTCTCTTGAAGTAAATAGCTAAGTGGTTATGAGGCTTAATCTTTGTTCCGGCCTTGTCGTCCTGCTTAGCAACTGCTGTAAATGGTCCATCCCATTCAGGTTCCTCAGCACTAACTGCTGAATTAGAGGTATAGTAATTTATTGCATCAAAACCTGTGTACTTGTTTGTTACCAGGAATTCTACAAACTTACCTGATACCTTATCCTTGAGTGTGTATCCTGAATCATTCAGGTTCTCAGTGTAGTACCAAACGTATGCCTGGCCTTCCTTGTAAACGTGGTAGTGAGTATATACTGTACCATTCTTGGTTACACCCTTCCAGCCATCATAGAAGATGAAATCTGTCAGAATTGTGGTTGTGGATCCGTTACCGCTGCGGGAAGTATTCCATACGTAGTCGGCACCGGCATCCGGCCAGCTATAACCGTTAAACTCAAGAGACTGTCCATAAAGTCCTGTGTAAGGTTCAAGGTAATCTTTATCATCAATATCAAGGAACTTCAGAGTCATAAGGTTACGGTCAAAGTATACGTTAACTACTGTGTCGCCCTTAATTCCGATAACTGCTGTCTTATTACCATTTCCATCTACAATCTTATACTTGTTATCACCAGCACTGTAGTGGAAACCGGTAAATGTCTTGCCTGTGTATTTACTGATAACTGATTCAGGAACCTCTGTGTTAGGCTTTCCTGTCTCAGAGAAACTAGCATAATAATCGTAGCTCTTTGCGTCTCCGGTCCAGTCCTTCTTATCAGTAATCTTCTGCTGCCAGAGAATAACTGTATATTTTACAGAATCAGCCTCTTTCCAGTGAGCATAAAGAGTAATATCCTCTTTTAACTCGTTGCCCCAGGTAAACTCTGTGCCACCTTCTGCCTCTGTGAACCAGCCATCAAAGCTATATCCTTTTCTGATAGGCTTATCAGGAGCTTCTGTGGTCTTTCCATATTCTACATACTTAGGAGCTGTGTAGCTTGCTCCGCTTCCGTTCTTGTCAAAAGTGATCCAGTGTGCTGATTTAACAACAGCATAGAGCTTCTGATGCTCCGGCTTGGATGCATCAACTGATTCAACCTCATCTGTGCCACCATCTGTGATTGACCAGCCTGTGAATGCCTGAGTAGCAAGCTTAGGAGTTACTGTAGGCATTTCATCTTTAGTAATGATTGTAGAATCAGATTCAGTTCTATACTCTTTCTTAATTACCTGAACAACTTCTCTTCCAATGCCATCGCCATTTTTGCCAAGGCCATAGAAGGTTACATAGTAAGTTGTCTTAATGTCCGGATAGCAGTCAAATACTTCCTTTGACTTAATTGAGCTAACCTTCTCACCAAGTGGAGGAGTATTTCTAACACCGTCTACTTCGTAATACCAACCAAAGAACTCCTGGTCCTTAGTGAGATCCGGGATTCCGGGATCGTGAAGAACCTCACCCTCCAATACAGTCTGTGAATTGAAAGGCTCTTTGTCTGATGTGCTCTTGTAGAAGTTATAAGTACGAATAGCGTGCTTTTCGTTCTCTTCGTCGTCATCTGAATCTTCGCCTTCGCCGGCAACGATATATACTGAGAAGGAGTTTGTTTCGAAGTCAGCACCATCTGATGTAGCTTCAGCAACCTTTGTTGCATTTCCGTCATCGTCCTTGTGGACTACGCTGAAGGACTCACCTTCAAGCTCATCAGCAAGTGAAATAGTTACATGAACATACTTGGCATCTGCAGGCTCGATTTCCTCGCCGTCTGCATTCTTAAATGTGATATCAACACCCTTAGCCTCTTTTACGTTCTCGCCAAGAGCTTCCTTAGCTGCGTCAACAGCTTCAGCCTCGCTGACAGCTGAAACAGACATAGTTGTTCCCTCAGGGAAAATGCCCTCATCAGCATGTACTGTGACGTTCATACCTGCTGCACTTCCTGCAAAATCAGCTGCAGGCATAAGTGACAGCTTCATAAATTCTGCGGTGAAAGTTGTATCAGCCTCGATATCGGAAGGAACGAAAGTTGATTCAGATGAAACAGAATTTCCATCCTCATCCTTCCAGGCTACGAACTGGTAATATTTATTCTTGGCAGATGCTGTTGATCCCTCAAAGGCAGCATCCTTATCATTTATATCGATAGTCTCTTTGGAAGTAGAAACCTGTCCGCCAAGAGTTGCTTTATATCTAACGGTTACAAGCTTCTCCTCTACTACATCTGAAGTGCTGTCTGTTGCAGCATCATCTGTAGATGAACTCTCAGAAGCAGCGTCATCGCTTGAACTATCTGTAGCTGCATCCTCAGTTGAATCTTCTGTAGCAGCGTCATCGCTTGTGCTGTCTGTAGCTGCATCTTCTGTAGAATCCTCTGTAGCGGCTTCCTCAGAAGACTCGTCGGTAGCTGCTTCCTCTGTGGACTCGTCAGTAGCATCCTCAGTTTCTGTATCTTCCTCGGATGACTCAGCAGCGTCCTCTTCGGACTCTTCATTTTCATTGGTCTCTTCGGATTCACCAGGCTCTGCTGCATCTTCCTCCTGGTCCTCCTCAGGAACCTTCTCCCACAACTCGGAATCTTCTTCCTGTGTTTCAGAAGTTTCCTCGACATGTTCTCCGTCTGCGGCCTTAACACTTGAAAAATCAGTGCCAAGAGTGGTAAATACCAACACCACCGCAAGAAGAAGCGCCAAATACTTGTTCCATCTTCTTAACATATTAAATCCTCCCTCATAGAATCTTTTTGTTCTCAGTTAATTCACTGATCCCCTGACTCTTTCCCATCGCCTCATTTATAAGTGCGATGAGTTCAAGTGTGCTCCTAAATCTTTCTGTCCTATTTTCTTCCGCCCAGATTATACGACCTTGCCAGGTTTCATTTTGAAAATGATCAACCTTTATGATAAAAGGCCCACACTTGTCTCTATCCATTTCCGGATAGGATAAACCTGAATTATTAATCTTCCCCATATGTTGTACTTCCTTTCAACGATAACCATTGTAAAAAAAGTACAATCATATCACCAATCATATTCAAATAATATTTTGGATTTAGCGAGGATTTTTAATATTTTCAAGTTCAATTATACGCCCTTAAACGTTTGAAAAGAATTAATATTTTATAAATTAAGTTGATGAAACTAAATTAAATTTCAATCTATATACATGTTTTCACGAAGCTCTTCTCTTGGAAGAAATGGAGCCAGGTCCTCGAGAGGCGGGCTCTCCAATGTTCCGTCAGGTCTTCTCCTGGCTGAACTCTTGGGCTCCCATACCTGCGTGGTATCTGTAAACACCTGACAAAACAGCTGTCCATCCTCGTTGACTGCTGCTTCTACGCCTGCTTCCAGATCCTCTCCCTTAGCAATTTCCAGGTACTTATATCCAAAAGCACTGGCTATCTTACTAAAATCAGGAAATGCCAGGTCATTGCTCTCAGGGCCAATGCCAACTTTGGAGTACTCAGAGAAAATGTTATTCTGAGTGATACGTATGGAATGATACCCGTCATTATTAATAAGAAAAATCTTTATAGGAAGCTTATTGGTTATAACAGTCTGAAGCTCCTGAAGATTCATCATTATGCTGCCATCGCCCTCAAGACAGATGGTCTCTTTTTTCCCGGAAGCAATACAAAGTCCGATAGCCGCAGGAAGTCCGTATCCCATGCTGGCCACGCCATTATTTATGATAAATCTGCTGCCCTCTTTGACGCACCAGCTCTGATGACCTGCCACGCAGCATGCTCCGTTACTGACCGCAGTAAGGCTGCCTGTCGGAAGTTCCTCGGAAAGAGTCCTGATAAAGCCATATACATTAACAGGAGCATCCCCGGTATTCTTCTGCTTTTCGGAAACTACAGGATACTTGTTTTTCCAGGAAAGGCACTGTCTTCTCCAGTCCTCTGCCTCACTGACATATCCCTTAAATTCTGCTGCGGCTTCGTAGAGCTTAGCGCAGAAATCCGCCGCATCAGCCCATATGGTCTTATCCACGTGGATGGTGTGCTTGGTCATTTCAGCCCTGTCAATGTCCACCATTATTACTCTGGCGGCTCTTGCCCAGGTCTGCCAGTTATAGCCCACCTGCCTGATTGAGAGCCTGCTTCCTATAACCAGCAAAAGATCTGCGTTCTGCACAGCAAAGTTGCCGGCTCTGTCGCCCATATTGCCGCCTCTTCCGCAGTATAGGGGGTTATCATCCTCTATGAGGTCAATGGAATTCCAGTATGTTACTACAGGAACGCCAAGTCTTTCAACCATTTTTCTAAACTTTTCAAATCCTCCGGAGATGCGCACTCCGCCTCCTGCGTAGATAACCGGGCGCTTCGCGTTTTGGATTTCTTTAAGGATTTCTTTTGCCTCTGATAACTCAAATTCAGGAGCAGCTGCCTCGGAAGCCTCCTCGTCAGTATCTGCATCGTAGTCCTTCATGGAATCAGGGTCCACATCTGCATTCTGGAAATTGACCGGAACGTCTATCCACACCGGTCCCGGTCTTCCAGTATTCATTAAAAACCATGCCTTTTCCAGGTGGAAGCGAATGTCCTCGGGCTTTTCCAACATCACGGCGTATTTACAGATATGACCAGTCATGCGGGTAATATCATATTCCTGATCTCCCAGAGAACGCAGAGGCTCTGCATCTGTGAGAAAAGAATCATCTCGCTGTGCCACTTCTTTTTCCCAGAATCTAACAGTGGTGTCATATCTAACCTGACCACTTACCACAAACATTGGCAGAGAATCAAGCCATCCTCCAAGAACTCCGGTTATGGCATTGGTTCCTCCGGGGCCGGATGTCACGCATAGTGCAGCCACTTTTCCGTCATATCTCGAGTAGCTCTCCGCCGCAATGGCAGCTCCCTGCTCATGATGGAAGTGAGTGCACTTTATTTTGTCAGCGTGGCCAAAAGAATTATCCAAATACATAGCGCCACCGCCTACCACCATAAAGCAGTCGGTGACGCCTTTTTTCTGTAAAAAATCTACTATATAATCCGAAACCTTCATATCAATTCCTCAGTGTTTCACCATTTTATCCAGGGTGCTCTTCCGGTCTCTATAAGAGCAGAAAGTTCATCCCTCTCTCTTGCGGTATCCATGCATTTCCAGAAGCCGTTGTACTCGAAAGCTGCCATCTGTCCGTCTTTTACCAGATTGTGCATGGGCTCTTTTTCAAAGAAGGTAGAGTCCCCTTCAATGTAATCGAAGACACCGGGCTCCAGCACCATGTATCCGCCATTTATTCTGGCGCCGTCAATGCTGGCCTTCTCACGGAAATCCCTGACAACAGACTTGTCATCTCTGTCGATGTCAAAGACACCAAATCTCTGGCCCGCAAGAATAGCTGTAACTGTGGCTATCTTTCCGTGATCCTTGTGGAAGGCAAGCAGATCATTCATATCAATATCGCAGACTCCGTCACCGTAGGTCATGAAGAAAGTCTCATTTCCCACGTGCTCGCGGATTCGCTTGATTCGTCCGCCGGTCATGGTGCTGTAGCCTGTATCAACCACTGTAACCTTCCAGGGTTCTGCCTTTTGGGAGTGGTATTCTATTTTTCCGCTGTCTGTGAAATCAAAGGTCACATCGCAGTTGTGGAGATAGTAGTTAGCAAAATACTCCTTGATAACCTCCTGCTTATAACCTGCGCAGATAATGAATTCATTAAATCCATGATAGGAATACTCCTTCATGATGTGCCAAAGTATAGGCTTTCCGCCAATCTCGATCATTGGCTTTGGACGCAAATGGCTCTCTTCACTGATTCTGGTTCCGAAACCACCTGCAAGAATTACTACTTTCATCTCTATTTCCTCATTCTATGATTGATCTATATTGTTATCATAATCTTGATGTACTCTTCAGATTTCCTGTGCATGATGGAAAGGCCTTTGTCCAGCTCTTCCAGAGGGAATCTGTGAGTGATTATGTCTGTGGGCGAGAAGCCCTTTATATTTGTCAAAAGATCTATGACAAACTTCCAGTCATCCCGGGCATCATCAGCATATCCCAGATACGATGAATTCCAGGTTCCAAGGAGAGTCAGCTGATTTCTAAGTATCTTCCAGTATACCTCTTTAGAAAGTTCCATGTTGGAAGCGGGATTTCCCACCAGCATCACTGTTCCCAGGGGAGCTGTACACTTTACAGCCTGCTCATAGCTCTCCGACCTTCCGATGCACTCAAAATAGTAGTCTGCACCGCGGCCATCTGTTTTTTCAAAAATGAAATTCACCGGGTCGGCGTATCTCACATCACAGTAAGAATCTTCTTTGTAGCCCATATCAAGAAGTCGCTTCTTCTGAATATCTTTATTTCCCACAAAAAGAATATTCTCATATCCGGAAAATTTCAGCATCATGGAGAGCAAAAGGCCAATGGTTCCAAGGCCGCAGATAACTATTGCGGCTTCCCGTTCAATGTTTTTTGCCACGGGTTCCAACGATAGCCCTGCCCTTTTCGCAGCGTGGGCCGCCACGCACATGGGCTCCAACATTGCTGCTTCCTCATCCTCAACGCAGTCCGGAAGCGGTATGAGGTTCCAAACAGGAGCTGTCACATACTCACCAAAGCCGCCGTCACTTCTGGATCCAAGATAATTGTAATTGGCACACATCTCGTAGTGGCGCTGCTGACACTGTGGACATTTTCCGCAGGGAATCAGCGGGAATACGCCCACTCTTTTGCCCACCAGTTCTGAATCGTCCGGACATTCCTCCACGACTCCCATGAACTCGTGACCGGGAATAAGAGGCATGTTGTGGGCTCCTGTCTTGTAGATCCTGGGCACATCTGAGCCGCAGATGCCACAGCAGGTTACCTTTATAAGAGCCTCTCCTTTTTTGGGGACAGGCTTATCTATTTCTGCATATTTGAGATTTCCAATTCCGTAAAGAACCTGTGCTCTCATAAAATGCTCCAATCACTTCTTTTACTCAAGAATCTGCCTTGCTCTTTCCAAATCCTCGACGGTTGTCACCTTGAAGTTGCGCTGGTCTCCGGGGATCATGGCCACATCAAGCCCCGCCATTATCGCAGGCTCAGTGGAGCCCTTTATCATGCGGATCTTGTCCGGCATCAGATCTTCATTGGCCTTTAAATACTTATCATACAGGAAAGCCTCCGGGGCCTGTCCTGCAAAAATACAATTTCTGTTCAGGAGTTCATCAACCTTCTGACCGCTCCTGCTATAGTATACTGTATCACTCATGGGAAGAACCGGCATTGCACCGTCGTGTTCATCCAGGGCAAGAAGGCACTCATTTACAGTCTCTACCGTAACAAAAGGTCTTGCTGCGTCGTGGATAATAACGGAAACAATATTGTCTTTTCCCAGCATATCTCCGATATCTCTAAGGGCGTTGTAAATAGACAGCTGGCGGTTCTCACCGGGTTCAGAGAAACCAAGAAATTTCTCTGCCACAAAAGATTCCGGGTCCTCAAAAATAGCGTCCTCTATTTTCTCCTGAAACTCTGCAGCTGCAACTATCTGAATGTTGCTGACATAATCCGATTCGGCAAAAGCCTTCATGCTGTGCATGATCATCATCTGCCCGGAAATATCCACAAACTGCTTGGGTATATCACCCCCGACTCTGGAGCCCGTTCCACCTGCAAGAATAATCGCAATATTCATAAATACTCCCTTTCATACAACCGGCTAAATTATTAGGCGGTGCCATTAAGCCAACGCACCGCCCATTTATCAACATTTTCTGCAAAACCCGTAGCTAGTGCGGATTTCTGAAGTTCATACTAAAAAATCACATTCTACCCCACAATAATTTCAACTTCGCTGTCATCATCTTCTATATAAGGTTCTTCATCCTCTGATTCCTCTGGTTCCTCTTCTTCCTCATCCTCTATGTCGTCTACTTCTTCCTCTTCTTCCTCGAAGTCTTCTTCCTCTTCCTCGATGTCTTCCTCTTCATCCAGGTTTTCACTTCTGCGCCTTAAGGCCTCGTCAGAATCATCTTCATCATCGTCAGATTCCTCGTCATTATTGGCCTGACCTTTGAGTTCATAGAACCTCTCTCTTGCCAGCTTTTCAACCTCTATATCTATCAGTCTGTCCAGCTCTTCACTGAAAAGATCATCCAGTGCAATGCCTACAAGTCTGTCCATCTCCTGCTGCCTGAGTTCATGGAGCTTGTACCTCTTAAAAGCCGCAAATAAAGGCTTGTCCGCCTCATCAAGCTCGCTGTTAACAAGATCCCAGTCAGTATAGATTGGTTCTGTCTTCCAGGTTACAGAGATCCTGGGAAGTGAAGTCACTCCGCTCCAGTTGCCTTCTTTGTTGCAATTGGCCATAACGCCAAACTTGAAAGTGTCAAACTTACTCTCATCAACACCCTCCAGCATCTTCATTTCGTAGCGCTGCAAATTTTCATTCCAGATATAGGCGTAAGTTCCCTCCGGAGCCGGCTCCAATATCATATCAACAACTGTTTTTCCCTCCTTGGTAAACACTGAAAGAAGTCCGCTTTCACCCATTAGCCCAAAAAACATGGAAGGGTCAGTTCCCTCTAACTTAGAGATATCATCAACTATTACAGCCTGACCGGAATAATCCATACTGGCTATGATCTCCACCTTAACGGGAACATTTCCCTTATTAACTATGGAAAGAAGATCGCTCTTACCGGAAAAAGAGTAATCTGAACCGGTATTTCTAAAAAGAACTCCTGCTCCCTCTTCTACCCGGCCGCCGTCGTATCTGGCAGCTGAAGTCTCATAGATAAGTCCCATGGGATCCACTATAAAATCAAAGGGACTGTTTTCTCCGATAATGGGATACTGAATATTCACCACATCAACCAGTCTGCCTGAATTGGGAAGGTCACCATCCATGGGAGTTACAGGAACAATCTTTGTAATCACTTCCTGATCTGAATCGGAACCTGAATTTGAATCTGAAGCTGAAGCTGAATCCTCGATAGGAATCTCTTCCTCCTCAGAATTGCTGAGGGAAACCACAGAATACTTTCCCGACTTACTGGAAACATCAACAACGCCGTTTTCAACGATACTGTCCATTTCTTCACTATTTATATCTATATCATCCTGAGGCCCGTCTTCGTCCATAATATCAGGCTCATTGATATCTTCATCCTCACTGTTATCCCGGATTACAATGGAATCGTCTCCATCCTCAAGAGAATACACGATATTCATATAGGGCTTAAGAACATCGCTGTCTTTCAGCTCATAAAACTCCTGCCTGATCTCATCTGCAGTCATACTGGCCAAAAGATTCGTATCATTTATCTTCTTTTCAATCTCTTTTTTATCAATTCGGGATAAAAGAGCAGCGGAATCAATCTGCTCTTCAAGAATATCTACATCAACTAAAGACCTCAGCTCATTCTTGTCTATCTGAGCCCAGATCTGTTCATCATCTAATCCTGCTATATCTGTTTCAGCAGACTCCTGGTCTGCAGATTCATCTACAATGTCATCTTCCAGAGTATCCTCTGAAGCAGACTCGTCCCTTGACGTAACCTCTCTGTGAAGGAGGTTACCGGGGCTCATAGCAAAAGACATCACTGAATCCGCCCCCAGCAGAATTATCAGCAATAATGCAATTATACCCATCCTTTGGTATCTTTTGCTGACCATATAGTGCCTCCAATATTTCCAGGCTAAAGCCTTGGTTTACGCATTTTTACACGAAGTGAATATTACCATAAAAACCGTCAATGCGCAAAAACCTATTTTGGTACATATATTATATCGGATAACGGGCAAAAAAACTTACACTTTACTAAATTTTCAGAATATTTTAAGGACATTAATATCTGGCAAAAAAATTAACTCATATAATGGTTGCAGTCCACTTTTTTCTCATGCTTAAGATATGAGAAATCCAGCTCTCGGGCGTGTTCAATAATTTCCTTATATCCTGTCTTTTTGCCAAAAAGAAGTGTTGTGCCCAGCACAAAACCGTCCATGCCCATAGGTGCATATTCCTTCATTCGCTCCGCACCGCAGGCGCCGTCCCAGAAGAGCTTAAAGCCCATTTCTTTTCGAAGTTCCAGAAGATGCTCAACTTTTTCACCTACAAAGGGGAGAAAAACCTGGCTGGCATTGCCGGGATTTACCGCCATTACCAGAACATAGTCCACTATTCGCAGCATTTCCCTGACTGTCTCCACGCTGGTTCCCGGGTTGATAGCAATACCGGGATGCATCTTGGCATCCTTAATCTTCTGTATTGTTGTAGATGGATGATACTCGGCTTCCGGATGGATGTAGACCGTATCCCCGGGGCGAAGCCTGGACAGGAAAAGATCGATATTATTCCTGGGGTGCTCAATCATCAGATGCACATCCAGAGGTTTTTTACTGGCACCGGCTATATAAGCCATGTCGTAAAGAGACATTGCGAAATTATTAACATAACGACCATCCATTATGTCAATGTGAAAGGAATCAATCCCCGCCGCCTCAAGAGCCTCAACCTCCTGGGCCAGATGCCCGTAGTCGGCACACATCATAGATGCAGTTAGCTTAAAATCATTAGCCATGTTTTCCCTCTTTTCTTATTAAAGTATCTCAAACTTCAATGTTCTCTATCATCACAGGGATGTTCATAAGGACGCACTTTCGAACCAGCGGATCTGCGTCGCCATAGTAGCCGCTCCATTTGTCCATGTGCTTCAAAGAAACCCGTTTTTCATCATAGATGCAGTTGTTGGCCTTCTTAACATTCTCTGTTAGTTCAAGGAACTGCTGCCATAAATCCTCATCTATTTCTTTTAAATCCGTCAAAACCTGCTCCTGGGGAAGGATCACCGCGCAAATTTTATCTCCGGCATCTGAAAAAGTCTCTATTGCTCTATTTATTTTGTCTATGGACTTAAGTCTGTCCCTCAAGAGAAAGCTTATGGCGATGTGATAAACTATGACTTTCCTTCCGGCGTATGCTCCCAGGAAAGAATCCCACTCTTTTTCCTCTGACTCGTTGACAGTGGCCGGTTGTTCTTCCACCGAGGGAGTCAGTTCCCGGTCTTCTGCCAGTTTCTTTATCTCATCCTCCAGGGTCACTATCTTCTGTTCCCAATATTTCCTGGTATCTTCGCCGGTCTTCTCAATAAGATGCTCTTCGTAAAAATCCCGGAGCTTGGAATCTCTGATGATGATTCTGTCCGCATTCACAACACCTTCCTGCTCGATAAAGACCGAAATGGCAGTGGAAGCCTTGTCGCCCTTTTCTTCCGGAGTATCCATCTCCATGTACGGAATATAGATGAGCTCATCGGTAAAGTTCAGAAGATTTGCTGAATAAAAGTACTCATGCACAGTCATCACGGTGCTGTAGCCGTCGTAGGGCACCTGAGTCACAATGGCGTCCGGATGTATGGTCTCAAAGTCAAATTTCTCGCAGGGCTCCACCTGAACATAATCAGGGAAAAGATCTCGCTCATCATGCTTTTCTAAGATGCTTCCATTAAAGTCGCTGTCATAGTAAAAAATCGGAAGCACATGAACTTCTATTTCAGGGTTTGATTCGCAGGCCCTCCAAAGAGGCTCCATGGTACTCCACCACGCGGCTTTGCAGGGAAGAAAAGCCACAATCTTTTTCCTTGATGTGTTCGCTGCAACGTTTCCTGAAAGAGTGTCTGTCAGTTTTTTTACATAGCGCTGCACTGACATTAGCAGCTCATTGTAATTTAGGGTGTATCTGTAGGGGTTGCGACCGATATTATCCCTCAGGATTTGCTCCTGCTCGCAGTATACCGGGTAATTGTGCATACCCCCGCACTTGTTTATACTCAGGTAATTGCCATATTCCAGCTCCAACAGCTCCTCGTATCTGGCTATAACTCTGATACTTGTGTTCTCAAACTTCATTTCTATGCTGTTTTCATACAGGGCACTGGGAAAAATATGATGTCCCTCGGACACATAAAATGGCATCAGTGCCAGGTTTTCAGCGCCTTTTGTGGGGCACTCAGAGTATATCTTTTCTACCTGACAGAGGAGCTCGTGTTTTCTACTGTCCGGTGCAGACTTAATCTTATCAAGGACCTTTTTTGCTCTGAATAATCTTTCTTTTTCTTTTTCCGGGTCATTGTATATTCCATCCAGCGGGAAAATGTCCACTCCCACTGTATATGGGCAACCAAAGAACTCCTGAAGATGTTCCCGGCTGTAATCTATATTCCTGCAGTTGACCACGCGGCCTGTTATCTCTTCGTAGCCGGGAGTCCTTGATATAGTGAGGAACTGATATTCCTTTGGCGCTTCAACCTCAGCCACCTCAAAAAACTTCTCAAAGTCTTCCCTGAGCATGCAGATATCAAGATCATCATCCCAGGGAATATATCCCCCATGGCGGACAGCCCCCATCATGGTGCCATATTCAGCGAACCACCTGAGGTTATGCTTCTCACAGATAGACGCAATAACAGAAAGGACCTTCAGCTGGCACGCCCAATACCGCTTCATCATGGACGAAACAAAAAAGCCCTCTCTTACTTCATCTTCAAAATATGAAGGAGAAAATGTTAAATTTGTAAGTGGAACAATCTCCATTTCACTACTTGAGCAATTTTTCAATTCTGTCCTCATATCTGAAATCACTCTCTATCCTGGCTATTCCGGCACTTGCTATGTCTTTTCTTAGAACCTCATTCTGTAGATAGAACTCTGCCTTGGCCACCGCATCCTCAATGGATTCGTACATTACACATTCCTGCCCATCTATGAAGTACTCAGCCAGCTCCGACTGATAACTTGATAAAAGAAATCCACCGCAGCCCATAATATCCAAAGCCCTTAAGGGAATTCCCGAACGGTTTGCCTTGAGCACAGGACAAAGATTTATCCTGCTGGCAGCAAATACCTGAGGCATTTCAGTCAGGTAATTTACGCTGCCGCAATATTCAACATCAGGAATAAGCTTCTTTTCATTATCTGATAATTCATAAGTAAATAGTTTAAGTTTGTGGCTTTTAGACAGAACCCTCAAAAGTGTCATCCTCTCAAGGTGTGTTACATGAGAAGCCACAGCCCAGGCAAGTTCCTTGCGGCTAACCTGAATGGCTTTATCTGAAAGACTGCGGTATCTCTGCCGCACACTCTCTGCAAACTCCTCAGTGATAACATCATCTACAATGTATCCGCCGTAAATTTGCATCTGGGCATTCACAACACTGTCAATATAGCCCTTCTGATAATCGTCCATGTGTACCATAAGTGATGGCAGCATGGACTCGTACAGCTTTCCAACAAAAGAAATATCACAGCCATACTTGGCCCTGTCGACCTTAATCGCCTTAAGCCTCTCCACGTTCACCGCCAGCGGCAGGTAGTACACATTTTCAAGTCCCATTGCCCTGTAAGTTTCATAATCCGCTCTGGCAAAAAAGAATATCTTATTGCAGCTATACTCCATGCACTCAGCGGTGGGCAGATTTGGCGGACTATCAAAAAACCAGGAGACATATTTGATGTCATGTCTCTTGCAGACCTTGGAAACCACCGGCCAAAAGTTGGTGGTAAGAACCAGGTCATACTGTCCCTTGGAAAGGTCATCCTCCATTTTGGAAGTGAAGGCATCGTCATTGTATTTATCTACTGTGTTTCTGTAGGACACGTTATTGCATTTATGCCCCAGCTTCTGCAGATAAAAGACCAGGTCTGTCTGGATATATGAATTTAGGAAGTCATACAGGAGTATATTCATACGTTAGTTGCCTCATCAACAGTAAGATTTTTCATTCCGTGAATATAAGCTCCGTCAGATATATTAACTAAAGTAGGAACTTCCAATCTTTTTTCCAGATAGTTTTCTATCCATTGTCTATATGTATCAAGGCCCACGGATGTCGTAATCAGTCCCCCATTAGTACTCTTCACTTCCAAATTACTGTCGCTTGTTTCTACATTGTTTCCCTCATGAATTCCGCTAGCATGAAGCTGGTCATAAGTATATGCCAGATCAAGGCCCAGACAGGTAACTTTGGCTGCCCCCAGTGATACAGCAACATCAAGAGCAAAAGTAGACACAGAACCGCCGGATCTGAACAATGGAAGTCCTCGTTCTTTGGCTCTTTTCTCAGATAATCCAAAACCTTCCTGATATGCCATATATCTTTTGCCCTCAAACATTCTGACTGATTCAAAACATGCAGTAACAAGATAAAGAAACTCTGTTTTTGAGTAATCAAAAGAACATTCCATCTGCCTTTTAGTAGCCATTAGCCCATCTATCAGAACCACGTACTCTGGAATGATGCCATTATTTATAAGCTTCGCAGCAGACGTTCCTACACATAGGATTATGCTTTCTTCAGTTTTATTCTTTAGTATTGGTAAACACGGGGTAAGGGAAGGACCTCCTGCCACCAGATATACTTCTTTTCCCTTGATTCGATCAGTTATCTCTGTTAAATAGAGGTCGTTATTTTCTTCGTTCTTGTTGAAATTAAAATTGAGAACCTGTAAGTTTTCTTTTGAAAGCGGCACTACCGAACGATATTTATTTATAACAGTTCTAACATTATCATCCAGATCACTTACTGTATCTGCCCTGCTCAATAAGCTGCCGTCTCTGATTGCCCCTGCAATTACTTCTTCATAATTATCTGTAACGAAACACAGTCTCCCGGAATTAATCTGATCTGTAAGATCAATATAAGTTAAAACCATTCTAAGAAGAGTCACATTAGATTCGATAATGGTAACGGGAACACCGAAGCAGGCTCTTATCATAGCCATAGCCTCATATATCATCCCGCATCCCACCATTACATAGCCGATGCTCTCATCTGTTTTATTATAAAAAACATATTGTAAAGCATCGAAATATGGATTGATCTGACCCGTCAGGTAGTTTGTCTTCTGAGTCTTTTTATTTAGAGTGGCAAAAGCAATATCTCCACTCTGGGCAAGGCTGACAACTACCTCATTCTCTGTATCCCTATCAGCTACTTGCTCCAACTCATTAATTAAATTAGCATTTCCGCCGGCAATAATTGCTTCCTTATTTTTTTCGAAATAATCAATGTTTTCTACTGAAGCCTGCTCATCAAGCTCAAATATGCTCTGCTCAAGCAGCTCTGCAAGACCAGTTTCCAATATATCTGCCAGCTGCGACATATTGCCGCTTTGCTGATAAGCAATAATCTTCTGCAAAATTGGTGCTATGTCCTTCATCATTTCAGGGCACAGTGTAATAAGCTCAGTGATATCCGCAGTAATCCTTTTTATGGTGTCATAGACAGATACCATTCGCTCAACTCTGATGCAAAGTACGCAATATGTACATTCATGCTTAAGTCCAAGCATCTTTGCTCTGATTTCATTTGTATCCATGAAATATCCTCAAGTTAAAAGACCTATCACCCTATCGATGTCTTCCATACTGTCAATATCTACACTTTTTTCAGCCGGCATGATGAAGCCAATTTTATTATCATTAAAACTTGTTTCCGGAGTTATCTCCTTTACTGCATTTATGTAAATAGCGCCGTTGACCCGATAATACTTGTCAAAATCCTGTCTGCGCACAGTGCTAGACTGATTTAATATGGGAAACAGTCTGTTCCCCTCCATTTTTCTGTAAAGAATCGGGTTTTCGCTTACTTCTGTAACCGACAGAAGGCTCATTTCCTTCTCACGGTAAAAAAGCTCCAACGCGCCATCTATATCACTGCTATCCCTTAGTGGTGACGTCGGCTGAAGAAGTACAAGTGTATCAAATACTTCGCCCTGAACTCTTAGTTTCTCAATTGCATCAACTATGGCATCAATTGTCCTGGATTTATCTCCGGCCAGCTCTTTTGGTCTCATGAAGGGAATCTGTGCCCCACATGACCTGGCTGCCTCAGCAATCGCTTCTGAATCAGTAGATACCATAACATAGTCTATGAATCTGCTCTTAAGGGCTGCCTCCACCGTGTAGGCCAGCAGCGGTTTTCCCTTTATTGGGTATATGTTTTTATTCTTTATACCTTTACTGCCGCCTCTGGCCGGTATTATGGCCAGAATCCGCTTATCTTCGTACATTGATTCTCCTCTTTATAAAAATAATTAGAGAACATTAAACTGCTTTTGAAGTGTTCTTTCCCAAAGGTCCCCACGCAACGCCCGCATAAACAGTTCTGTGCTTCTGCCATCTCCGAATCCCAAAGACTGGGTCCTATGATTTTCTATGCGCTTTAATGCCTCCAGAATCTCTTTCTTATCTTCTTTTACCCACTGAATATTGGGACAATCTTCCAAATGATATCGGCCTTTTTGCCTTGTCCCAATGTCAATGGCCGGAACGCCGTAAAATCCGGCTTCCCGCACTCCCGCAGAGGAATTACCGATTATGCAATCCGCATTTTTCAGCAGGGTAAGGAAAAATTCAAACCTGATGGAATTAAGAATTCGTATGTTATCGCGGCCTGATAAAGTTCCAAGTCGCCCAAGGATAATATCTGATCCGGTGTCATTATTTGGATAGATGATGACATAGTTTTCTTCAGATTCTTTAACAGCATCTACAACTGCCTTGGCATGGTCGTAAATCAGTTCCACTTCAGTAGTTACCGGATGGTACAGAAGGATATTGTACTTTTCAAAGCTGATATCATATCGTTCTTTTACCTCTTTCAGAGGTGGTAAAGAATCTGAGTTCATAATATCCAGATCAGGGGAACCAATGATAAATATGTTATTTACATTTTCACCAAGTTGTACAAGATTTGACTTTGCAGTTTCATTGGCAACAAAGTGGAAATGAGCAAACTTAGAAACCGCATGCCTTATGGACTCATCAATTGTTCCGGTAACTTCCCCGCCTTCTATGTGCGCCACTCTGATATTGTTGAGGGCTCCCACGATTGCTCCCGCAATGGCTTCTATGCGGTCCCCGTGAACCACTATCATGTCAGGCTTTGTGCTATTCACATACCCTGTAAGATTACAGATAATATTTCCCAGGTTATAACTCATACTTGAGGTATGAGCCTGTCCCAGCGCCGGATAGATGTTCTTATAATTATCCTTGTATATTTCCCTTATGGTCATTCCGTACTGTTCCAAAAGATGCATCCCAGACACGTAAATATACAGTTCAAATTCATCATCGCTCTCAATTGCTTTCATAAGAGACTTTAGTTTTCCATAATCGGCTCTGGTTCCTGTGATAAAAAGAATTTTCCTTCTCATGGATTTACCATTTCCCTCTTTAGCATCACATCATTATCTATATCGCAGGCAGCTGTTTTTCCCAGTAACTCCTCGTAGCTTTCTGCCAAAAACTCACCGGTTCCGGGGCGTTTCACCCACAGGTTATCTCTAGTAAAGACTTCGCCCTTGCGTATTGGTTTTATTGAAACCACAGATGCATAAGCAAAATCTATGGTTACCTGCTCTTCTTTAAGGGCTTCCTTATGGCCTCCCAGCATCAAAGGTATCTCCCTGGCAGCCTGTATCAGTTCCCTGCAGGCAGTCTCATCCATGGAGCAGACAATATCCGGGCCTACCCTGTCCATCCTGTCTGTAAAATGTCTTTCAACAATGGCTGCCCCCAGTCCCATGGCTGCTATGCATGCATTATTGTTTTGGGTATGGTCAGAAAGCCCTATAGGCACTCCCTTAAATGCATCCATCAGTTCCAGCATAGCACCAAGCCTAACCTGTTCAGGTCTTGTTGGATAAAGGTTTGTCGTATGCATCAGAGCGTATTTTATTCCATATTTCTCCACTATATTTACTGTTTTCTCTATGGCCTTAAGGTCATTCATTCCCGTAGAGATGATCATGGGCTTTCCAAATTCTGCCACATGCTCGATAAGAGGATAGTTATTCAGCTCACCCGAACCTATCTTAAATGCGCCTACTCCAAATTTCTGCAGCCGGTCAGCTGCTGCTCTGGAAAATGGAGTACTCAAAAACATAAGGCCAAGATCCTCTGTGTAGTTTTTTAGTTCCAATTCCTCTTCCTCAGTAAGCGCAGCAGATTCCATGATATCGTAAATTGAATCATTAGAATTGCCCGGAATCACTTCCTTAGCAGCAGAGCACATTTCATCACTGCATATATGAGTCTGATGCTTGATAAGTAAAGCTCCTGCTCGCTTGGCCGAGGCGACCATATCCTTAGCAATTGACAGATTACCATTATGATTTATCCCAATCTCAGGTATGACCAATACTTCTTTGTTCTTTCCAGTCAAAGTTTTTTCAACAATATTCATAGGCTAACTTCTCTCACTCTCCAAAAGCAAAGACACTATCTAACCCAATTAATTATGCTATTTTTTACATCCCTGTATTAATGCACCATGCCTGGATAAATTATAAACAGGTACATTTTGGTGAATTCTAATCTGCCTCTCAATTCCAATCTTAAACTGAAGAAATGTGCCTGTTGTCCGCAATATCCCACCATCTACAGATTCAATCATAAGTCCTTCTGCTTCCATAGTAGAATTTACATGAGCGGAACCTTCTGCATACATTTTCCCCTGCGGATAACCCAGATCAAGGCCTAAAAGATATATGCTTTCCGCTCCATAATTGTAAGCAGCTTCCATTGCCGCACAACTGACAGTTACTCCAGTCCCCTTCCATAACGGAAAGTCAGCTCCATGGTCATAAACATACCCAGCAGTACACTCATCGCAAAAACAATACTTTGGTCCTTTGTAGGCACTAACAAATTTCCAGTTGGAAAGAACATTCATAAGAAGTGGAATGTCTCCTAGTTCATCTTCAACTCCCGCAATATGCTCGCGTAACTGGTCATTTGCATCAACAGCAATTACAAGATCCGGGCAAATCCCCATAGTGATAAGCTTTTTTACAACTGTATTAACAGCGATTATTATTTTTTTTCCTCGGTTCTTGATCAAAAAATCAACATTGTCGTCTAACGACGGTCCAGCGGCAACTATGATCCAGTCATTTGTTTGCCTGCTTATCACCAATTCATCTACCGAATGCAAATCATTTTCAAGATTTTTTCTGATGTTAATACCATATAAATCACGATATTTTTTTAACGGCTCGTTATTGATCAGATATTTATCTATTCTTGCCCCGTATCTATTAAAAAACTGATTTTCATAATACGGAGTTATTACTCCCTGAACCCCTTTTTTATCACATGTTTCAAAAAATGTATCGAACAACTCCTCTTCATCACCTGTTACAATACATATGTCATCCTCAGGGATCCATTCTAAAACCCCGTATTTAAGCGAATAATCTATCATCCTTTTATCGGGTTCATAAATTGTTATTCTTACAGATTCGTGGGATTTTTCATAAATCTGAAATGGTAAATATCCCAGTCCTACACCGCCTATAAATGCATATTCTTTCGTGTTCGCATCAAATAGCTCTTGTGCAAGGACATGTGCATCCCACATTGGATTCTGTAATCCATGAAATACTATTTGTTCATTTTCATCTACAAGTGTTAAAAATCCGGACTTGCTACTTTGTATTCTATATCCGTCATCCTCTGCATCGATTTTCCCAATACCATTGATACTTTCTATTATTTTGGGTAATATTTCACCTTCTAAAATATCAGTAAACAATACAGGATTCTTTATCTTTTCAGTTGCTCTTAGCATATCCTGCAATGGTAAAACCGCTGCTTTTTCTGGCGGCAGTTTTCCTAAAAGCATCAAAACCTTTTCTGACCAATTGCGCATGGCAAATGCATATAGATTCTTCTGGGAAAACTCTATAATCTCTTTTATGTATTCAACAAGCATAGATAAACTATATATTTCTTCTATAAACTGTTCTGCCATTCTTAATCCTTTAGAATCATCAACTCCCACATTCCTCATTAACAATATTATAGCAAAAGTATCACGCATTTTGGTGTATAATATCCTTAACGCCACATCTATGGAGGATTTGTCGCATGAAGATATTCATTCTGGCCCCACAAAAGCACACCAGCGGAGGTGCCGAATTATCTCATCAGCTATGCTGTGCCATAAACAGACTCACGGATACGCCGGCTTTCATGTGTTACGTAGATCTGGAAGCTCCCTTCGACAAAGCCCTGGCCAAAGATGTTCCTGCCCCTGTGCCCTACAATATATACAACACCAGACATGTCACCAAAATAGATGAAATGAATTCCGAAGACAGCGTTGTGGTGTTTCCTGAAGGCCTGACCTTGAGCATGCCCTATGTCCCAAAAGCCAGAAAAGTCCTGTGGTGGATGAGTGTTGATAATTACATTATCTCCACAAAAGAATCCAACATGCCATACATCAAAGACAACGTATTTCTTCATCTCTACCAGTCCTACTATGCCAAGGACTATGTGGAAAAGAAGCTCCCCGATGCAAAGGGACTCTATCTCTCAGACTACATCAACGAAGAGCACGGCAAGTTCATTTACCCTGCCCAGTTCAGGGAAAACCTTGCCCTCTACAATCCCGCCAAGGGCTACGATGAGATCAAGCCCCTCATAGACAAAGCCTCATGGCTTAAATGGGTTCCTCTTATCAATCTGGATGTCCCCCGCATGGTACTCATGATGGAAGCCGGCAAGGTTTATGTAGATTTCGGTCATCATCCGGGAAAAGACCGCATTCCCAGAGAAGCTGCTGCCAATGGTTGCTGCGTTATAACCAATAAAAAAGGGGCCGCCGCTTTTGAAGGCGACGTGCCCATTCCTTCTGAATATAAATTTGAGGATCCCGAAAATCAACTGGATGAAATTGAAGCTCTGCTCCATGATATCTGCGACAATTTTGCCCAGCACCAGTCTAAATTCGAGAGCTACAGACAAATGATATCAGGAGAAAAAAATAAGTTTGATGAGGATGTAATTCAGTTTATAAGCGCCCTATGTACTCCAGGGATGTAACAAATAACATCTAAGTCGCTTTTTCATTAATGTGTTTGCAAATTTCTCCAGCCATCTCATAATATACGTTTCTACTGTAATGGTTTATACAATCTTCGAAATCGTTCTGCGAATGGATAAAGTCAGTGGGATTAACAGTGATTACACGATCATGATCAAGGGCAAACTCTTCTATCATGGGATTCATAACCCTATATAGTTCACCAAAGCCTTCAAATTCCTCATTATCACCATCAAAGTCAATTTCGCATCCAAGAATAAGTATAATTAATGGCTTTCCCGTAACATTGTCATAAATAAAATCAAGATTTCTAAACAGCATATCCGGCGGCGTTGAGCCTATATATTCCCAGTTATCCCTAAATTGCTCTATTATTTCCTTTGTAAAAGGGAACCCGTGGTTCTGGACTTCTCCACTGATAAATCTACTCTCAAATGCCGGATCCGTAAGATTGAAATTTGCACTGGCAAAGTTTATATATCTTTCAGCATTCTTTTTCTTATAAAGAGCTGAACAATAATCTGCAAGCAGGCTGTAACAGATAACATCATATTCCTTTGAAAAAATGCTTGTCTCAAAATCCTCAAATCCCACAAAGGGCACTTCCTGAACAATGGCAGCAATCTCGTCTTTTGTAAGATGCTTATTCTGCCAGATATTCATTGAATGATTATGCCCGGCAGTAATAAAACCTCTGTCGTTCACAAAATTAAACTCGTTGGTGATCTCGCCTCCGTTTATATACGCCTCAATTGATAGAAGGTCACAAGGCCCTTTAAATAAAACCCGCAGTTTTCTTCCTTCTGAAGCTTTCTCTGTGTTTACTTTTTCTCCTTCTTCTCTTATCCAAGTAATAGGCACATTCTTGCCAAGTTCGGAAGACACTGGCGGCGCAACTTCAATCGAAGGACAGCCCAGTTTATCATACACGTACTGTTCTATGCCCATCCCAAGTATGCGGCATGAAAAAAGAAAATGGATAAGTTTGTTCTCTCTTTTATCCAGGCAATAAAAACCAACTATGCCATAGTCCCCATACTTATCAATGGCTTCGATATATCCTGAACTATGCCCGCTATCATTAATCTGTTCCAGAATCTCTTCTTTTTTACTTCTAAGTTTGGTGTAATTAAGCTGGTTGGTCCTGAGAACCATTTCTTCTATCCTGTCTATGGCATTCGCAGTATCTGTGACGATTTTAATGCGAATGTCACTATCCATTAGAAATTCCTCTTTAGAAGCACATTTTGCCCTGGCTCGTTCCTTTTTTTCGAGAACTTTATACTTTTCAAGCCTCTTGGCATCAGTATCCTTGGGTTCTTTCTGATCAAGAAACTGTACGACATACGGGATAATATCCGGCAGAGCTGTCATAATACCCTTTGCACACATCCGTGCCTCTGCCAGATTTCTTGGATTATCATCTATAAACAGCGTATTTTCAGGCCTTAGCCCCATATCTTTGATCTTAGCTGCAATCTGCTCTCCCTTATCTTCCCAGTTTATATCATTAAACACGAAGTAATCCAGAATTCCCGTTTCTTTAAGCTTTTCAAGCACCACATCTTCGTCGTTTTTGGAAGATATGCTGTTAATAATCCCATGATTTGTCAGAGAAATGATAATGTCCAGGTTCATCTGTGGTATCACAACATTTCCTTCACTGATGGTTCCCTGCCAAAATGTTTCGTCCATATCCCAGATCACAAGCTTTATATCCTCAAAAGGGAAGTCCACATAATCTGTGTTACTGTATAGGACAGATGCACCTTCTTTAATCATTTTTTCAAGCGCCTCTCTGTCAGAGGCTGTCATCTCATTTTGTTTGGCTTTATTTATTATCATCAGGTCAAAATAGTTTTCACCAAATACATTTAAGGCCTCTATAGCGCTTCCATACATCTTCTCCGTTGCACCAGACACTTCTCTTATGGCACTGTTGCTTTCGATTCCATAAACCCTTGCCTCAGGAAAACGTGTTCTTATGGCCTTAAGGTCAGCTCCAAGCCCAGCTCCATATTCTATAGCAGAAAAAGAATCTCCCATATTTTGCGGGATTCGACTCAGCATAAGCTCATCCGCATATGCCCACTCCAGAATATTAAATCCATATTTTTCTATAAATAATCTGTGGTTTTTCCTTTGAATATCTATATAATCTGTTTTTATAAAGCTTGTGCTTCCTGCATGATAAACAAAGGCTCCTTTAACTGCCAAGAGCCTGAATCCCCTTTTGACGATTTCCATGGACAACTGGTCATCCTCAAAATATCCGGGGACAAAGTCCTCATCAAATCCACCAATAAGATCATACACATTTCGACGGATCAGCATAGCAAAAGCAGACAGTCGAACGCGCTCTTCTACACAGTCAAAGTTAATTGGAAGGCTTCTCCCATATTCCAGATACTGTTTAAGTTCATCAAATTCAATATCAATCTGCTGTTGATTCCCGGCAGCATTGGAGTAGGCACCAACTGCCCCAATGTTATCATGAGAAAAAAGAGCGCACTTCATTACACTGACAGTGTTATCAGTGAGCATGGCATCATTGTTTAAAAGAAACACATCATAGTTTTCGTATTCTGTTCCCTTTGTGGCTCTGACAGCCTGATTGCAGGCTGGGCCAAATCCAAGGTTATCCTTATTGAGAATATAAAGTATGTCTCTCTGCGCCCGTAAATAATCCGGAGCCTCATCAGTTGAAGCATTATCCACTACTATTATTTTGTAACTTCCTGGTCTAAGTGTTTTTCGGATCTGGTCTATGTTCTTCTTTAAAAAGAAGCAAATGTTGTAGGATACAATTACTATCAAAACCTTTTTTTCATCTACATGGTTTGCCTTTTCCATTTGAAGCAGCATATTTCCATTATGATTTGCATAAACTGTTTCAAGATTTAAATTGTCATAATCTATCCCAGCTATCTCATCAAGGTCGATTGCGGCCTCAATCTGAGCCGGTGTAAGTTTTTCCTGATAGTATGGATTGGCAAACAACTTGAGATTATCCTCATTTGTAATTTCACCACTGCTAAAACATATTGAACTATATTCTTTCCCCAGCCATTTGAAATCACTTCCCGAGATAGCTCTAGGATCAAAAAAAGCCCCGCCATGCCAAAAAACTTTCCATATTCTGGGAATAACAGAATCCGCGCAGTAACCGGTAACAAACGCGCCGTATAGTTCAGGCAGAAAAAAAGCTTCCTCCGGCATATTTTCAGGTCTGATGGAGTCGATAACTTTTCCGATAAATACATCGAACTGATCGCCATCACATCCGTTACATATATGATCAATAAACTTTTTAAAAATGCCGGTATCTATAAGGATATGTCCTGTTCTATAGGAAACTGTAGATTCAAGAATATAATCAAGATAATAACGCCCACTGGCAAGATCCACATAAGTATACTCAAGGCATGGAATATTGTTTTCCTCGATTATCATTAAATACTTGTTGCAGCATTCCATGGCATACTGAACATATCTAAACTGTCTGTAATACTCAAAAACTACGTCCTCAGTTACCATATGAGCCAATGGTGATTTATCCATATGTGTCTTAAGAGCTGTATTTACCCTGGTATAAAGATCATCATGGATATCCAATTCCACGCAGATCTTATCCGAATGATATGCAGTACAAATATGTTCCTTAAGGCATTCTAGCCTGTCAAATTCCTTTTGTTTTTCTACTATAAACAGGGCGAATTCGTTTTCCATTCCTTGCTCCTACAACTTTCTGGCCAGAAAATAATACTGAAATACTGAGATTTCTTCAGGATTCTCTATATGTATCGCATCCTTTATAGCATTAATAAACTCGGCACCATCCGTCTTGCTCCTGTTATAATGCTCACGGATCTCAACAACTTCCAACCCACAGCTATTTATCATTTCAGTGGCTGTAGTCTTTGTGTAAAATTTCAGGTGTGTGCGATCCAGAATACCTGAATCTGCATAGTCGAAACGACCGCTTTGGAGAAGCATCTGCAACACTGCAAAATATCTGATATTTGGAAGGCTTATTATAAAATATCCATTCTGTTTCAGATATGGCATAAAACGTTCAATTGTTTTATCAGGGTTTCTAAGATGCTCCAGAACGTCAGCACAGATAATATAATCAAATTGCTCTTTTTCATAGGGAATCTGCATCTGTTCAACATCTCCCTGTATTATGTCAGCTATGTGGCTGCCCAGAAGAGCTGTTTTCTCATCATACTCAACTCCATGTATACATGCGTTAGGCCACCTATACTTGATTCTGTTTAATGTACCGCCCAAAGAGCATCCAAGTTCCAATACTTCGAAGCTATCATCTTCATTTCGATTTATCAGCTCTATCAGTTCCTCCCTGGTTCCTCCCATATACCCGAGATCAATACCCCATTTAGACCTGAAGCGCTCCTTATCACTGTGCAGTTCTACTGAATTATCAACCTTATCCCCTTTATCAACTCTGTACCAAAAACTGTTATAGCAAAGCAAGCAACTGAGTCCTTCAAGATTCATCTTTACGCAGTAATCTCTGAGACTGTTTGTTATCGTCGAATACTCTTCATCAATAAGCCCTATCCTG
>JAEEGF011947874.1_pt1 | contig 43597 bp, 38 predicted proteins | sample 9134171 | NCBI WGS metagenome assembly JAEEGF01 (sample SAMN16246542, study PRJNA631951) | gut metagenome | biome: gut microbiome; feature: rumen; material: AP-attached | host: Bos | place: Iran: Karaj | collected 2018-10 | reverse complement strand
GTGTACAAGAGGGAATGAACCGTGGTGTGATAATCGGTCGTACCTTATCAGCCTTAGACACTTTCCTCCGGGAGGACTGTGAACAGGCCAGCAACTCCTCATACCCTTTTACCATATCCTCCACGCTCTCCTGCAGTCCGGCAGGGCAATTACGGTTCATGCCCACCTTACCCACCAAAGCACCCATGCCGGCATCCCTGAACAGGTCCATCAGCAACCGGGTACTCTCAGTATGTACAGTAGCAAATACACAGGACCTCATGGTACCGAAGCGCCACAAGTCATTCACAAACCTTCTGTACATACGCACCGCATAGGCAGGGTCCGCAAACTTCATCTCCTCAGGGAACGTATAGTTCTGCAGCCAAGGCAGCAGTTCCAGATCCATTGCCAACCCCTGATTCCTGTATTGCGGAGCATGTACATGCAAGTCATTCATCGCGGGAATCAGCAGGCAGTCTCCCAGGTCAGTCACCACGGTATCCTTACAGCCCAGCGTTCCCGGGTCCGCTGCCACACCCGTAACGCATCCGTCATCGTTAACACCGATGTAGCCATTCTCCAGCACCTCAAAGCTGTCAGCCTGCCTGGTGTAGATAATATGAGCCTTATATACCTTATTCATAATATATGCACTTCTTGCATTCCGGTTAGCGATAAGCATACCTTTCGCATGGCTAAGATAACGTGTTATCCTGAATTGAGCAAATAAAAAAGCTTTTTTATATGCTTCAGCGGCCAATATTCTTCTCAGTCAGGACTGATGCGCCTGAAAAAAGCCATAAAAATGTATAATTTCCGCCCCGATATACGTAGTAATGAAACAGATAGAGACTGTAGCAGCGGTAATTCCGAAATTTCTGCGCTAGTTTAAAATCAGTTTGGATTATTTACGCTATCTTTGCAACGGCCAAATTAAAACAACCGCATATACGATATGAAGAAAACTGTATTGATAACAGGCGCTACAAGCGGCATCGGTCTGGCCTGTGCCAGAAAATTCGCAGAGAACGGTGACAGACTGATTCTTACCGGAAGAAATGTTCATGCCCTCTCTGAGATCCGACAGGAACTGACGGAGAAAGGAACAGAAGTGATGACACTGGCCTATGACGTCAGGGACCGCGAGATTGCCAAGAAGTATATTGAAACCCTCCCGGCTGACTGGAAGGACATAGACGTACTTGTGAACAATGCCGGCCTGGCCCTCGGGCTGGAAGCCGAGTACAAAGGCAACTTCGAGGACTGGGAGACAATGATAGACACCAATATAAAAGGCCTGCTGACAATGACCCGCCTGGTGGTTCCCGGAATGGTGGAGCGCAACCACGGCCATATTATCAACATCGGTTCCGTAGCCGGTGATGCCGCCTATGCCGGCGGAAATGTATATTGTGCCACCAAGGCAGCCGTCAAAACCATTACGGACGGCCTGCGTATAGACGTGGCCGATACCGCCATTAGGGTGACGAACCTGAAGCCCGGACTCGTAGAGACGAACTTCAGCAACGTCCGTTTCCATGGCGATACGGACCGTGCCGCCAACGTCTATAAAGGCATCAAACCCCTGACAGGCGATGATATTGCCGATGTAGCCGTATATGCGGCCAATGCCCCGGAACATGTACAGATAGCCGAAGTGCTGATTCTGGCCACCCATCAAGGAAGCGGCAGCGTGATAGTAAGAGGGAATGCAGACTGACATCATCACCATACTGGGCCCCACGGCATCCGGGAAAACCGCCCTCGCCGCCCATCTGGCCGCCAGGTTAGGGAACGCCGAGATAATCAGCGCTGACAGCCGCCAGGTGTACAGGGGAATGGACATAGGTACGGGCAAAGACCTGGCCGACTACACCGTTGACGGTCAGGAGATACCGTATCACCTGATTGATATAGCCGATGCAGGTGAGAAGTACAACCTGTTCCAATACCAGCAGGACTTCTGGCAAGCCTACCATCATATAACAGGCAGAGGCAAACAGCCCATCCTATGCGGCGGAACAGGCCTGTACATAGAATCAGTACTGAAGAGCTACAAGATGGTACCCGTCCCCGAGAACCCGGCATTAAGGGCCAGGCTGGAAGGACAAAGCCTGGAGCGCCTGACCGGAATACTGAGCGAATATAAAACCCTGCACAACACCACCGACGTAGATACACCCAAACGCGCCATCCGTGCCATCGAGATTCAGGAATATTACAGGCAGAACCATATTGCGGAGCGCGAGTTCCCACAGGTCAGAAGCCTGACCATAGGCGTGAACATAGACCGTGAGCTGCGCCGCCGTAAGATAACGGACCGCCTGCACAAACGTCTGGAACAGGAAAACATGGTAGCCGAAGTGCAACAGCTCCTGCAAAAGGTAGCCCCCGAGGACCTTATCTATTACGGGCTGGAATACAAATATCTGACACTCTACTGCATAGGCCGGTTGAGCTATGATGAGATGGTGCGCCAGCTGGAGATAGCCATCCATCAGTTTGCCAAACGGCAGATGACATGGTTCCGGGGTATGGAGCGCAGGGGAATAGAAATCCACTGGATAGACGCCATGCTACCCATGGAGCAGAAAGTACAGCAGATAATAGAACTGATGGGATAGGGGATACACCTTAGCCTATCTGCGAAGTCTTACGCAGGGCATCCTCATTGATAATCTTAATCTTACGGCCGTCAATGGCAATCATCTTCTCCTGGGCAAACAGACTCAGGGTACGGATGGCATTGCTGGTAGTCATATTGCTCAGGTTAGCCATATCCTCGCGGCTCAAATAGATGCTGAGCGTACAGCCGTCCTCCTCAACGCCATAGTTCTCCTTCAGGAAGAGGATACTCTCAGCCAGACGTCCGCGGATATGCTTCTGCGTAAGATTAACAGTACGCTCATCACTCTTACCTAACGCCTTAGCCAGTTTACGGATAAAGAAATTACAGAGGTTGGCATTATTCTCGGCAATGGCGAAAATCAGCCGCATGGGAATGATGGCAATGGTAGATGACTCAAAGGCAGCAGCCCCCGTCACATATTTCTCCTCCGAGAAGGCAGCCCTATAGCCGAAATATTCCACAGCACGAACCACACGTACAATCTGGTTACGGCCACCGACCCCTTCCTTGTAAATCTTGACTTTTCCGTCCAGAAGGCACAGCAGATTCTCCGGCTCATCGCCCTCGCTGTAGATGGTAACATTCTTCTCGAATTTACGCACCACCATGTTCTGTGCTATTTCAGATCTTTCCTCAGCAGTCAGTGTGACCGCCAGTTCCGAAAGACTGTTCCAAACCTCTTCGTTTCCTACCATTAACTAATACCGAAATTCTGTGTTACTGGCTGCAAAGGTAACCAAAAAGACACGCTTCTCCAAACAATCCGTGCCAAAAATACCTTGTTTTACCCGTAATTTGCCTTTGCGGAACAAAAAAATGCCGATGTTCGTTGCCCGTGTAGAAAAAAAATTATAATTTTGACGCATAGACAAACCAAATAAGATAAAAAACGAAGAATATTAACTAACCATTAACCCGGCTTTTACTATAACAACAGTTTATGAGTTATTTACGATTCGATAAGACATTAATGACAAACCTGGCAGATTCCCTGCCCAAGGAGGTTCTCCGCTCCAACCGTTCGGGCGCCTACTCCTGCACCACCATCGTGGACTGCAACACACGCAAGTATCACGGCCTGCTGGTAGTACCCGTCCCCGAGCTGGATGACGAGAACCACGTACTGTTGTCCTCGCTTGATGCCACCGTCATCCAGCACGGCGCAGAGTTCAATCTGGGTCTGCACAAATACAGCGGAGACAACTTCAGTCCGCGCGGACACAAGTATATACGCGAGTTTGACTCCCTGCAGGTTCCCACCACCATCTATAGGGTAGGAGGTGTCATCCTGAAGCGAGAGCAGATGTTCCAGCACTTCGAGAACCGCATTATAATAAGGTACACCCTGCTGGATGCCCACAGTCAGACCACCCTGCGCCTGCAGCCCTTCCTGGCCTTCCGCAGCGTACGCGAGTTCACGCACGAGAATGACAAGGTAAACAAAGACTATAAAATCGTACAGAACGGCATCAAGACATGCATGTATCCCGGCTACCCCTGCCTGTATATGCAGTGCAACAAGGAGAACAACTTCGTCTTCCGTCCCGACTGGTATCGCGGGCTGGAATATCCCAAGGAACAGGAACGCGGCTATGCCAGTGACGAAGATCTGTATGTACCCGGCTATTTTGAGTTCACCATCAGTAAGGGCGAGAGCGTAGTCTTTGCTGCCGGACTCGAGGAAGTGGATACAGATAAGCTTTCAGAACTTGCTGATTATGAGTTAAATGTGCGCACTCCGCGAGACAATTTCTATAACACACTTGTCAACAGCGCACACCAGTTCTTCGTACACCGTGAACATGAAGACTACGTATTGGCAGGCTACCCCTGGTTCAAGTGCCGCGCCCGTGACATGTTCATCTCCCTTCCCGGCCTGCCACTCACCAATAACGAAGTCAAGAAGTTCGAGGACGTAATGGTAACCGCCGAGAAAGCCATACGCGAATTCATGGCCGGTGCCCCCCTCACCGTCAGCGTAACCGAAATGGAACATCCCGATGTCCTGCTCTGGGCCATCTGGTGTATCCAGCAGTACAGCAAGTTCGTCTCGATGGAGAAGTGCGAGGAGAAATACGGCCATCTGCTCTGGGACATCATGGAATGGCTGCGTGGCGGTAATCACCCCAACCTGCAGGTCAAGGATAACGGACTTGTCTATAGTGAGGGACGTGACAAAGCCATCACCTGGATGAACAGCTCCGTGAACGGAAGACCCATCGTCCCCCGCACAGGCTACATCGTGGAGTTCAATGCCCTCTGGTACAACGCCCTGCGCTTCGGTGCCGAGCTATGCACCTTTGTCCGGAACAAACAGTTTACTGACGAGCTGACTGCAGCAGCCGACCTGTGTGCCAACAGCTTCGCCCCCATGTTCTATAACGAATACGGCTACCTGTGCGACTACTGCGTGGACGGCTACCGCAACTATGACGTCAGACCCAACATGGTCTTCGCCGTAGCCCTGGACTACTCCCCGCTGGACAAGAAACAGCAGAAGTCCGTCCTCGATTACTGCACCAAGGAGCTCAGCACCCCCAAGGGACTGCGTTCACTCTCACCCAAGAGCCGCGGCTACAACCCCATGTATGTAGGCCCCCAGGTACAGCGTGACTACGCCTACCACCAGGGAACAGCCTGGCCCTGGCTGGCCGGATTCTATATGGAAGCCTGCCTGAATGTATATAAGCTCAGCCGCCTCAGCTACGTTGACCGCCTGCTGGTAGGCTATGAGGAAGAGCTCTTCTACCACTGCATCGGTACCATCCCCGAACTGTTTGACGGCAATCCCCCCTTCCACGGACGCGGCGCCATCAGCTTCGCCATGAACGTATCCGGTATCATGCGTATAGTAAAGCTATTGGACAAGTATAATAACGAAATGTATTAAAAAGGAGGAACAGTAAGATGAAAGTTTTAATGTTCGGATGGGAGTTTCCTCCTAAGATATATGGAGGACTGGCCGTAGCCTCATACGGCATCACCAAGGGACTCAGCCTGCAAGGCGATGTGGAAACCACATTCTGTATGCCCCGTCCCACAGGCGAGGAAGAGAAATTCCTGAAGATAATCAACATGAGTCAGGTGCCTGTAGTATGGCGCGATGTGAACTACGACTGGATAAAAGGCCGCTTTGTAGGACACACCGCCGAGGACTATTTCCGCTTCCGTGACCACCTGTATGCCGACTTCAACTACCTGCAAGGGCTGGATGACCTGGGCTGTATAGGATTTGCCGGAGGCTATCCCGGCAACCTGCACGAGGAGATCAACAACTTCTCCATCATAGCCGGCGTGCTGGCCCGTAGTGAACAGTTTGACATGATACACGCCCATGACTGGCTCACCTATCCCGCCGGCGTACACGCCAAGATGGTAAGCGGTAAACCCCTCTGTATCCATGTACACGCCACAGACTTCGACCGTTCACGCGGAAAGGTCAATCCCACCGTTTACAGCATCGAGAAGAACGGCATGGACCACGCTGACTGCATCATGTGTGTCAGCGAACTCACCCGCCAGACCGTCATCAACCAGTATCACCAGGATCCCCGCAAGTGCGTAGCCATGCACAATGCCGTATATCCCCTCTCGGATGAGATCAAGAGCATCCAGCCCCATAAGAATCCTGACGAGAAAGTCGTAACCTACCTGGGACGCATCACCATGCAGAAAGGCCCCGAGTATTTCATCGAAGCCGCCAAGCGAGTCCTGGACCGTACCCATAACATCCGGTTCTGCTTTGCCGGAAGCGGAGACATGATGCACGCCATGATAGACCTCGCCGCCGCCTATGGCATAGCCGACAGATGCCACTTCCCAGGCTTCCAGCGTGGAAATCAGGTATATGAATGCTACAAGAACTCAGACGTCTTCGTCATGCCCAGCGTCAGCGAACCCTTCGGAATCGCCCCGCTCGAAGCCATGCAGTGCGGATGCCCCTGTATCATCTCCAAGCAGTCCGGTTGCGGAGAAATCCTGCGTAACGTCATCAAAGTAGATTATTGGGACATCGACGCCATGGCCAACGCCATCTACGGCATCTGTACCAATGACGCCCTTCACAAGTATCTCTCGGAAGAAGGTATGAAGGAAGTGGACCAGATAACCTGGGAGAAAGTAGGACTCCGCATCAGAGAATGCTACAACCAGCTCATGACACGCGGCTGGTTTGACAATGAAGAGTACCTGCAAGCCGTTGAGGGAATCTGACCTCTAACCTCTAACCCCTAACCCCTAAATAAAAAAACAACAATATATGAAAACGATTAGTCTTTATTTTGAGATTCATCAACCCATTCACCTGAAACGCTATCGTTTCTTCGATATAGGAACCGATCATTATTACTATGACGACTATGAGAACGAAAGGGTAACCCAGGAGACCGCCCAGCGCAGCTATCTGCCAGCCCTCCGAACCCTGCTGGATATGACCCTGCAGTACGGCAAGGGATTCAAGGTAGCCTTCAGCATCAGCGGCGTATCGCTGGAACAGCTGGAACAGTACGCCCCCGAGGTACTGGACGTCCTGCAGCAACTGAACGAGACCGGATGCGTAGAGTTCCTGGCAGAGCCCTATAGCCACGGATTATCCTCATTAGGTAATGTGGAGAACTTCCAGGCCGAACTCAAGCGCCAGGCCAAGAAAATCAAGCAACTCTTCGGCCAGACCCCCAAGGTAGTACGCAACAGCTCACTCATTTACAATGACGAGATAGGTTCCATCGTATCCGAGATGGGATTCAAGGGCATGATGGTAGAAGGCGCCAAGCACATCCTCGGCTGGAAGAGCCCCCATTATGTATATAGCTGTGCCCAGGATGCACGCCTCTCCCTGCTGCTGCGTGACTACAAACTCAGTGACGACATCAGCCTCCGCTTCAATGACGCCTCATGGTCCGAATATCCCCTCATGGCCGACAAGTACATCGGCTGGATCCAGGCCTTGCCCCAGGAGGAAAGCGTCATCAACATCATGATGGAACTCTCCGCCTTAGGCATCTACCAGCCGTTGGAGAGCCACGTGCTCGACTTCCTGCGCGCCCTTCCCTCCATCGCCCCTGGCGAGGTGCAGTTCGCTACCCCCAGCGAGGTTATCGCCAAGAACCGCCCCGTAGGTCCCCTGGAGGTATCCTATCCCGTCAGCTGGAATGACGAAGAGCGTGACACCAGCAGCGTGCTGGGCAACAACCTGCAGCGCGAAGCCTTCAATAAACTTTATGACGAGAAGATCGTAGGCCGAATCCTCGCCTGCCGGGACCGCCGTATCCAGCAAGACTGGGACCGCCTGCAGGCAACGGACAACTTCCGCTTCATGACCACCAAGAATAACGGCATCGGCATCTATCGTGGCATCTATGAGAACGAGTATGACGCCTTTACCAACTACATGAACATCTTAGGCGACTTCCTGAAACGCGTCAAGGACCTCTATTCCGATGCTGTAGAGAATGACGAGCTGAACAGCCTTTATACCCAGATTGCCAATATGGGCAATGAACTGAATGTAAAGGAGAATGAAATCAGCCGCCTGCGTGCCCGCTTGGAGAAGTACGAGCCCAAGGAGGATAAGGAAAAGGCCGCTCCAGCTAAGAAGAAAACTGCCAGGAAAAAATGAAAGAATGAAAATCAAATCAGGGTCATCCCAATCGGGTGACCCTGATTTATTATATTCTAACCTCTAACCTCTCTACTTAAACCGGCTGTAAAGCACCTGTATCTTAATAGGGGTGTTAGGACCGCCAACCAGACGGGTGCTGCTCAGCGCCATGTTATGCGAGACACTGGCATAAGCCGTGTTGCCGTAAACATCCGTAGTCTTCACCACACTCACAGGGATGGCCACCATCTTGTTCCAGTTAGGATGCGCAGTCTCCCATGCCTCCCAGCTAAGGCCCGAATTCTTCACCTCATAACGGCAGTAGGTCAGGAATCTGCCCAAATTCTCAAAACTATAGCTGTTAAACGTCTTGTCATAGCTGGCAATGAAGGAAGTCCGGTTATCCGGCAGCTTCTTGTCCCTGAAGAAGGAAACCGCCTGATCCTTACGTATCAGCACCACATATTCAGGGATGCTCAGCGTATTGTCATCCTTGGAAGTGTTATTGTAGCGCTGTAGGGTCAGCTGCGCCTTACTGATACTGTCAGCCTCGTGACCCTCGTAAATCTCCCTGATAGGCAATGTCACCTCCGTACCTATACCGGCAGGACTCTTCAGGTAAGTGCAGTCATCATCGTCAGCCAGTTCCCGCAGGTCTCCGTTCGTGAACTGCGTCGTCTGAATCACCTCAGGCGTAGCCGCAAAACGGCAGATGCTGCCATAGGCACTGTCAGGCTCCTCCTCATCATAGTAAGTGAAGAACAGGTTCAGCGTACTCACCTCCACATTCACCATCGTACCCGTACCGTTCTTAATCTTAAAGTAGAAACCCGGGCAGACCTTACGGATAAAGGTGTAGGAATTCCTGTAGTATTCAGGATGCTCGTAATAAGTATTCAGCAGCTTGTCACCATATTCCTTAGGCAGCATGATGCGTATGTTATTGGTGTACTTGTCATCCTCCCTTATATTCTCTGAAACCGAATAATCCACCGCTGTGAACACCTTGGTGGCAATAGGTTGCGTACCTGCGTCCACAAAGTCATCCAGGTTCGTATTCACGTAGTACAGGCTGTCCTCCTCAATAATCCTGTTGAAACTGAGCGGATACACCTCCAGCTTCATCGGGTTGTTGGGATCGCCCAGATAGCCCGTGTAATACAGGCGCAGCTCAATGCTGTCGCACCTCACCGGCTCAGCGTCATGCGTCTTCTGGCAGTCAGGGAACAACAGGTGACGCTGCGGGAAGCGGTAGTTCTCAAAGGCATGGAACTGGGCAGCGAAGTTAGCCCTGATATCCACATCCGTCTCCGGGTCCCTGATACATCCCAGATAGTTGTAAGTGCCCCTGTACAGTACCGAATCCAGCAGCGTGGACCTCGTGTAAACATTGTACAGCGCATTGGAGTTGGCAATATCATCCGCAACAGGGAACAGACCAATGTTCTGCGTATCCTCAGTGCAGCTGATATATAATAAAGGTAATAGCAGCAGTGCCAAATAATGTCTCATATAATTGCAATGTCTTTTCTAATCGTCGTCTTCGTCATCGTCATTATCAGGTTTCCCCTCACTCCATATCCGGTCATAGAAGGCAGAGTAGGCCGTACCGAAGTTCTCCGGCTTCTGAGCCTCCAGGAAGGGGATGTTATGCTTCTTGATAAAGTCCTGGAACAGCGGTTCTGAACCGATGAGGCTCACACCGTCAGCATACTTCATGCCAATCATGTTCAGCAGTTGCGTATTGCCCGTAGTGTTCAGGTCCTTCCAGTCCTTGGCGTCAGTATTCCTGAACTTGATGATACTGTCAAAGTTCCCCGGCAGCGCAGCCGTCAGATTCTCCTCAGTAGGCGTAAATACGGTACGGCAGTCACGGAACGAGGGCTCGTCAGCGTATGCAGTCTTAATATAATAGGGTATAATGCTGCTCATCCAGCCCTGGCAATGAATAATCTCAGGTGTCCAGCGCAGCTTCTTCACAGTCTCCAGCACACCGCGCGCGTAGAATACGGCACGTTCGGCATTATCCGCATACTCCTTTCCCTGCTCGTCCGTTGACATGCTTCTCTTACCGAAGTAATCATCATTGTCAATGAAGTAAACCTGAATCCTGGAGTTAGCAATGCTGGCAACCTTGATAATCAGTGGATGGTCTGTCTCATCTATGATCAGGTTCATACCGCTCAGTCTGATAACCTCATGCAACTGGTTCCTTCGCTCATTGATGATGCCCCATTTAGGCATGAAGGTCCTGATCTCGCGGCTCTTCTCCTGAATAGCCTGAGGTAACTCCCGGCCAATCCTGGTCATAGGTGACTCTGGTACGTAAGGTGTAATTTCCTGTGTAATAAAAAGGATTTTCTTAGCTTTAGTCATCGTTCTTGAACTTTATCCATGCAAAGATACGAAAAAATAATGGTTCCAAAGCGATATGGACGTGCTAATTTGCCTAATTTAGGAATATTTTATCCAAAATGTTTCTCTGTTTGCTTTTTTCTGTGTTATTTTGCATGAATTTTGAACGATAGAAACAGAAATGCTGATAATTCATACAATAGCAGAATTGCAGTCGGTGTTACAGACCGAACGTCAGAAAGGCCACACCATAGGCTTTGTACCCACCATGGGTGCCCTGCATGAAGGACACGCCTCACTGATAAGACGCAGTGCAAGTGAGAATGACGTGACCGTAGTAAGTATTTTCCTGAATCCCACACAATTTAACGATAAGAAGGACCTGGAGCGTTACCCCCGTACCCTGGAGGCAGACTGCCGCCTGTCAGAGCAGTGCGGTGCCTACATAGCATTCGCCCCCTCCGTACAGGAAGTCTATCCCCAGCCCGATACCCGCACGTTCAGCTATCCTCCCACTGACAGTGTCATGGAGGGAGCCATGCGTCCCGGCCACTTTAACGGCGTATGCCAGGTGGTAAGCAAACTGCTCACCTACACCAATCCTGACCGCCTGTATCTGGGCGAGAAGGACTATCAGCAGATAGCCGTTATCAAGTGCATGGTAGCGGACCTCGGCTTCAAGGTACAGATAGTCCCCTGTCCTGTCATCCGCGAGGAGAGCGGCCTTGCCCGCAGCAGCCGTAACACCCTCCTCACCGCTGAGGAGCGTGTGCTGGCAGCCAACATCTACCGCATCATGAAGGACAGCCTCACCTTAGGTTATGATGTACAGCAGACCCATGACTACGTAGTAGAGCATATCAACGCCTTTGACGGGCTCGAGGTACAGTACTTCAGCATCGTGGACGGCGACACACTGGCTGACGTCACCTCATGGGACCAGGCAGACAGCATCGTGGGATGTATAACAGTATTCTGCGGATCCAAGCCCATCCGCCTCATAGACCATATACGCTACAAGTAAAGCATTATGATGATAGAAGTATTGAAATCTAAGCTGCATTGCGTAACAGTAACCGAGGCCAACCTCAACTACATGGGCAGTATCACCATAGATGAGGACCTCATGGACGCCGCCGGCCTCATAGCCGGTGAGAAAGTGCAGGTAGTGGATAATAATAACGGAGAGCGTCTTGAGACATACGTGATAAAGGGACAGCGCGGCTCAGGCTGCGTATGCCTGAACGGAGCCGCCGCCCGTAAGGTACAGGTAGGCGATACCGTCATCATCATCTCCTATGCCCTGATGGACTTTGAGGAGGCCAGGACCTTCACCCCGAAAGTAATTTTCCCCGAGAACAATAAAATCAGACATTAACCATTAATAAACTAAGTCGTATGAAGAAAGTTTTAAAGTTTGCCGTAATCATGGCAATGCTCTGCATGCCGGCAGTATGCAGCGCCCAGAGTGAGGACATGGTCAAGAATAAGGCACTCAGTGCTCAGTATAAGAGTGAAATCAGCATTGCAACCCACGAGCTCAAGGCCCTGAAGGCCAAGGTAAAGGCTAACCCCTCTGACGTCAACACCAACGTGGAGCTGGAGAAGAAGAAGGTAGCCATCAAGGAGCTGAAGGGAAAGAAGAAGATTGTTGATGACGCCATCAAGGCAGAGAAAGCCTCACTGAAGGCCGCCAAGAAGGCTGAGAAGGCAAAGATTAAAATGGAGAAGGCTGCCAAGAAGGCACAGATGCTTCATCCCGTAGCACAGTAACCGTTCCATTCTGAATGATAAAAGAAAACCTCCTGTCTTAAAAAGGCAGGAGGTTCTTTTTTCTTATTCCTCGCAGAGTTCCGTCAGGATACCGCAAGTGCTCTTCGGGTGCAGGAATGCGATGTGCAGACCGTCAGCACCCTTACGGGGAGCCTTGTCAATCAGGCGGATACCTTTGCCGTCACACATGGCCAGTGCCTCAGAAACACCATCCTCAACCTTAAAGGCAACATGGTGGATACCCCTGCCTCCATTGTCCAGGAACTTCTGAACGGTACTCTCAGGGCATGTGGGCTCCAACAGCTCCAACTTCACCTCGCCCACCTTCAGGAAGGCCGTCTTCACCTTCTGGTCCTCTACTACTTCAGTCTTGTAAACCTCCAGGCCCAGTACGTCCTGGAAATAGGGCAGTACATCCTCAATGCTCTGTACTGCAATGCCTAAATGCTCAATGCGTGAAATTTTCATTTCCTTAAGAATATTAGTTGTTAGTTAGTAAACAGTAATCGGTAAACAGTAATCGGTAAACAGTAAACGGTAAACAGTAAACCACCGCAAAGTTAATGTTTTTTCCTTGTTTTACAAAGAAAACATCCATACTTTTTCAGAATTCCACCTGAAGGCGGGCATTCACCATTCTGCCAGTCAGATAATTGGGCACAGCATACTGGTGGTTGGTCACATCCGTTACCCAGTAGTAACCGCTCACATTGTTAAAGCCAAACAGGTTCAGACAGTCCAGTCCTAACCATACATTCCTAACAATATTGCGGCGCATGTGGCGGTCCTCATTATCCACCAGACGGTACGTCATACCCACATCCACACGCCTGTAGGCCGATGAGCGGAACACATTCTTCTCCAGGCCCGTATGCGGGGGACCGAAGGGCAGACCCTGTGCGAAGGTACCCTTCAGGTTCATCTTCCACCTCGTACTGCCGGGGAAGTAATCACTGAAGAAGAAGTTAATGTTATAGCGCTGGTCCGTAGGCTGGGGGATACTCTTCCCGTTCAGCGTCATCTGCGCCTTCATCAGGCCGAAGCTGATCCACGAGTCATTGCCCGGAATAAACTCGCCGTACAGCTTAAAGTCCACACCGGCCACATAACCGCTGGCACAGTTATTACCGTAATATACAATCTTCACATTGTCCACGTTATAGGGGTTCAGGTTGCTCTGCGCCTTGTAGTACACCTCCGTCGTGAACTTGAACAGGCGCTCCATCATCTTGAACTTATACTCCATACCGGCCACCACCTGGAATGAACGCTGTGACTTGATGTTCCTGTTCAGCTCCACCACCGTATTCCCGTTCGTGGTAATCGTATCACGCAACTCCTTGTAGAAGGGGCGCTGATAGTACATACCCAAGGCCAGGCGGAAGGTCAGGTTATCATTGGCCGCCGGCACATATCCCAGGCACACACGCGGACTGAATAGCCACTCCCGGTTCCAGTTCCAGTAACTCAGGCGGGCACCGTAGTTCACACTCAGGATGCCCACCTTGCTCTCCGTGCGGTAAGTATCCTGCGCATAGAACTCCATGTGGTTAGAGCTCACACTGTTAATACTCTTCAGGTTATAGATAATCTCCAGCCCCTTACCCGTATGCGGGATACTGTATCCGCTACTGTCACGGTACTCCCATTCACGCGTATTCTCCTCAATGTTCTCATGGCGCCAGCTCAGGCCCGTCTGCAGCTTATGCCGCCCGAACTGCGCATCATAGGCCGCCTTCAGCGTCACCGAGCTGCTCTTCAGCGTATTACGCGCATGCTCCATATAGGTACCCACACCCATCTGGTCATCCGTGTTCGTCTCATTCAGCCAGTACTGGCCCTGAATATCATAGGTCACACGCTCCCGCGTACTGAATCCGCTGAAGGACAGACCCAGGAACTGCTTCTCCTTCAGCCGCCTGGTCACCTTCACCGTTCCGAACAGCGTATTAAAGCGGTCCTCCTCCTTACCGTCAAAATATACCTTAAAGTGTCTGACATTCTCCAGCGTACCGAAGTTCGTCTCACGGTCCGTTGGCTTGAAGTTATAGTTGTTACGGCTGATGTAGGCAATGGCATCCACCGTCCACATGTTTGACGGCATCCAGCTCAGGTAAGCCTGGTAGTCAATAAAGTTAGGCTTGTACTCACCCTTCGTCTCCAGGCCGCCCAGCATATACTGGTTCGTCTTATAGCGCAGGCCGTTGCTGAAGGCAAACTTCCTGTTGCCGTATCCCGCATAGCCGTTCACACCCAGCAGACTGGCCTGCACACTGCCCTCCGCCTTCGTGGGGCGCGCATAGGTAATGTCCAGCACACTGCTCATCTTGTCACCGTATTTGGCCTCAAATCCGCCGGCGCTGAAGTTAATCTTCTCCACCATGTCACTGTTAATGACGGAAAGGCCCTCCTGCTGACCGCTGCTGATCAGCAACGGGCGGTACACCTCCACACCGTTGATATATACACAATTCTCGTCAAACGAGCCGCCCCTCACGTTATACTGGCTGCTCAGCTCATTGTGCGTACTTACACCCGCCTGCGTAGCCACCAGCTCCTCCACCGCATTGCCCGTCGTGCTCGGCAACCGCTTCAGCTCTTCCTTGTTCAGCGTCTGCGTGGTAGTCATCTCCCTTCGCATATCCTCAACCGTCACCTCGCCCAGCAGCTTGCCGTCCTCATGCATCGTAATGTTCAGCGTCAGGTTTCCCTTCGGCTTCTTCAGCACCCTGCGGCGGGTTGTGAATCCCACCATACTGTAGGTAATCACCACACTGTCACCCGTGTGGAAGGACAGCTTGTAACGGCCCTCCAGGTCAGCCATCGTACCGGCCGCCTGGCCCTCCACCCTGATCATACACATCGAGACGGGTTCCTGCTTCTCGTCTGTAACACGGCCCTTCAGGTGAACCTGAGCAGTATCCGTCTGTTCCTCCTGGCTAAATGCTGCCATCGGCAGCAAAAAGCATATAAATATAATAATGTATAGATGCTTCATTAAATTAATAACGTAAGAAAACCCCATTTTGGTATATCCGAAGCCAAAAAAATCACTAACTTTGCAAAATAAAGTTTAAAGTTGATAGTTTAAAGTCAGTTTAAGAAGTTTAAGGTGTTTAAGAGTAGTTGACGTTAACGTTGACGTTGACGTCCCCCTATCCGCTAACCCCTAACCGCTAACCGTTCAAAAATAATAACAATGGAGAATTTCAGTGAATTAATAGGTAAGCGCCGTTCTATACGCAAGTTTACACCCGAGAAATTAGACCCCGAGGAGGTCCGCCTCCTCCTGCGTGCCGGACTCATCTCCCCCAGCAGCAAGGGAACCCACAGTTATGAATTCGTAGTCGTAGAAGACCCGCAGATGCTGCAGGCCCTCAGCCAGTGCAAGGCCCAGGGAGCCGACTTCCTGGCCGAGGCACCCCTGGCCATCGTCGTAATGGCCGACCCCGCCGTCAGCGACGTCTGGATTGAGGACGCCTCCGTCGCCGCCACCCATATCCTGCTTCAGGCCGAGGACTTAGGCCTGGGCGCCTGCTGGATTCAGGTGCGTGAGCGCTATACCGCCGACGAACGCAATGCCGCCTCCATCGTCTGCTCCCTGCTCCAGATACCCGAGCAGATGGGCGTAGTCTGCATCATAGCCGTAGGACATAAGGGAATGGAACGTAAACCTCAGAACGAAGACAAACTCAAGTGGGAACGCGTACATATCGGACAGTACTGATAGGGCGGGGCAACGTAGCCTCGCACCTGCAGGAAGCACTCACCCGGGCCGGCCATCAGGTACTGGCTTTGGGCGGACGTAACCGCACCCAGCCCATACCGCAGGATGCTGACCTCTACATTATAGCCGTAACAGACAGCGCCATCGCACAGGTGGCAGCCGCCATAGGACCCGTTGACGGCCTGGTAGTACATACCGCCGGCAGCGTGCCCATGAGCATCCTGCCGCAGCGGAATAGGGGAGTGCTCTATCCCCTGCAGACCTTCACCAAGGGACGCCCCCTTGACATGAGCCAAGTCCCCCTGTTTATCGAGAGCGACGGCAACCTGCCCCTCCTTCATGAGGTGGCCTCTCAGATCAGCTCTGTGGTAACGGAGATGGACTCATCCCGCCGCCGCTACCTGCATCTGGCCGCCGTCTTCTGCTGCAACTTCACCAACCACATGTACCGCATCACCGAGGATATGTTGGCACAGCATGATATTCCCTTCGATGTTATGCTGCCTCTTATAGATGAGACGGCCCGTAAGGTACACACCCTCACCCCTGCCCAGGCGCAGACCGGCCCCGCCGTCCGCTGGAATGAAGAAGTCATGCAGGCCCAGCTAAATCTCCTGGACCGTGAGGACCTGAAACAACTTTACCGCATCATCAGCCAAAGCATTCACCATGATAAACTACAATCTCAATCAGATTAAGGCGCTGGCTTTTGATGTTGACGGCGTACTTAGTATGTTAACCGTTAGTATGCAACCAGACGGAATGCCTCAGCGTACTGTCAACATTCGTGACGGTTATGCCTTACAGTTAGCAGTAAAAAATGGCCTGAAGGTAGCTATTATTACAGGTGCCACTGTTTCTTCAGTCAAAAAGCGATATGAAGGATTGGGCATCCAGGACGTTTATATAGGTTGTTCGCGTAAGATAGATACTTATCAGCAGTTCCTTGCCAAACACGGACTTAAGAATGAAGAGGTTCTTTACATGGGGGATGACATCCCTGATTATGAGGTTCTGCAGCGTTGTGGCCTGCCCTGTTGTCCTGCTGATGCTGCCAAGGAAATACGTGATGTCTGTACTTATATCAGTCCTCTTTGCGGCGGTTATGGTTGTGTTCGTGACGTTATAGAACAAGTCCTTTCTGCTCAAGGTAAATGGATGGAAAGCGAGCATGCTTTCGTCTGGTAGCCTTATTTTAGCATCCATTGGAAGTTGTAGCGAAAGCGACGGTTGGGGGCGGTATCTCCGGTGGTGGAAACTGAGATGATGTCTGTGGGGTTTGTTGGATTGTCAGCCCATTTGAAATTCAGGTTGAAAGTTTTGCCAGTCAAAAACAGAGCTTTTCGGGGAATCGTGATAATGAGGCTTTTGCCATTTATAATACGCTGAAACACTGGTGCTACAACTTGCCATTGCCGGGTAGTTGCATTATAGTGGTGTAGCTGTCCGTTGCTTACCAGATAGTCGAAGCCTTCCCAACCTGTGGAGGTAGAATTGACATCAAGGTACAGCAGCATCCAGTTGGAACCTGAGGATGGGGTTAGTACAGAGTCGGTAAGAACCTCAAAGACGATGTCTTTACGCGTTACGTAGATGCTGGTTTCAATGATGTCGTTACGACCTGTGGTATCTGTATAATGCAGACCGCCATATCCATTATGGTCTCTGTGAATTACATCTCCACGGGTGTCATAATAGGTAGCAGTCATGTTGTAACCATGTGTAACAGGTTGAGGTCTTACACCCTTATATCGACGGATATTTTGCACCATCTGCATGTAGTAGTTGTCGGTATAGCCTCCTCTCATGGGCTGAATACTGCGGTTGAATTCTGCATTGTATTGGTCAACAAAATAGAAAGGATTCTCTCTGCCCAGGAAGGTGGTGGGACCAGGTACTGTTTCACTACCGGGAGCCAAGCCTGAACGGTATTTACCTGCAGTCCATTCATTCCAGTCGTTGATGTAAATGAAGTCGGGATCTACACTGAGCGCCTCGTTCCAGCGGTCTTGGAAGTAGATGCCATATCCTTCAGGATGTACAACTCTTTTACCCAGCCAAGGGACGTATGCAGAGTCAGGTAGGTCATATTGGTTGAGTGTAGGCTCTTTTGTTTCCCGGCGCCAACTTTTGCCTGTTATGCTGATAGGATGTTGGGCAGGGGTTACGGCCATTTCCTCCAATTTTCCCTGATGTCGTGAAGCAAGGTCGCGTGGCTGCATTGTGGCTACGCGTTCGTCGTTCATCTCATAGCCAAAACTCCAATTGTCTTCTGTACCCACATAGCGGTGTCCGCCCCATTCATAATAGCCCCACCACATATTACGTAGGGTAAAATAATCATAGATTTCCTTGGGGTAAGAGCCTGCGTTGTATCCTCCGCCATTAGCATCGTGGTCGGGCTCTGCATTATAGAGCAGCAAGGGACGACCTTGCCATTGAAACCAAAAATCGTGTGCTATACCTTTCTTATATATACGCTCGTAGAGTTGGGTGACTACGTTGACAACATTTCCGTTAAAGGCCCAAAAACAGAACTGGGGAACAGGGTTGCCAAGGGAGCGCATCTTCTGCATCTCGTCGAAGAGAACAGTCCATTCGTCCCAATAAAGGACTGCATTGGTGACGTCAAGAATCAGCACGTCAACGCCAGCATCGGAGAGCATGGAGAGGTCGCGCCTGATAAGCCAGCGGTCCTGACTGAGGAAATATCCTGCTTCGGGTTCTCCCCAATGCAGGCTCCATTCCTTCCAGGCCGGATGATAGGCATCCAGTCGGGCTTCGGGAGCTTCCTGAAGGGTGCGAGTTACATCGCCCCCATAGGGAGAATGGAGGTTGAACTTACCCTCGTCGTGCCAAGTGATATAAAATATGCCTACGGTGCGAGGCTTGTCTGTTTTTAGCGGTGCCTCTGCATCTGTAGGCATTATGCGCCCCAAAGCATCGGATGCTATCCATGTATCAGACAGAAGGTCTCTGACTTGTGCTACTGATGGCAGTCGTAGCAGTAGGATAGCAAGGAGCGCGCAGAGTTTTCTCACCTCTCGTTAATGGTAAAGGTGACGGAGCCGTTGGATTGGCCGAAGATGGCGCTGGAGGTGGAGTGTATGCTGCCTGATACGCTGCCGGGCTGTTCATAGTTGCCGCCGTCTGCTACCTGGATGCCGTTGCCGCTATAGCTGAAGGTGGCGCTGAAGCTGACCTTGGCGCGGCCTAAGGCGTTCTGGGGGATGGTGAATTCTACGGAGGGGTCTTTGCCGCCTTCGTAGTCATAGTTGGTGGGAACGGCACGGCTGAAGAATACGGAGTCCTTATAGGTGATGCCGTCCTGGAGGAGGATGGGGGCGCTTACCTTCCAGTTATAGGTGGTGGCGTTGATGAGGTGCCCCTTCTGGTCCTGCAGGGCGGTGACGGTGATTTTGTCACCTGCGTATATGCCGGTGCGGACGTTGACGGGCTGTCCGTTATGGGTGAACTGGAAGCCTTTCCAGGTGGGGGGATAGGATGAGTAGTCGTTCTTCTGACAGGAGACGGTTGCAAATAGGATGCCTAATAGGGTGATGATGATGGAATAACGTTTCATATTTGGATGTTTAATTTTTTAAGTTCGGTATAGAGGCGTTGTACGGGCAGGCCCATTACATTGAAGTAGGAGCCCTCTAAGCGGGTAACGCCTATGTAGCCTATCCACTCCTGAATGCCGTAAGCTCCGGCTTTGTCCAGGGGGTGGTAGTGGTGTACGTAGTGTTCTATCTCCTGCTGGGTGAGGGTGGCGAAGGTGACGTCACTGGTGCAGGAGAAGCTGTGTGTGAAGCGTGTGGTGGTGAGGGTGACGCCTGTTATGACCTGATGGGTGCGGCCGGAGAGGCGGGTGAGCATCTGGCAGGCTTCTTCCTCGGTACGGGGTTTGCCCAGAATCTGGCCGTCCAGACAGACGATGGTGTCTGCGGTGATGAGCAGTTCTGTGTCTGTGAGGGTGTAGGCACGGGCTTTCTGCTGGCTGATGTACTGGGGTACTTCGGCGGCCGGCAGGTTGGCAGGGTAGGATTCATCTATTCCGGAGATGACTCTTACCTGGTAGGGGACTCCTAAACCAGCAAGCAACTCGCGCCGTCTGGGTGAGTTGCTTGCTAATATGATGTTATAATGTTCCGTAGCGTTCTGTCTTTAGAGGGGTTAGTTTACGGCTACTTTCAGACCGTTGATGACGTAGATGCCGCGGGGGAGTGTCTGCAGGGCTTTGTTGATGTTGGTGTTGGCCTTTACCTGGGCTCCCTGTGCGTTGTAGATATCTACTACGGCGTTCTGGGTCTTGAGGTCACGGATGCAGGTTTCCTGGCCTGCGGCGTCTGTGATGTGCTTGATTTCAAGTGTCTGGGCTGTGGGGCTCTGGCTGTCCCATGTGAATCCGCAGCGGGTGGGCAGGAAGGTTTTGTCTCCGCTGGTGCAGATGAGGATGCTCTGAAGCTCGTCAGACTCCTGCATGGCGGGTATGCCGTAGCGGCCGGGTACCTGTACGCTTTCCCAACTGCTGCCGAAGGAGATCTGGTTGCCCTGGGCGTCGGTCTTGGTGATGCACTTGAGGGCGGTATTGACGTCTGCGGATTCTGAACTCTTGACACGCAGGGTCTGCAGGGTAGGCGAGTATATGAGGTAGGGTACACCGGCCTCGATTCCCTCGGTGGTGCAGTCCAGGAAGTAGAGGTTCAGGGCGCTGCCTTCCTGGCTGATGGAGATGAGGCGCTCTACCTGTACGTCCTTGGCTGCTGCCTGCAGCTGTGCTGCGGTGAGGCTCATGGGCAGGCAGATGGTGTTATAACCGGCAAACAGGGTGCGGTTTATCTGTACGGGCTGTTCGTCATTGAGCAGGCTTACATTGAGGGTTTCGCCTGCGGTGTACAATGTCTTGACTTTGTTCTGCGCAAATGCCTGTGAACAGAAGGCTGCTGCAGCTACCAGTGCGAGTGTAAAATGCTTCATAATTCTCCTTATTTTATGGTTTACGACTGCAATATTACAAATTCTCTGTGGAATAACAATGTGTTATTCCCTCTTTTTTTCTTGTATTTAACAACTTTAACGTATAGTTTCAGGTTTCAAGTTTCAGGTTTCAGGTTTCAGGTTTCAGGTTTCAGGTTTCAGGTTTCAAGTTTCAGGTTTCAGGTTTCAAGTTTCAATCCTCTAACCACTAACCACTAACCGCTAACCTCTAACCATTAAATACTGGCAACGTGGTGGATGATGTAGGAACGCATGATATGGATGGCCTGTTTGTTGGTGCCGCCAAGGGGGATGATGAGGTCGGCGTAGCGCTTGGTGGGTTCGATGAATTCCTCGTGCATGGGCTTGAGTACCTGGCGGTAGCGGTCAATGACCATCTGGGCGGTGCGGCCTCGTTCGATGATGTCACGCTGGATGACGCGGATGAGGCGTTCGTCGGGGTCGGCATCTACAAAGATCTTGAGGTCCATGAGGTCACGCAGTTCCTTTTTCCACAAGGCCATAATCCCCTCTATTATAATGACTTCACATGGTTCTATGTGAACTGTTTCTGGAAGTCTGTTACTGATGATGTAACTGTAGGTGGGCTGCTCGATGCTTTTGTGCTGGCGCAGGTCCTGAATCTGCTGGGTGAGCAGTTTCCAGTCAAAGGCGTCGGGGTGGTCAAAGTTGATTTTCTTACGCTCCTCCATGCTGAGATGTGAGGTGTCATTGTAGTAGGAGTCCAATGGTATGACGGCTACCTTGTCTGTTGGCAGCGCGTCCATGATTTTCTTTACTACGGTTGTTTTTCCTGATCCGGTTCCTCCGGCAATTCCGATGATATACATTGTTGCTATTATTTAGTTTACGGTTTACAGTTTACGGTTTACAGTTTACGGTTTACAGTTTACGGTTTACAGTTTACAGTTGATAGTTTACGGTTTACAGTTGATAGTTGATAGTTTATAGTCAGTTTAAAGAGTTTACAGTTGAAAGAACTATCATCTATCATCTATTATCTATCATCTATCACATAATGCTCAATGCTCAATGTTCAATTCCTTCGGGGGCCGCTTTTTCTTTTTATTTTTCCTGAAGGCTTCCTTCCAGTTGTTGAAGTCGCGCTTGAACTGGATGCCCAGGCCTTGGGTGGTGAGTGAGGACTGGACGAAGTAGCGGTCATTGGTCTGGTTGTAGGCCTTGAGGGAGAAGTCTCCGTTGCGGGTGAGGATATACTGGATATCGAAGTCGCCGATGAAGTTGTTGGTGCTGTAGTAGCTCTCGCGGTAGCCGAAGTTTCCGTTTATGAGCAGGCGGTTATTGAGCATTCTGCCGCTGAGGATGCCTTCTACGTCCAGCTTGTCCCAGCCGGTCTCGCCGGTGCGCAGGTTGGTGCCGAAGGTCCAGTTGTTGGAGCCTACGGCGTTGGAGAGTATCTGGTTGAACTGGCTGCTGAGGGTGCTGCTGAGGAAGGAGTTGATGGCCATGCTGCTTTGCAGGCTGGAGCCGCGGTCCTGCATTTGGGCGCCGTAGCTGTAGAAGCGTCCGATGCCGAGCAGGTAGATGACTTGCATGTTGCGTTCCTCCTCGGTATTGACCATGGAGCGGACCATCTTCTTCTCGTCCTCGTTGGCGTTGGGGAGGTCAAAGTCGAAGGTGATGACGGGCTGGCCGGCGAGGCCGCCGATGTTCATGATGCAGTCCACGCGGGTGTTGGCGAGGCCGAGGCTGGAGGCGGAGAGGTCATCCAGGGAGACGTTGGGGACGGTGTAGTTGGCTCTGAGGTTGAGGGAGGCCTGCATGGGGTCTCCGCCGAAGACGATGGTGCCGTCCCGCTGGAACTGGAAGTCCTTGCGGATGACGTCCTGCACGGACATCTTGTAGGTTCCGTTGTCTGTGCGGAAGGTGCCGTACATCTGGAATTTGCCTTTGTTATAGAAGTTGGCCAGGATGTGGCCGTTGCCTGCCAGGTTGATGTAGTCGCCTGAGCGGAGGTCCATGAGGAGCTTGAGGGTGGCGTTGGGGTTGACGTCTATGTCAAAGTTGATGCGTATATTGGTCTGGGGCTTCTCCTGGGCTACGGCTTCTGTCCGGGTGTTGCGGGCAGTGTCTGTGTGTGAAACGTAGGTGATGAAGCCGGCATCGGTGATGGTCTCGGGGGAGGCGACTTTATATACGAGGGTGGTTTTCTTCTGGGGGGTGGCCTCGACGTCAACATTGAGTTCGCCCGGCTGGCCTGTGAGGGTGAGCTTGCCGTCGGCGAAGACGGTGCCGTAGAAGTTGGCGTCGCCGAAGTCACGGAAGTCGTAGCCTAAGAGGTTATGGGCTGTGGCGCTGAACTGGTAGCGCATGTTGCTGAAGCGGTCATAGATGAGGTGCCCGTCAAGCTGTGCTGTGTGGTCGGGGTCTATGCCGTTGCTGTACTGGTCATGGATGGTGATGTCCCGGAACCAGATGTTGCCGGGGCGCATGATGACGCTGTCCCCTACGGTGTGGTAGTCAACGCCGAGGGAGAGGACGTGCATGGAGGCTTCATTGAGGAGGAGGTCGCCGTCCATGGTAAAGGTCTTGAAGGGACCGTGCAGGCGGGCCCATCCGCTGACGCTGCCTGCCAGGTTGCTGAAGATGTCCTTGGTCCACTTGTTGAGGAAGGCGATGTTGGTGCGGTTGGCGCGTATGTTAAGGTCCAGTCCGCTGCCTTCTTCCTTGCCGGGGGTGATGGTGCCGCTGACGCTGGTCTGCTGGCGGGTGGCGAGGTCACGTAGGTGGGCGTCCAGGGTGATGGTTTTCCCCTTGCTGCCCCAGTTGACGTAGGCGTCGCAGTCACCCAGGGAGGCTCTGTTCATGAGGAAGTCATAGATGTGCAGGTAGCCGTCAATGACGGGCTTCTTCAGTACGGAGGTGGCATAGACGAGGCCGGTGGCTTTGCCGTCGAAGTCAACATCATGGAAGTTGACCATATCGAAGATGTAGGCCAGGTCTATCTGGTTGAGGTCGGCGGTGAGGGTGTCTGTGCTCTCGCCGGACATTCGGCCGTTTATGGCGATGTGTCGGTTCTCGCAGGTGAGTTTCACGTTCTCAACATCCACTACGTTGTCATGGTAGTTGACGTGTGCGGGGGAGAGGGTCCAAGTGGTGTCGTTGATGATGATGTCGGAGGTGTTGAGGACGCCTTCTATGGCCTGGCGGCCGGAGAGGTCGCGGTGGAAGTATCCGGTCAGGTTGATGTTGCCCTTCATGGCGGGGCTTTTGTGGTTGTCCCAGTCCAGACGGGTGATGAGCTTGTCCTTGTTGGCATAGGCGTTGAGGTTAAGCTCGGTGGCCTTTCCCTTCATGACGCGCTCTGTCTTCAGACTGGTCTGGATGATGTTCTGATAGCTTTCAAGGTGCAGCTCGGTATGCCGGAGGTCGTTGTTGCCGTAATAGAAATGGGGGATGCTGGCGGTGAGGAGGATGCGCTGGGTGGCGTTGTTCATCTCGCCCTGGATGACGGCGGTCTGGGGGAGCCTGATGTCGGTTCCTGTGAGGGTGCGCAGCAGGGTGGTGTCCCTGACTGTGACGGAGAAGGCGATGTCATTGTCGGTGGTGACCTGGGTGCGCGGCTGGGGGAAGATGCTGGGCAGTGCCTGGTGGGTGAGGGTGAGGAAGGAGGGGGCGAGGTCTTTCCACTGGAAGTGTCCTGCGGCCCGGGCCTGGATGACGGGGCTGAAGAGGGCCAGGTGCTGTCCGTCCTCGTCATAGCGGCTGATGAGGGCGATGCTGTCAATGATGACGGGCTGGTCCTGGCGGTTCCGGATGCGGACGTCTGTTATGTCCAGGCCTCCGGTGATGTGGCCTGTTTCGGTTAGGGTGACGTCGGCATTGATGCGACCGCTGTACCGGTATTCTTCCCTGGATTTGGTGAGGTTGAGCTCGTAGGGGGCCATGTTGGCAAGCTGGCCGGAGCAGGTGATGTGCTTCTGGCCGGGGAGCAGGCTGGCCTGGGCCTGGAGCTGCAGGGAGCCGCTGAGGTCGGCAAGGTCAATATGGCCGCTATAGGTGTCGGCTTTGGCGCTTCCGCTGAGGGCGATGCCCCTGTATTCGTGACCCCGGTACATGAGGCTGCCTATGGTGCCTGTGAGGGTGAGTTCGGGCTTGCCGTCCTGTCCGTGCAGGCGGCCCTGTACCTGGCTGGTGAAGGCGATGTTGCCTAAATCGGTGGGTTTGCCGCCTGCCAGGAGCTGGCCCAGGTGGAACCGGCTGGTGCTGAGCAGGGCGTTTATGTTGTCTTGATCGGTAAGTTTGCCCTGCAGGCTTAAGGTGCCGGAGGGGGTGGTGGTGGTGAGGTCTGCCTGGAGTGCGTCCCGGCGGTAGGTGAGGCTTCCTTCGGTTAGGGTGCTGCCTAAGTTGGTGAGGTAGGGGCTGAGCTCTGCCTCCTGGCCGCGCAGGTTACGGAGGATGAACTGCTGCACGTTACTGCCGGTCCTGAGCCGGAGGGAGCTGACGGCTACGGTGGGGTTGTCCGTGAGGTCACGGACGGTGCCCCGGGCCTGCAGCTCGAGGTTCTGCCGGGTGTCGGACAGACGGAGGTCGGGCAGTTGGAGCTGACCTTCCTGCAGGTGGCCCTCGCCGTAAATCAGGATGGGGTCTGTGAAGTGCTGTACCTTGTCGGTGAAGCAGGTGAAGTCTGCTGGTTGCAGGGTGGCCTGGACTGTACCTTTTATATTAGTGTTCTGCAACCACCGGGCGAATTCATTCCGGGCGGGCAGGCCGGGATAGCCGGCCTGGAGCCGGGCTATCTGCAGGCGGGAGTTGGCGGTTTGCAGGCTGAGGTCGGTGAGCAGGGCTTCACGGCTGTTGGCGCTCAGGAGGAAGGAGAGTTGCCTGACGATGAGTCCGCTGGCTTCGGTAAAGCTGAGCTTTTTCAGGCTGACGGCTATGGTGTCCGGCAGGCTGAGCAGGAGCTTGGCGTTGACATCAATGTCGCTGACGCTGAGGTGTCGGGGATTGAACTGTTGCGGGGTGGGGGCGGCATCCAGGATGTTGTAGCGCAGGGTGCTCCTGCGGACGAGGAGTGTGCCGATGCGGACATCGGTGCGGGTGCTTTTCTTCTCTTTCTTACTGAACTTGTCTATGAGGAACTGGCAGTTGAGGGGGGCTTTGTCATGGGCCTTGTACAGGGTGATGTGGGCGCCGATGAGCTGGGCGTTGTCAATGTGTACCTGTTTCTCGAGCAGGGGGAGTATCCTGATTTTGGCGGCCATACGGGAGGCGCTGAGCATGAGGCTGTCCTGCCGGTCATAGATGCGTACGTTGTCAATAATGAGGCGGTTGAAGAGTCCGGGGCTGACGTTGCCGATGCGGACGGTGGTGCCTAAATAGTCTGTAAGGGATTGGGACAGGACTTTCGCACTCCAGCTCTGAACGGCCGGAATCCTGGATAGGGACAGTCCTGTCAGACAGATGACTATAACAAGTCCCACTAAGCATCTTATTATGAATTTTAATGCTTTTATGCTTCCTTATTGTCTTGTTTAATGTACCTGTTTGTTATAATCGAGAACAAAAGTACAAAAAATATTTTGGAAAAGCGCCCTATTCGGTTAAAATTTTATAATTTTGCACGGCTAAAATGGAACCTATATATTTTTAATCCAAAGATATGGCAAAAGTAATCAAATTACGTAAAGGCCTGGACATCAACCTGAAAGGCAAAGCTGCCAAGGAGACTGCCAGCGTGGATTGCCCCGGAGAGTATGCGCTCGTACCGGATGACTTCTGCGGTCTGAAGCCCAAGGTGGTGGTGAAGGAAGGTGATGCCGTTAAGGCCGGGGATGCCTTGTTTGTGGACAAGTTGCATCCCGAAGTGAAGTTTGTCAGCCCTGTCAGCGGTACTGTCTCGCTGGTGGAGCGTGGTGACAGACGTAAGCTTCTGAGTGTTCGTGTTCAGCCTGACGGTAAGAAGGAAGCCCGTCAGTTTGACGTGAAGGGCGACGTGAAGGCTTTGCTTTTGGAGAGTGGTCTGTTCGGTTTCTTCCGCCAGCGTCCCTATGACGTGGTGGCTAATCCGGAGGATGCTCCTAAGGCAATCTTCGTGAGTGCGTTCAACAGTATGCCGCTGAGCCAGGACTTTGAGTATGTGCTGGCCGGTCAGGAGGCTGACTTCCAGGCTGGTATCTCTGCTCTGAGCAAGCTGGCCAAGGTTTACCTGGGCATCAGTGCCAGGCAGAGCAATGCTGCGCTGACGGGTGCCAGGGACTGTGAGGTGAATGTGTTTGACGGTCCTGCTCCTGCCGGTAACGTAGGTGTGCAGATTAACCATGTATGCCCCATTAACAAGGGCGAGGTGGTTTGGACGCTGGGTGCCGAGGAGGTGATCTTCATCGGCCGTCTGATGAACAATGGTACTGTTGACTTTACACGTACTGTCGCTTTGGCAGGCAGCGAGGTGAACGCTCCTAAGTACTATAAGGTGCTGGTGGGCCAGAAGCTGACTACTCTCATCGGGGGTAATGCTAAGGTGGACGGCAGCCGTATTATCAACGGAAACGTGATGACCGGCATCAAGACTACAGCAGACGGTTTCCTGGCAGCTCATGCCACAGAGGTGAACGTTATCCCCGAAGGCGATCATGCCGACGAGATGCTGGGTTGGATCATGCCCCGTTTCAATACCTTCAGTACACACCGCAGTTACTTCTCCTGGCTCTTCGGCAAGAAGAAGGAGTATGTGCTGGATGCCCGTGTGAAGGGTGGTGAGCGCCACATGATCATGAGCGGTGAGTATGACAGGGTATTCCCTATGGATATTTATGCTGGTTATCTGGTGAAGGCTATCATTGCGGGCGATATTGACCGTCAGGAGGCTCTTGGTATTTACGAGGTTGCACCCGAGGATTTCGCGATAGCGGAATTCGTGGACAGCAGTAAGCTGGAGTTGCAGCGCATCGTTCGTGAGGGTCTGGATATCCTTCGTAAAGAAAATGCTTAATACATTATATTTATATGAAAGCGTTAAAGAAACTATTCGATAATATACACCCCTACGTTGAGGAGGGAGGTAAATTCCATGCCTTCCGTTCCTTGGTGGACGGATTCGAGACTTTTGCCTTCGTTCCCAATACCACCTCGCGTGCAGGAAGTGTTAATATCCACGATGCTATCGATAGCAAGCGTATCATGAGCCTGGTAGTGATTGCCCTGCTCCCCGCGCTGTTCTTCGGTATGTACAATGTGGGTTACCAGAATGCATTGGCTGCAGGTCAGCTGGAGAATGCTACATTCTGGGGTATGTTTTTGTATGGTGCCCTGGCCGTTCTGCCTAAGATTATTGTCAGCTATGCGGTTGGTCTGGGTATTGAGTTTGTTGTCGCACAGTGGAAGAACGAGGAGATTCAGGAAGGCTTCCTGGTATCAGGTATCCTGATTCCTATGATTGTTCCTGTTACCTGCCCCCTCTGGATTCTGGCTATTGCCGTTGCCTTCAGCGTTATTCTGGCTAAGGAGATCTTCGGCGGTACTGGTATGAACATCTTCAACCCTGCTCTTATCACTCGTGCGTTCCTGTTCTTCAGCTATCCCAGTGCCATGACTGGTGATGCTACTGTATGGGTAGCCCAGGATACCATCTTCGGTACCGGCTTTGCCGCTCCTGAGGCTTACACAGCAGCTACTCCTCTGGGTCAGGCTGTAACAGAGGGCTTTGCCGGTTTCGACTGCGCAACCATCCAGAACGCCATCACGGGTCTGATTCCCGGTTGTATCGGTGAGACCAGCGTGATTGCCATTGCCCTGGGCGCTATCCTGCTCCTGTGGACTGGTGTCGCAAGCTGGAAGATTATGCTGAGTGTGTTCGTAGGCGGTGCTTGCACAGGTTATCTGATGCAGGCTACCGGTCTGACAGCTATCCAGTGGTACGAGCATCTGGTACTGGGCGGTTTTGCCTTCGGTGCTGTGTTTATGGCTACTGATCCTGTTACCAGCAGCCGTACAGAGTGCGGTAAGTACATTTACGGTTTGCTGATTGGCTTCATTGCGGTATTGGTTCGTGTACTCAACCCCGGTTATCCCGAGGGTATGATGCTGGCTATTCTGCTGATGAACCTTTTTGCTCCGCTGATTGACTACTGCTTCGTACAGAGTAATATCAATATGCGTGCTAAGCGCGCCGTTAAAAAGTAAGGAGGACGACGATATGAAACTGAATACAAACGGAAATGTATATACCTTCTGCTATGCAGCAGTAATGGTTATCATCGTTGCCTTCCTGCTGGCTTTCGTGGCTTCTGCTTTGAAGGAGACACAGGAGGCCAATGTGGCAAACGATACGAAGGGACAGATTCTTTCTGCTCTCGGCTATGACAAGGCTACTATTGATGTGGCTGCCGTCTTTGCTGAGAAAGTACAGGATAATCTTGTAGAGGAAGGTGAGTTGAAGCCTTACGAGGGTAAGTTCAACACCACCTATGGTTCCCTCATCAAGAATGGCGAGCTTCATGTCTTCACTGGTACTACAGCCAATGGCGAGAAGGCTTACGTGATTCCTGTTGTAGGTCGCGGCCTTTGGGGTGGTCTTTGGGGCTATATCGCAGTAAACGAGGCAAAGGACAAAGTGCTGGGCACATATTTCTATCATGAGAGTGAGACAGCCGGCCTTGGTGCCCGTATCGGCGAGAAGTGGTTCCAGGATCAGTTCATTGGCAAGCCTATCTTCGACGAGAAGAACAATGTTGTTCTGACAGTTGTGAAGGCAGGTGCTGCCCAAAACGAGAACGAGGTGGACGGCGTAACAGGTGCTACCCTTACAAGTAAGGGTGTGGCCGCAATGGTGCAGGACGGTCTGACTGCTTACAGAGGTTTTCTGTGCTGGTCAGAGTGCTGTTGCGAGAAACAAGCCGAATGCGCCAAAGAAGAGTGTGAACAAACCGATGTTGAACAGTAAAATTAGGAGGAAAGAATATGAGTAAATTGTTTTCAGAAGAGAATAAGGCCGCATTCTCAAATCCTATTAACCTGAACAATCCTGTTGCTGTACAGGTTTTGGGTATTTGTTCGGCTTTGGCTGTTACCAGTCAGCTGGCTCCCGCAATCGTAATGGGTCTCAGTGTAACGGTCATCACAGCATTCTCGAATGTTATTATCTCATTGCTGCGTAAGACTATCCCCAACCGTATTCGTATTATCGTTCAGTTGGTGGTTGTTGCAGCTTTGGTAACTATAGTAAGTCAGATATTGAAGGCATATGTATACGATGTCAGCGTTCAGCTTTCTGTATACGTAGGTCTTATCATCACCAACTGTATCCTGATGGGTCGTCTGGAGGCTTTTGCTATGCAGAACAGTCCCTGGCCTTCTTTCTTGGATGGCGTAGGTAACGGTTTGGGTTATGCCTTGATTCTGGTTATTGTTGGTTTCGTTCGTGAGTTGTTTGGCTTTGGCAGTCTTTTTGGCTTCCAGATTATTCCCGACAGCTGGTACGTTGCCAATGGTGGCTGGTATATGAATAATGGTATGATGGTAATGCCTGCTATGTCTCTGATTATCGTAGGTTGTGTAATCTGGGCTCATCGCTCAATAAATAAGGAGGCTAAGTAATTATGGAACATATGATTTCGCTTTTTGTCCGCTCTATCTTTGTGGACAACATGATATTTGCTTTCTTCTTGGGTATGTGCTCTTACTTGGCAGTTTCCAAGAATGTAAAGACTGCTTTGGGACTGGGTGTTGCAGTAACTTTCGTGCTGCTCGTTACCGTGCCTGTCGACTATGCTTTGCAGACATACGTACTGGGTCCTGATGCAATTGTAGCAGGTGTAGACCTGACCTTCCTTGCCTTCATCCTGTTCATAGCCGTTATTGCCGGTATGGTGCAGTTGGTAGAGATGATTGTGGAGCGCTTTAGCCCCTCGCTGTATGCTTCACTGGGTATCTTCCTGCCTCTGATTGCTGTTAACTGTGCCATCATGGGTGCCAGTTTGTTCATGCAGCAGCGCATTACCATGGAACCCACCAATGCTCAGTACATTGGCGGCTTTGGCGATGCAATTGCTTATGCACTTGGTTCTGGTATCGGTTGGCTGTTGGCTATTGTCGGTCTTGCCGCTATTCGCGAGAAGATGGCTTATACCGATGTACCTAAGCCTCTGCAGGGTCTTGGTATTACATTTATCACTGTAGGCCTGATGGCACTTGCCTTCATGTGCTTCTCTGGTCTTAACATCTAAAAGTAGGAGGAATATACAATGGATATGAATTTGATTTTAGCGAGCATTGGCGTATTCCTGGTTATCATCCTTGTGCTGGTAGCCATCCTGCTCGTAGCTAAAGCTTATTTGTCACCCAGTGGCAATGTGAATATTACAATTAACGGAAAAGACACTCTTTCTGTTGGTCAGGGTAGCTCTTTGCTGAGTACACTTTCTCAGGAGGGTATCTTCCTACCCAGTGCCTGTGGTGGTAAGGGCTCTTGCGGCCAGTGCAAGCTTCAGGTTCCCGAGGGTGGTGGCGAGATTCTCGATAGCGAGAAGGGTCACTTTACCCGTAAACAGATTAAGGAGAACTGGCGTCTGGGTTGTCAGTGCAAGGTGAAGGGTGACCTTCAGGTTAAGATTGACGACTCTGTAATGGGTGTTAAGGAATGGGAGTGCACCGTTATTGGTAACAAGAACGTGGCAACATTCATCAAGGAGTACAAGGTGGCTCTGCCTGCTGGCGAGCACATGGACTTCGAGCCCGGTTCTTATGCACAGATTAAGATCCCTGCATTCGACTGCATCGATTACGACAAGGACTTTGATAAGAGCCTTATTGGCGATACTTATCTGCCTGCTTGGGAGAAGTTCGGTTTGTTCCCTTTGAAGTGTACCAATCCTCAGGAGACTATCCGTGCTTACTCTATGGCTAACTATCCTGATGAGGGTGATATCATTACCCTGAACGTACGTATTGCTACTCCTCCCTTCAAGCCAAAGGATCAGGGTCCTGGCTTCATGGACGTTAACCCTGGTATTGCTTCTTCATACATCTTCAGTCTGAAGCCCGGCGACAAGGTTATCATGAGTGGTCCTTACGGAGAGTTCCGTCCTGTATACGGTTCTGGTCGTGAGATGATTTGGGTAGGTGGTGGTGCCGGTATGGCTCCTCTGCGTGCACAGATTATGCACATGCTGAAGGGTCATGGCGTCAGCGACGAAGACCGTCAGCGCCCCATGCACTACTTCTATGGTGCTCGTGCGTTGGAAGAGATTCCTTTCCTGGACGACTTCCTGCAGTTGGAGAAAGACTTCCCCAACTTCCACTTCCACTTGGCTCTGGACCGTCCCGATCCCAAGGCAGATGCCGCAGGTATCAAGTATACTCCAGGCTTCGTAGCTCCTGTTATGGGCGATACCTACCTGAAGCAGCACGAGGCTCCAGAAGATTGCGAGTACTACCTCTGTGGTCCTCCAATGATGGCAAAGACCGTTCTGGACTTGCTGCATAGTCTGGGTGTTGAGGACGATATGATTCGTTTCGATAACTTCGGAGGATAATCCTCTGTGAACCTAAATAATGGCACATTCCTTTTGGGATGTGCCTTTTTTGTGTTTAATTTGTTTTGTTTATCTCTCACTTATTCGTACTTTTGCAACATGAAACCAGAAGAACTGATACACCGTTATTGCAAAGATAATTCCGCATTGGAGAATGTGTTGCTGAAACATAGCTCGGATGTTGCCAATCGAGCCTTGAAAATTGCCGACAATCATCCTGAATTTCAGATAGACAGAGACTTCCTTTACGAGGCAGCCATGCTGCATGATATCGGCATTGTGTATGTTGATGCACCCGCTATTTTCTGCTACGGTTCTGAACCATATCTCAAGCATGGGCTCTTAGGCGCAGAATTGTTGCGTAAGGAGGGCTTGCCTGCACATGCCAGGGTAGCAGAGCGTCATACAGGAACTGGACTTACTCGCGAAGAGATTCTTAGGCAGTCCTTGCCACTTCCCCCAGCAGATTACAGACCAGAGACTTTAGAAGAGCAAATCATCTGTTATGCTGACAAATTCTACTCCAAGACCCATCTTTCGGAAGAGAAAACCTATGAATCTGCCCTTGCCAGTTTGCGTAGGTTTGGAGAAGCGGGTTTGAAGGTTTTTGAGGAGTGGAAACTTCGTTTCGAGTGAAAAAACTTTAATATTCCTTGTTCTCTCATGAAGTGTCGGCATTATTTTGTATCTTTGCAAATTGAATCAAACTGATTGGGAATTTGAAGACTAGGGTACTGTTTTTTTTAATAGCATGCATAGCCGTAATGGGTTTTGCATCCCGTCCGTATTGCAGTTTCTATGCAGGCATGGACGATGATACAGACTCCCTTCCTGCTTCAGATTCGGTTTTGCCTCAGGTTATTGATACTATTGCCCGTTCTTCTTCCAAATTCGGAGGCCGTTATATTAGCAAGGAGGAGTTGGACTCCTTGCTCTTGGATTCCATGCCAGAACATTCCTTTACCATCTTGCCTGATACTACCCGTAAGGATACTGTGAAGGTGGACACTACCAAAAATGATAATGTACTGGATGCTCCTGTTAAGTATGAGGCTAAGGATTCAATAGTTTTTGATTATGGCAAATCCAGAGCTCATCTTTACGGAGACAGTAAGGTGAATTACCAGAATCTTGAGTTGGATGCTGATGAGATCGATATCAGCATTGATAGTAGCTTGGTGTATGCTGCAGGACGTAAGGATTCTACCGGTGTTATTCAGGGCAAGCCTTTGTTCAAGCAGGGATCTGATGAGTATGAGCCGGACAAGATTGCCTATAACTTTAAGACGCGCAAGGCCTTTGTTACGAATGTCTATACTCAGGAGGGTGAAGGCTTTATGCAGACCATTGACGGTAAGCGTGACAGTTCGGGTGTTATGTATATCCGTCATGGTAAATATACTACCTGCGATGCAGAGCACCCTCATTTCTACTTGTCCTTGTCGCGTGCCAAGATGCATCCGGGTAAGAATGTAATCTTCGGTCCTGCTCATCTTGTTGTAGAGGATGTTCCCCTGCCTTTGGCGTTACCGTATGGTTTCTTCCCATTCAAGCAGAAGTATAGTAGCGGTTTCATTATGCCTACTTACGGAGATGAGATGAACCGAGGCTTTTATCTGCGTGACGGAGGCTATTACTTTGCCATTAACGATTATGTTGATGTTAAATTGTTGGCAGATCTCTACACCAAGGGATCGTGGTCGCTTTCTGCCCAAAGTACGTACAGACGCCGCTACAAGTATAACGGAAACTTGTTCATCAGCTATCAGTACACACACGAGGGTGAGAAGAATTTCCCTGATGAGGTCACCAGCAAGAGCTTCAAGGTTACGTGGAGTCATCGCATGGATGCCAAGGCAAATCCTACTCAGAGTTTCTCTGCCAGTGTCAACTTTGCTACCAGTAGTTACGAGCGTAACAACCTCACCAGTATGTACAATCCTGAGAGCTATACGCAGAGTACCAGAACCAGTAGCCTTTCTTACAGCAAGTCCTTCCCCAATATAGGTCTTAACCTTAGCGGTTCTTTTAACCTGAGTCAGAATATGCGTGACAGTTCTATCTCTGTTACGTTGCCTAACCTGACTGTTTCTCTGAACCGTTTCTATCCTTTCAAGCGCAAGAAGATGGTAGGAAAGGAACGTTGGTACGAGAAGATTGCCATGAGTTATACTGGTAACCTCTCTAATAGTATCAATACCAAGGAGAACCTGCTTTTCAAGAGCAGCCTTATCAAGGACTGGCGTAATGGTATGCGTCATCAGATACCTATCAGTGCATCGTTCAGTATCTTCAAATACATCAATATAACTCCCTCTTTCAACTTTACAGACCGTATGTATTCACATAAGGTCATGCAGTCGTGGGATCAGGATAATCAGCGTGTTAATCGCGATACCATATACGGCTTCTACAATGTCTATAACTTTAGCATGAGCGTAAGTGCCAATACCAAGATATATGGTATGTTCTATCCTATGCCTTGGGCTGGTGGAAAGAAGATCTATGCCATCCGTCATGTCTTAACGCCTACAGTCAGCTTCTCTTATGCTCCTGATTTCAGTAATCCCTCTTTCGGATTTTATGACTCATACGTCAAGACTGATGCCAATGGTAATGTCTCTACCGTTTCTTATTCTCCCTTCTCTGGCGCAGTATACGGAACGGTCGGTTCTGGTATGACGGGTAATGTTTCTGTTGACATATCCAATAACCTTGAGATGAAGGTGCGATCCAAGAAGGATTCTACAGGTATGAAGAAGATAAGCCTTATTGATGAGTATGGCTTGAATATGTCTTATAATATGGCAGCCAAGGTTCGTCCCCTTAGCGACCTGAATATGCGTGTCCGCCTGAAGTTGACCAAGAACTACACCTTCTCTATGAATGCTGTGTTTGCCACTTATGCATATGAGTTCGACAAGAACGGAAATGTGCGTGTGGGAGAGAAGACAGAGTATAGCCAAGGCCGTTTCGGACGTTTTCAGGGTATGACCCAGAACCTCTCATATACGTTCAATAATCAGTCGCTTAGGAAGTTGGTGGGTCTGTTTAGTAAGTCACATAGAAGTCTGAATACGGATACAGAAGACGATGAGGATGATGATGAGTATGACGAGGATGATACCGACCCCGAGATGCAGAACGTAGACCCTGAACGTAAGAGGGGTAGGAGGGGAGCTAAGGATAGTGAAAAGTCCGGTGAGATTGACGAGGATGGTTACCTGAAGTTCTCTATGCCCTGGAATCTCTCTGTAAGTTATGGTATTACCATGCGCGAGAATACGTCGGCTCCTATCAATCCTAAAAGGATGCGATATCCATATAAGTTCACCCAGACGTTGAACTTCTCTGGTAGTGTGCGTATTTCAGAGGGTTGGAACATCAACTTCTCTTCCGGTTACGACTTCAATTATAAGAAACTGAGTATGACCACAGCCAGTCTGAGCAGAGACCTTCACTGTTTCGCTATGTCGGCAAGTGTGGTAGTATTCCCATATACAAGTTATAACTTCACCTTTGCATGTAAGGCAGGAACATTGGCTGATGCGCTGAGGTGGAGGAAACAGAGTTCATACAGTGGTAACATACAATGGTATCATTAATTAACAAACAGATAGATTAAACTATACGTATCATGAAAGGAATCGTTTTAGCAGGGGGAGCAGGCACACGTCTTTACCCCATTACCAAGGGCATTAGCAAGCAATTGATGCCTATATATGATAAGCCTATGGTTTATTATCCCATATCAGTGCTCATGTTGGCTGGTATCAGGGATATACTCATTATATCTACACCCCAGGACCTCCCGGGCTTCAAGCGCCTTTTGGGCGATGGTTCTGATTATGGTGTGGATTTCTCTTATGCCGAGCAGCCGTCACCGGATGGCCTTGCCCAGGCGTTTGTGATTGGCAAGGATTTTATTGGCAATGATTCCGTATGTCTGGTATTGGGTGATAATATCTTCCATGGTTCAGGCTTTACGGGTATGCTGAAGGAGGCCGTCCGTACAGCTGAGCAGGAACATAAGGCTACCGTCTTCGGTTATTGGGTGAGTGACCCTGAACGCTATGGCGTGGCAGAGTTCGATGCACAGGGTAATTGCCTCTCTATAGAGGAGAAGCCTGCAAAGCCCAAGAGCAACTATGCCGTTGTGGGATTGTATTTCTATCCCAACCGTGTGGTTGACATAGCCTCCCGCATCAAGCCCTCTGCACGTGGCGAGTATGAGATTACTACCGTCAACCAAGAGTTTCTCTCTTCTGGCGACCTCAAGGTCTTGACCTTGGGCAGAGGTTTTGCCTGGTTGGATACTGGTACGCATGATTCCCTGAGCGAGGCTTCAACCTATATCGAGGTGCTCGAGAAGCGTCAGGGCCTTAAGGTGGCTTGCCTCGAGGGTATTGCATACCGTCAGGGTTGGATATCAGAGCAGCGTATGCGTGAACTGGCTCAGCCTATGATCAAGAACCAGTACGGCCAGTATTTATTGAAGGTTATTGACGAGATGAAGGAGACAGGTCTCCCTAACATCGATTTTTAATATATTGAAATGGAAATTATAAAGACAGCAATAGAAGGTCTTCTGATTATCAAGCCACGGGTGTTCGAGGATGCGCGTGGGTATTTCTTTGAGTCCTTTTCCCAGCGAGAGTTCGAGGAGAAGGTAGGTAAGGTGAATTTTGTGCAGGACAACGAGTCCATGTCCTCTTATGGCGTGATGCGTGGACTTCATTTCCAGCGTCCCCCTTATACCCAGAGCAAGTTGGTACGTTGTGTCAAGGGTACGGTGTTGGATGTAGCCGTTGATATCCGCAAGGGTTCGCCCACATACGGTCAGCATGTAGCTGTCGAGCTTTCAGAGCAGAATCACCTTCAGTTCTTCATCCCTCATGGCTTTGCCCATGGTTTCTCTGTTCTGTCAGAGACGGCTGTCTTCCAATATAAGTGCGATAATTTCTATGCTCCGCAGGCAGACGATGGTATATCCATTCTGGATAAGTCTCTTAACATTGACTGGCGTATTCCCGTAGAGAATGCCATATTGAGCGAGAAAGATACAAAGCACCTGTTGCTTCAGGACTTCAACAGTCCTTTTGAATATAATGTAGAACCCCTAAACAAGTTATAATCATGAAAAATATCGTTATCACTGGTGGTGCCGGCTTCATTGGCTCTCACGTTGTAAGACTTTTTGTCAACAAGTATCCCGGGTACAACATCATCAACCTGGACAAGTTGACCTATGCCGGTAACTTGGCTAACCTCAAGGACATCGAGGACAAACCCAATTACAAGTTTGTCAAGATGGACATCTGCGACTTTGATGCCTTCTACCAGCTTATGCAGGACGAGAAGATTGATGGTATCATCCACCTGGCAGCAGAGTCACACGTAGACCGTTCCATCAAGGATCCCTTTACCTTTGCCCGTACCAATGTTATGGGTACCCTGAGCCTGCTTCAGGCTGCTAAATTGTATTGGGAGTCACTGCCAGAGAAGTATGAGGGCAAGCGTTTCTATCACATCTCTACCGACGAGGTGTACGGAGCCCTTGAGATGACCAACCCAGAGGGCATAGAGCCTCCTTTCACCACCAAGGCTTCTTCTGGCGAACATCACCTGGCCTATGGTAAGGATTTTTTCTATGAGACTACCAAGTACAATCCTCATTCTCCTTATTCAGCATCTAAGGCAAGTTCAGATCACTTTGTCCGTGCCTTCCATGATACCTATGGTATGCCCACTATTGTTACCAACTGTAGTAACAACTATGGACCTTACCAGTTCCCCGAGAAGCTGATTCCTCTTTTCATCAACAATATCCGTCATCGCAAGCCCCTTCCTGTCTATGGTAAGGGTGAGAACGTTCGCGATTGGCTTTATGTGGTAGATCATGCCCGTGCTATTGACACCATCTTCCATAAGGGTACCATTGCAGAGACCTATAACATCGGTGGCTTCAACGAGTGGAAGAACATAGACATCATCAAGACCGTTATTGCTACTGTCGATCGTCTGCTGGGTCGTCCTGAGGGTGCTGACCTCGACCTCATTACCTACGTAACAGACCGTCTGGGTCATGATGCCCGCTATGCTATTGACTCTACCAAGTTACAGAAGGAATTGGGCTGGGAGCCTTCTCTGCAGTTCGAGGAGGGTATTGAGAAGACCGTGAAGTGGTATCTTGATAATGAGGAGTGGCTGGATAACGTCACCTCTGGCGACTACCAGTCATATTACGAAAATATGTACAAAGGACGTTAAAATATCGTATGAACATTCTTGTAACAGGTGCAAATGGGCAGTTAGGCAACGAGATGCGTATCGTTGCCCGTGGTTCTGCAGACAGGTATTTCTTTACGGATGTATGTGATGCCAGCCAGGAGTCGGTTTCCATGCTTCACAAGCTGGCTGGTGATGATGTCTGCACAGAGACCTCCCGTCTTGATATAACAGACCTTGCTGCCATTCGTGCCTTTGTAGAACAGAACCAGATTCAGGTTATTATAAATTGTGCAGCTTATACCAATGTGGATGCTGCAGAGAGTAATCAGGAACTGGCCATGTTGCTCAATGCCAAGGCACCGGAGAATTTGGCTGTAGCTATGAAGGAGGCTAATGGTCTGCTGGTTCATATCTCTACAGATTATGTCTTTGGTAAGGAACCCTATAATATTCCTTGTACAGAGGAGCAGCAGGGAACTCCCACAGGCGTGTATGGCTATACCAAGCTTTGTGGCGAACAGAACATAAAGGCCGTAGGGTGCCAGCACGTCATTATACGTACGGCATGGCTTTACAGCGAGTTTGGCAAGAACTTCTGCAAGACCATGCTCAATCTTACCGCCTCTAAGCCTCAGCTCAAGGTCGTCTTTGACCAGGCCGGTACTCCTTCCTACGCCTACGATTTGGCAAAAGCCATTGCCGTAATTCTCGAGGATTACTCAATATCGGTTAGCGATGAGCGGTTAGCGGTTAGCGAGCCTTCCCACACGAACAACCAACTCGTCAACTCGTCAACTCGTCAACTTGTCTACTATTCAAAGGCTGGTGTTTACCACTTCTCCAACGAGGGTGTTTGCAGTTGGTATGATTTCACTAAGATGATTCAGCAGATTGCTGTTAAACTTGAAACTTCTGGAACATCTGAAACTTTTGGAACTCACGGAGCTTGCGACGTGGTGCCTTGTCATTCGTCAGAGTTTCCAAGTCCTGTAACACGCCCGTCGTACAGTGTTTTGGATAAGACAAAGATCAAGCAGACCTTTTCTGTTGCCATACCGTATTGGACGGACAGTTTGAGGCTGTGCATCAGTAATCTGAAATAAAGAAGATGTTGTCTATTATTTGAAAATGTTGTACCTTTGCGCCATTAAATAAGATAGCACCATAGATGAAGAAGGTTCTTTACTTACACGGATTTGCATCGGCAGGCAGTACTGGCACCGCCACTACTATGCGCAATCTGCTGTACGGACGTGATGTGATGGTGCAGAGTCCTGATATTCCTGTCTCTCCGCTCCAGGCTCAGCAGATGCTTGCTGACCTTGTGCAGGTAGAACAGCCGGATATCATTGTAGCCACCAGCATGGGCGCTATGTATGCCGAGCAGCTAAGAGGCATCCCCCGTATCCTGGTGAATCCCTCCTTCCACATGGCTCGTCTGCTAACGTTCCGTGGGTTGGGAAGGCGCGAGTTCAGGAACAAGCGTCAGGATGGTGCTACGGACTTCAAGGTGGACAAGCCACTCATTAACGAGTTCCAGCAGGTTGAGAAAAGCTCCTTTCAGGGCATTACGCCTCAAGAGAAGCAGCTGGTGTGGGGACTTTTTGGTACACAGGACAAGTTGGTGAACTGTCAGGCCGACTTCAAGAAGAACTACGGTACTGGACAGATGAGGCTCTTCGAGGGCGAGCATTTCCTGAATGACAAGGTGCTCTCGCGTGTTGTCCTGCCTCTGGTAGAGCAGATACTGCAGCTACCGTCTCATAAGTAAGAAATAAAGTATATAATATATAAGGTATAGAAGATGTTTGAAAATTTAAGCGAGAGACTTGAAAGGTCTTTTAAGATACTGAAGGGTGAAGGCAAGATTACCGAGATTAACGTTGCCGAGACGCTAAAGGATGTACGTCGTGCGCTCCTTGATGCCGACGTCAACTACAAGGTTGCCAAATCCTTTACTGATACAGTCAAGCAGAAGGCACTGGGCCAGAACGTGCTTACAGCCGTTAAGCCACAGCAGTTGATGGTCAAGATTGTGCACGATGAGCTGGCTTCTCTGATGGGTGGCGAGACTACCGACATGCAGCTCAAAGGCCATCCCGCCATTATCCTGATGGCAGGTTTGAACGGTGCTGGTAAGACCACCATGAGTGGTAAGCTGGCCAAGATGCTCAAGGAGAAACGTCACATGAATCCCCTCTTGGCTGCCTGTGATACCTTCCGTCCTGCCGCTATGGAGCAGTTGCGCGTCTTGGGTGAGCAGGTAGGCGTTCCCGTTTATATGGAGGAGGGCGCTACAGACCCCGTCAGTGTTGCCAAGAACGCTATCCAGCAGGCCAAGGCCAAGGCACATGACGTGCTGATTGTGGATACAGCCGGTCGTCAGGCTATCGACGAGGAGCTGATGCAGCAGATTCAGGATATCCGTGATGCTGTTCAGCCCGACGAGATTCTCTTCGTTGTTGATGCCATGACAGGTCAGGATGCCGTCAATACTGCCAAGGAGTTCAATGACCGTCTTGACTATACAGGTGTTATCCTTACCAAGTTGGATGGTGATACCCGTGGTGGTGCTGCCCTCAGTATCCGTACTGTGGTTGACAAACCCATCAAGTTTGTGGGTACGGGCGAGAAGATGGAGGCTATTGATGCCTTCCACCCCAGTCGTATGGCTGACCGTATCCTGGGTATGGGTGATATTGTCTCTCTTGTTGAACGTGCTCAGGAGCAGTACGACGAGGAAGAGGCTCGCCGCTTGCAGAAGAAGATTCAGAAGAACCAGTTCGACTTCAACGACTTCTATGCTCAGATTCAGCAGATCAAGAAGATGGGTAATCTCAAGGACCTTGCCGGTATGATTCCTGGTGTAGGTAAGGCGCTCAAGGATGTGGATATTGATGACAATGCCTTCAAGAACATAGAGGCTATCATTCTCTCCATGACTCCCAAGGAGCGTACCAACCCTGAGTGTCTGAATACCAGTCGTCGTATGCGTCTTGCCAAGGGTTCCGGTACTAATATCCAGGAGGTTAACCGCCTTATCAAGCAGTTCGACCAGACCCGCAAGATGATGAAGCTTGTTACCAATAACAGCAAGATGGCCCAGATGGCTAAGATGATGAAGGGCAAGATGCCTTCATTACCAGGGGGAATGCCGAAAGTTTAATTCAAAATTCAAAGACCAAAATTCAAATAACAGGGTTACACTAACCGCTAATCGCTAACCAATATGGAAATTATTGACGGAAAACAGACAGCTGCCACCATTAAGGCAGAGATAAAAGAGAAAGTAGAAGCTATTGTAGCCGCAGGAGGCAAGCGTCCTCATCTGGCTGCCATTTTGGTAGGTCATGATGGCGGTAGCGAGACATACGTTAAGAACAAGGTTCTTGCCTGCGAGGCTTGTGGCTTCAAGAGCACCCTGTTGCGCTTCGAGGATGATATCACAGAGGCACAGTTGCTGGAGCAGGTTCAGCGCCTCAATGAGGATGCTGATGTTGACGGCTTCATTGTACAGCTGCCTTTGCCCAAGCATATAGATGAGCAGAAGGTCATAGAGGCTATTGACTACCGCAAGGACGTAGATGGCTTCCATCCCATCAATGTAGGTAGGGTAGCCATAGGTCTGCCAGCCTTTATCTCTGCCACGCCCAAGGGTATTCTGGAGCTCCTGCGCCGTTACAACGTAGAGACCAGCGGAAAGAAGTGCGTCATCCTGGGTCGAAGCAATATCGTGGGCAAGCCCATGTCGCAGTTAATGATGCAGAAGGGCGTGGATGCTACTGTTACCGTATGTCACAGTCGTTCCAAGACCCTCAAGGAAGAGTGCCTGCAGGCAGACATCATCATAGCTGCTATTGGCAAGCCCGGCTTTGTGACAGCCGATATGGTTAAGCCAGGAGCCACCATTATAGATGTCGGTACCACCCGTGTACCTGACGCTACACGCAAGAGCGGCTTCCGTCTGAGTGGCGATGTGGACTTCGAGAATGTTGCTCCTCTCTGCTCATATATTACTCCCGTTCCGGGTGGAGTAGGGCCCATGACCATCTGCATGCTTATGCAAAATACCCTTGCAGCAGGAGAAAAATTATATTATTGACAAAAAAGGTACCCAATAGTTTGGTAGAACCAAAATATTGTAGTACCTTTGCACTCGCAAATGAGAGATATGCTCTCAGGCGCTCACTAAGATGGTGACTATAGTTCAGTTGGTTAGAGCGTCAGATTGTGGTTCTGAATGTCGTGGGTTCGAGTCCCACTAGTCACCCAAAAAGCCTTGGATTTTCCAAGGCTTTTTTGTTATTTGTCTAATAGAGAAAGGCCGTTTCTTTTTTACCATCAGCTGATATATTCCCCAAGAGCCCGTTGCAGGAATTCAACAAGTAGCTTGCTTGGAATTCCCACGTTGGGAATCAAATATTCCCATACTGGGAACAAAATATTCCCACGTTGGGAATAAATGACAAGCTACTTAATGAAAAAGAAAATGCCTGAGGTTTATATGACGTTTGCATGATGTTTGCGTATAACCTCATGCCTTCTAACAACGATAACCATCGGCATTCATCAGACTTCTATGAGAATATGAGGTCTTTTTGCATGATCCTGCTTTTTCAGGGCTTAAGGAGTGATGGCCAGTCAACAGCTAACGGCCCAAGTGTCTTGAACAACTAGTACCATATTTTGCAGACTCCGGAGTCTGCACGTGTTACCCCCAGGAGTCTACACGTGTAGGCTCGGGGAGGAAACAAATGTAACCCCTACATACATATTATGAAATCCGCATTTACCCCTTTTTTCTGAAC
>JAEEGF010758851.1_pt1 | contig 43607 bp, 32 predicted proteins | sample 9134171 | NCBI WGS metagenome assembly JAEEGF01 (sample SAMN16246542, study PRJNA631951) | gut metagenome | biome: gut microbiome; feature: rumen; material: AP-attached | host: Bos | place: Iran: Karaj | collected 2018-10 | reverse complement strand
CTTCTGGCGAAAGAGCTGAGAAAAGAGGGCAAGGAAGCGACCGTGATCCTGGGCTTTAACAAGGCCGATGAAATAGTCCTGCAAGAGGAATTCGAAGCCCTCTGCGGCAGCGTAATCCTCACCACCCTGGACGGATCCGCGGGAGTGAAAGGCTTCGTGACAGATGCCCTGAAGGCCCTGAAGCCCGCATATGATTATTTCTACACCTGCGGGCCGATGGTGATGATGAAAGCCGTCTGCCAGCAATTGGAAGGCCCCGGGGAGGCCTCGCTGGAAGAGAGGATGGGCTGTGGCGCCGGCTTCTGCTACGGCTGCAGCATCCACACCGCCAGCGGTCCCCGGCGCGTCTGCAAGGACGGACCGGTATTCAAGAAGGAGGAATTGATATGGTAAACGACCTCTCGGTAGAGCTTTGCGGCATTCGCCTGCAGAATCCCGTCGTTCCGGCCAGCGGAACCTTCGGATTCGGCCTGGAACTGGCGGACAGCTTCGACCTGAACGTGCTCGGAGCCATTTCCCTGAAGGGAACGACCCTCGAGCCGCGTTACGGCAACCCCACGCCGCGCGTGGCGGAGTGTACGGAAGGGATGATCAATTCCGTGGGATTGCAGAATCCCGGCATCGACGTCCTGGTCGGCGAGAGAGTCCCGGCATTGCGGAAAGTCTATTCCCAGCCGGTCATCGCCAACATCAGCGGTTTCTCGCTGGACGAGTATGGGACCTGCTGCCGGAAGGCGGACGCCTGCGAGGGGATCGACATCATCGAGGTGAACATCTCCTGCCCCAACGTCCACAACGGAGGCATGGCCTTCGGCACGTCGGCGGAGTCCGCGGCGGAGGTGACGAGGACGGTCAAGTCCGTTTGCCGCAAGCCGGTGTTCATCAAGCTCAGTCCGAACGTAACGGACATCGTGTCCATAGCCCGTGCCTGCGAGGACGCCGGGGCCGACGGCCTGACGCTCGTCAACACCTTCCTCGGGATGAGGATAGACATTGCCCGGCGCAAGCCGGTCATCGCCAACAAGATGGGCGGTTTCTCAGGGAGGGCGGTCTTCCCCATCGCCCTGCGCATGGTGTACCAGGTGGCGCACGCCTGCAGAATCCCCGTGATGGGCTGCGGCGGCGTGGCCTCCGCAAATGACGTCATCGAGATGATGATGGCGGGAGCTACCGCCGTGCAGGTCGGAGCGGAGAATATCCGCAACCCCTTCGCCTGTCCGGAGATTATCGCCGCCTTACCTGAAGCAATGCATCAGCTTGGAATAGACAATTTAAGGGATATCATAGGAATAGCATGAATAGAGACGTCATCATAGCCTGCGATTTCAGCAGCAAGGAAGCGACATTGGACTTCCTGGACAAGTTCAACGGCCACAGCAAGCCTTTCGTCAAGATAGGTATGGAGCTATTCTACGGCGCCGGTCCGGACATCGTCCGGGAGATCAAGGCCAGGGGCCACAGGATCTTCCTGGACTTGAAGCTTCACGACATACCCAATACCGTTAAGAAAGCGATGCGGGTGCTCTCCGAACTGGACGTGGACATGACCAATGTCCATGCCGCCGGCACGGTGGCGATGATGAAGGCCGCCGTCGAGGGCCTTACCAGGCCCGACGGGACGCGGCCCTTGCTCATCGCCGTTACGCAGCTTACCTCCACCAGCGAGGAGGCGATGCAGAAGGAGCTCCTGATTGGTTCGGGCATCAATGAGACCATAGTCAAGTATGCCCGCAACGCCAAGGAGGCCGGGCTGGACGGCGTCGTGTGTTCGCCGCTGGAGGCCGGCATGGTCAAGGCTGCCTGCGGCAGCGGGTTCCTGGCCGTAACGCCTGGCATCCGCTTTGCGGACGCCGCAGCCGACGACCAGGTGCGCATCACCACCCCGGCCCGGGCCAGGGAGATCGGCTCCGACTACATCGTAGTCGGCCGGCCGATCACCGCCGCCCCGGACCCCGTCGCCGCCTACGAGCGATGCCTTGCAGAGTTTGTTAACCAGTAATCTATAATACTCCAGTGAAAAAAGATATCGCAAAACAGCTGCTGTCGATAGGGGCAGTGTTTTTAAGGCCGGAGGAGCCGTTTACCTGGGCCAGCGGCATAAAGAGTCCCATATACTGCGACAACCGTCTCACCCTTTCCGCACCGGCGGTGCGGGAGAAGGTCGAGGCCGGCCTGGCGGAGCTTGTCCGCAAATATCACCCCGACTGTGAGATGCTGATGGGCACCTCCACCGCCGGCATAGCCCACGCCGCCATCACCGCCACCCTCCTCGGCCTGCCGATGGGTTACGTGCGCGGCGAGGCGAAGAGCCACGGCCGCACGAACCGCATCGAGGGCCGGATGGACCCCGGGACCAAGGTCGTCGTCATCGAGGACCTCATATCCACCGGCGGCAGCGCCGTCGAAGTGGTCGAGGCCCTGCGCGAAGCCGGAGCCGAAGTGCTCGGCATAGTCAGCATCTTCACCTACGGCATGCAGCGCGGCCTCGACCGCATAGCCGCCGCAGACACAGTCAACCATTCCCTTTGCGACCTGGACACGCTCGTGGAGGTCGCTGCGGAGGAAGGCAGGATAGCCCCGGAATGGAAGATGCGCATACTCGCATTCCGCGACAACCCTTCGGACGAAAGTTGGATCAAATAAAACCCACATACCATGAAGCATCTCATCGACCCGATGGACCTCTCCAAGCAGGAGACCGACGAAATCATTTCCCTGGCACAGGACATCATCGCGCACCGCGAACGCTACCAGGGCAGCATGTCCCACCGCAAACTGGCTACGCTCTTCTATGAGCCCAGCACCCGCACCAGGCTGAGTTTCACTTCGGCAATGATGGAACTGGGCGGCAACGTCCTCGGTTTCTCGGACGCCAAGAACAGCTCCGTCAGCAAGGGCGAAACCGTCCAGGACACTGTCCGCGTGGTTGGCTGCTTCGCCGACGTGATCGCGATGCGCCATTACATCGAAGGCGCGCAGCTGTATGCTACGGAAGTGTCGAAAGTGCCTATCATCAACGCCGGCGACGGCTCCCACAGCCATCCCACCCAGACGCTCACCGACCTCCTGACCATCCAGAGGGAGCTCGGCCATATCGACGGCATCACCATCGGATTCTGCGGTGACCTGCGTTTCGGCCGTACCGTCCACTCCCTCATCAAGGCCCTTTCACGCTACAAGGACATCAAGGTCATACTGATCGCCCCGCAGGAACTCAAGCTGCCCGATTACATCAAGCACGACGTATGCGAGCGTACGGGCATTCCTTACCGTGAGGTCGAAACCATGGAAGAGGTCATGCCCGAACTCGACGTGCTGTACATGACCCGCGTCCAGAAAGAGCGTTTCCTGGACGAGGACGAGTTCGACCGCGTAAAGGACAGTTTCGTCCTGGACGCTGCAAGGATGTCGCTCGCCAAGGAGAAGATGGCCGTCCTGCATCCGCTTCCCAGGGTCAACGAGATCCTCACCGAGGTGGACGACGATCCCCGCGCCGCCTATTTCAGGCAGGTCGAAAACGGAAAGTTCGTGCGCGAAGCTCTCATAGTGAAGCTTCACGAGTGGAAAGACGATCCAAACCACGGCATGCCCAACCAGGATGTTCCCGTCTTCGACGACACGCTGCGCTGCGGCAACTCCAAGTGCATCTGCAACAACGAGCACGCGCCGCACAAGTTCCGCCGCGGCGAGGACAACGTACTCCGCTGTTGGTATTGCGATTCAAAGGTCAAATGATTATATTTGAAAGTAACAAAGCTATAATATGAAGAATCACGAAAGAAAGGTCGGGACCGTGTCCCGCGGTATCCGCTGCCCCATCATCCGCCAGGGAGACAATCTTGCGGAAATCGTAACGACTAGTGTCCTCGAAGCCGCTGAGGAAGAAAGGTTCGAGATCCGCGACCGCGACGTCATCAGCGTGACGGAGTCCGTCGTGGCACGTTCCCAGGGCAATTACGCCCCTGTCAGCGCCATCGCCGAGGATGTCAGGACCAAGACCGGCGGCGGCACCGTCGGAGTCATCTTCCCCATCCTCAGCCGCAACCGTTTCGCCATCTGCCTCCGGGGCATAGCCATGGGCTGCAAGAAGATCATCTTGATGCTCTCTTATCCTTCCGACGAAGTCGGCAACGAGCTGGTCAGCATCGACAAGCTGGATGAGCACGGCATCAATCCCTATACCGACGTCCTTACCCTCGAGCGCTACCGCGAGCTTTTCGGATTCAACAAGCACGAGTTCACCGGAGTCGACTACGTTGACTATTATGCAGAGCTCATCCGCGAGTGCGGAGCCGAGGTGGAGATCATCTTCGGCAACCGTCCCGGAACCATCCTTAACTATACCGACACCGTCATCACCTGCGATATCCACACCCGCGCGCGCACCAAGCGCATCCTGCGCGGCCTGGGAGCACGCATCGTGCTCGGCATGGACGACATCCTCAACGCTCCCGTCAACGGCAGCGGATACAACGAGCGTTTCGGCCTCCTGGGCTCCAACAAAGCCACGGAGGAGACCGTCAAGCTCTTCCCCCGCGACTGCCAGCCCCTCGTCCTGGACATCCAGGAGAGGATGCTCAAGGCCACCGGCAAACACGTTGAAGTGATGATCTACGGAGACGGGGCCTTCAAGGACCCGAAGGGCAAGATCTGGGAACTCGCCGACCCGGTAGTCTCCCCCGCTTTCACCGACGGCCTACTCGGCACGCCCAATGAGCTCAAACTCAAGTATCTGGCCGACAACGACTTCGCCAATCTTAGCGGCAAGGAGCTACGCGACGCAATCTCGAGCAGCATCAAGTCCAAGCAGGACAACCTCAAGGGACAGATGGCCTCGGAGGGCACCACTCCCCGCCAGCTCACCGACCTGATCGGCTCGCTCTGCGACCTTACGAGCGGGTCGGGAGACAAGGGTACTCCCATCGTCCTCGTGCAGGGCTACTTCGACAACTACACAACCGAATAGACACAATGAAAGCGAAAACTTCACTCCTCCTCATGGCAGCCGCCTCCGTGCTCCTGCTCATGTCCTGCGGAAAGAAAAAGGAGATCGTCGATCTCCCCCGCGCAGCCACCCCCGCATCCATCCAACAGGCCGTCGACGCAGTCCTGGCCAGTGACGAAGCCGACAACTCTGTTCTCTTCGAAAGCCTGATGATACTCAAGCACGGCAAGGTGCTTTATGAGGGATGGTACGGCGACGCAGCTCCCGACAAGCCCCATCAGATGTTCTCCGTGAGCAAGTCCTTCACCGCCACGGCGGTAGGAATGGCCGTCGATGCCGGCCTGCTGAAAGTCACCGACAAGCTTGTAGATTTCTTCCCCGACAAGCTCCCTGAAGAGGTGTCCGACAATCTCAAGGCCGTCACCGTGCACGACCTGCTCACCATGAACTGCGGCCACGAAACCGAAGCCTCATTCCGGGGCAGCGACGACTGGGTGGCCAGTTTCCTGGCCCATCCCGTCGTCCACCAGCCCGGTACTTGGTACTGCTACAATTCCCTCGGTACATACATGCTCTCTGCCATCGTCCAGAAACTGACCGGAGAGAAGGTCCTGGATTACCTAACCCCGCGTCTCTTCGAACCTCTCCATATCGAGATCCCCGTGTGGGACGAGAGCCCCCAGGGCATCAATGCCGGCGGCTGGGGCCTTCAGCTCAAGACCGAGGACATGGCCAAGTTCGGCCAGCTCTTCCTCCAGAAGGGCGTCTGGAACGGCAAGAGGCTGCTCAGCGAGGAATGGATAGCCGAAGCCTCGAAATACCAGGTTCCTTCAGTCCCCGCCGGCACCCGTCCCGACGAGGTCGAGGCCAAGGGCCTGACCAAGGACAACTGCACTTTCCTCCTTGGCTATGGATATCAGATGTGGATGTGCCCCGAGAATGCCTACCGCGCCGACGGAGCCCGCGGGCAGTACATAATCATCGCTCCGGACTATGACGCTGTCATCGCCGTCACGGCCAACTCCAACAACCTACAGGCGGAGCAGGATCTCATCTACAAGTACCTGTTCCCCGCGCTCAAGGCTCTCAAGTAGTTAAAATCAAGGGTATTATCTTTCCCCGCTCAATATTCCTTCGATCAAGGGAAGTATAGAGAGGTCGGCCGGTAACCAGCCGACCTCTTTAAGTTCGTCCGCGGCAAGCCAGCGCGCCGCCTCGTGTTCGACCAGATGCAGGCTGCCGCTGACGATCGAGCAGCGGTAGCAATGCATCGTCAGATGGAAAGAAGGATAGTCGTAATCGATGGTGCACAGGAAACCGTCCACCGAGATCTCGGTTTCAAGCTCCTCGAGGATTTCGCGCCTGAGGGCATCCTCGCGGGTCTCCCCCGCTTCGACCTTGCCTCCCGGGAACTCCCAGTAGTCCTTCCAGTCGCCATATCCCCTCTGGGTGGCGAACAGACGGCCGTCATGGACGATGACGGCGGCTACTACCTCGATGCATTTCATGATGCAAAGATAGCGAAAAATACTATCTCTTCTTCAGCGGGACGTAGGTCTCTTCCGATGTGATGCACTTGTAGGCGGGACGGATGATACGGCGGCCTTCGAAGTTAAGCTCCTCATTGCGATGGGCGCACCAGCCGACGATACGCGACATGGCGAACAGAGGGGTATATATCTCACGGGGTATGCCTATGCAGTCATACACGAATCCGGAGTAGAAATCGACATTGGCGCACAGGCACTTGCCTTCACCCTTTACCTCATAGATGGTCCGGATGGCCACCTTCTCTATCCTCTCCATGAACTCCAATTCGTCCAGGCGGTCTTTCTCGATGGCGAGTTCACGGGCCATCTCCTTGAGCAGGACGGCGCGCGGGTCGGACTTGGTATAGACGGCGTGGCCGATACCATAGACAAGGCCCGAACCGTCGAACGCATCCCCGGCGAGCAGGCGTCTGACACAAGCGGCGATCTCCTCCTCGTCCGTCCAGTCGGAGATCTCCTTCTTCATGAATTCAATCATGTCGCAGACCTTGAGGTTCGCACCGCCGTGCTTGGGTCCTTTCAGGGAGCCGATGCCCGCGGCGATGGAAGAGAAGGTATCGGTGCCGGTGGATGAAGTCACGCGCACCGTGAAGGTGGAGTTGTTACCTCCTCCGTGCTCGGAGTGAAGGATGAGGAGCAGGTCGAGCGTTCTTGCGTCCAGTTCCGTGTATCCGCTGCCCTTGAGCATATACAGGAAATTCTCCGCCAGCGACAGGCCCGGCTGCGCATCCCTGATGTGCAGCGAGCGGCCGTGATGATGGTGGCGGTACATATTGTAGGCGTATGCGATGGTGGCGGGGAACTTGGATATGAGTTCGATGCTCTGGCGCATGAGATTGTCACGGGAGACGTCATCGGGGTTCTCGTCGAAGGTGTAGAACTCCATGACGCTGCGCGCAAGGATGTTCATGATATCGTCTCCCTCCAGCTCGATGATGTGAAGGATGGTCTTCTGCTCCAGCGGCATGTTGTCGAAGATCAGGTCCTTGAAAGCCTGAAGCTCCTCCGCGTCCGGAAGGCGTCCGGAAAGCAGCAGGAAGCAGATCTCCTCATAGCCGAAACGCTTCTCCTTCATGATGGCATGGACGAGGTCCTTGACCTCGTAGCCGCGGAAATACAGCCTTCCTTCCACCGGGGTGATGGAGCCGTCGTCCTCGCGCTGATAGCCGACGACATTGCCGATATTCGTCAGACCGACAAGGACACCCGTACCGTCTTCGTTGCGCAGGCCGCGCTTGACGTCGAGTTTCTTAAAGAGCTCCGCATCCATGCGGGTGCAGCCCTTCATCTCGTCGGAGAGTTTATAGATCAAATATTCGTTAAGGTTTTTCCGTGTCATATCCGTTTGTCTTTGTCCGTTTCTAATACTCGGTGCCGGCAGACAAGGCGTTGAGGGCGGAACCCGCGCGGAACCATCCTATCTGCTGGGCATTGTAGCTGTGTCTGGCGTTTATGGTCTCGGACGAGCCGTCCGCGTGGTTGAGCACGACGGCCACGGGCTTTCCGGGAGCCAGGCTGGAACACATTATACTGATACGGTCTCCCTGCAGGACCCTGCCGTAATCCTCCGGATCGTCGAAGGTCAACGCCAGGACACCCTGCTTCTTGAGGTTGGTCTCGTGGATGCGGGCGAAACTCCTGGCGAGGATGGCCTTGACGCCGAGGTAGCGGGGTTCCATGGCCGCATGCTCGCGGCTGGAACCTTCACCGTAGTTGTCGCCGGCCACGATGACGCTGCCGCCGTCCGCTTCGCGGAGAGCAGCGGCCCTGCCGGCGACATCCGCGCCGGTCTCGCCGGTAAACGCGTCGGTCGCTCCCAGCAGGAGGTTGCGGGAGATGTTCTGCAGATGCCCGCGGAAGCGAAGCCAGGGACCGGCCATGGAGATGTGGTCCGTGGTGCACTTGCCCGCTGTCTTGATCAGCAGAGGCAGGCCGCGGAAATCCTTGCCGTCCCACGCAGGGAACGGTTCCAGACGCTGGATACGCTCGCTTGCAGGATCGATCTCCGGGTCCGGGCTGCCGGGCACAGGGGCTACATAGCCCGATGCCCCGACTGCAAATCCGCGAGGAGGCAGTTCGTCCACGCAAGGGGCCTCGACACCCTCAGGGAGGCTGAACGACCCGCTGAAAGCGAGCGCCACCGCCACCTGAGGCGAGACGATGAATGCGTGAGTATTGGGATTGCCGTCGGCGCGCTTGGCGAAATTGCGGTTGAACGAAGTGACTATGGTATTGGGCTTCGCAGCGTCCTTCTCGGGGACATTGCGTTTCCACTGGCCGATGCAAGGACCGCAGGCATTGGCCATGATGACGGCTCCGGCTTCGCGAAGCGTGTCGAGGAGCCCGTCATTCTCCGCAGTGAGCCTGATCTGCTCGCTGCCGGGATTGACGATGATGCGGGCCTGGGGCTTCAGCCCCGCAGTCATCGCAGAGCGGGCGACTGCGGCAGCAGCAGCCAGGTCCTGGTACGAGGAATTGGTGCAGGACCCTATCAGGCTGACCTCGATCTTCTTGGGGAATCCGTTCCCTGCCACCCTTGCGGGCATCTCCGACAGCGGACAGGCCGCGTCCGGAGTGAACGGGCCGTTGACATACGGTTCCAGGGACGAAAGGTCGATCTCGATCACCTTGTCGTAGTATTTCTCCGGATTGGCGATCACCTCTTCGTCGGCGCGCAGATGCTCCTCGTTCATCACTGCCATCGTCGCGACGGAAGCGCGGCCGGTAGCCTTGAGATAGGCTACCATCTTGGCGTCGAAGGGGAACACCGAGCAAGTGGCGCCCACTTCCGCACCCATGTTGCAGATGGTGGCCTTGCCAGTGCAGGAAAGGGTCTTGGTCCCTTCTCCGAAATACTCTATGATGGAATTGGTCCCTCCCTTGACGGAGAGGATACCGGCAAGTTTCAGTATGACATCCTTAGGCGAAGCCCATCCCTTGAGGCTGCCTGTCAGTTTGACGCCTATCAGCCTGGGAACCTTGAGCTCCCAGTCCATCCCGGCCATCACGTCCACGGCGTCAGCGCCGCCGACTCCGATGGCCAGCATACCCAGACCGCCGGCATTGGGCGTGTGCGAATCCGTACCCACCATCATTCCTCCGGGGAATGCGTAATTCTCCAGCACGATCTGATGGATGATGCCGGCACCGGGCTTCCAGAATCCCATTCCGTAACGGGAAGCGGCGGACTCGAGGAAGGAATAGACTTCCTTGTTGACCCGGCAGGCTTCCGGCAGGTCTGTTTCCGCTCCCTTCTGCGCACAGATGAGGTGGTCGCAATGGATGGAAGTCGGGGTGCATACACTGTCCTTGCCCGCGTTCATGAACTGGAGGACAGCCATTTGGGCCGTAGCGTCCTGCATCGCGACCCTGTCAGGGCGGAAGAATGCATAATCTCCCCTCTCCAGGCAGTCGGCGGGTTCGAACAGATGGGCGAAAAGTATCTTCTCGGCCAGCGTAAGCGGCCGGGCCATGGCTGCCCTGGCCACCTTCACACGGACGCCATACGTTTCGTAATGGGCCCGGATCATGTCCACGTCGTATATCATACCGAAAAGATGGGGATTACTTGAGCCTTCCGGGATATGCCTCCAAGGCGGCGGCAAGGACCTTCATAGCCTTGCGGAGTGCGGGAACTTCAAGGACGTAGGCGATACGCACCTGATGCGTGCCCATCCCGGGAGTCCTGTAGAAGGATGCGGCCGGAGTGACCATCACGGTCTCACCGTCCATGCGGAAATCAGTGAGGAGCCATTTGGCAAAATCCTCGGCATTGTCCACCGGCAGTTCGGCAACGGTATAGAACGCGCCGTAAGGCATGGGGGTGAATACTCCCGGCATGGCGTTGAGCGCCTCGATGGCAGTGTCGCGGCGACGGATATACTCCTCGCGGACCTCGTCGAAATACTCCTGCGGAGTGTCGAGAGCGCCGATGGAAGCATACTGGCCGAACACGGGCGGACACAGGCGCGACTGCGCGAACTTGAGCGCCGCGGCCATGACGTCCTTGTTGTGCGAAGCGATGACTCCGATGCGGGCGCCGCAGAGATTGTATCGTTTGGAGACGGAGTCGACCAGGATGACATTCTGCTCGCAGCCGGGGATGTTCATGGCGCTGAAATGGGGCTCGTCGGTATAACAGAACTCGCGATAGACCTCGTCCGAGATCAGGAAGAGTCCGTGACGCTTGCAGAAATCGCCGAGCTTCATCATTTCGTCCTTGGTGAAGAGCTTGCCCGAAGGGTTGCAGGGATTGCAAAGGAGCACAGCCTTGGTCTTGGGAGTGACGAGAGCCTCGAAGGCGCTGATGTCCGGAACCTTGAAGCCTTCGCGGATATCGGTATGCACAGCCTTGAGCGTCAGGCCGTTGAGAAATGCGAAAGTCTGATAATTAGTGTAGAAAGGCTCCACGACGATGATCTCGTCGCCAGGATCCGCAGCGATCTGCATCGCCACTGCGAAGGCCTCGCTGCCGGCTACCTCCACGAGGAGTTCGGAAACATCGAGGTCGATGCCGATCTTGCGGTAATACTTCTCTACGAGCCCTTTCCTGAGCTCCATCAGTCCTGCGGAATTGGTATAGGAGAGGTGGTGCATCCCCTCGCATTTTCGGATGACCGCGTTGATGGCGCAGTCCGGAGACTTGATGTCCGGAGCTCCGACGTTAAGATGATAGACTTTGACGCCTGAGGCCTCGGCGGCCTCGGAGAAAGGCACGAGCTTGCGGATCGCTGATGCAGGCATGGCCTGAACCTTTGAAGAGGTTCTGGGGACGTTGGAAGTACTCATAAATATACACTTTTAACTAACCACTTCCGCAATATACGAATTAATTTTTAAAAAAAATTCAAAATTCGGAAAAAAGTAGTCAAGTGTATGTATGAGCGACCGATCTAGAACAAAAGGCCGAAAGCAAGAGCGGCGAGGACCGCGCCCGTACACGGGCCGAGGACCGGAACCCAGGCATAGGACCAGCCGCTGTCGCGCTTGCCCTTGATGGGCAGCACGGCATGCGCGCAACGCGGCGCCAGGTCCCTGGCGGGATTGATGCCGTAGCCGGTCGTTCCTCCCAGGCCCATGCCTATTATCATTATGAGGAATGCCACGGGGAAAGCCCCGAGCGATCCAAGTCCGACCTGAGGGGTCTCCCCTTCTGTAGAGAACACCAGGATGATGAACACGAGCACCCAGGTGCCCAGTATTTCACAGAAAAGGTTGCGCCAGCGATTGGGAATGGCGGGCATGGTACAGAACGTCCCAAGCTTGGCATCCGGGTCGTCGGTAATGTCGTAATGGTCCTTGTAGAAGCAATACACCAGGCACACTCCGCAGAAACTGCCCAGCATCTGGGCGAGCACATATCCGGGAATCTTGGCCCAGGGGAAGCTCCCGGATACCGCGAGCCCCAGGGACACTGCAGGGTTGAGATGCGCTCCCGTGACGGGACCGGCGATGAACACTCCGCACATCACGGCGAGACCCCATCCGATGGTTATGACGACGTATCCGGCGCCGCTGCCCTTGCTTCCCTTGAGATTGCAGTTGGCCACGACGCCGTCACCGAGCAGCATCAGGACCAGGGTTCCAAGGAATTCGAAGACACATTCAGTAAAGTATGACACCATAGCCCGGGGAATTAAAATCAGAAAGTAAAGAACCTGACGTTCTCCATACGCACGTCCGCCGTCGCGGCATCTATGTCCGTGGGCTCTCCGGTATGGAAGAACACGCAGTCCGTCAGCGTGACGTCGTGGATGGCATCGATGCCGGGAATGCCAGCCGCCTCAACGCCTACGGCGCACTCACGGCACACGACCCGGCTGATGTGGATGTCGGAGAAGTCCGGCATGAAATCCTGCACCTTCGCTGCGCCCGGATCCTTGTATGTGACATCGGAGTAGTCGCACTGGAAAGTGACTGCCGCCTCGCGGATGTCGTTCATAGTGATGTCGCTGATATATATGTCACGCGTGACTCCCCCGCGGTCGGGGGCGCTCTTGAAACGCAGACCCGTGTCAGTGCCGCTGAAACTGCAGTCCCGGACGACGATCTTCTCCATTCCTCCGGAATAGTCACTGCCTATGACGAAACCGCCGTGGGCGTGGAAAACGATATTGTTGCGGATGAGGATATCGCGGCAGGGACCCGCCTTAAGGCCGCTCTCGCCGCTGCCGCCCTTCATGCAGATGCCGTCGTCACCGACGTCCACCCGGCAGTTGACGACCAGCACCCTCTGACTGTTGCCGATGTCGATGCCGTCACCGTTCTGGGCATTCCAGGGGCAACGGACAGTGATGCCGTCCAGGATGACGTCCTCGCAGCGGGTGGGATTGACGTGGAAACGCGGAGAATTCTGGATGGTCACGCCCTGCATCAGGACACGCTCGCAGCGCTTGATGATGATAAGGTGCGCCCTGAGGGCTTCTTCCGCTTCTGGGCTGTCGGTCAGGTCCTTAAAATGCTTCAGATGGTCCGGGAACCAGAGCTTTCCGCCGTCCTGGACGGAACCGCCGAGCTTGAGCAGGTCCTTCCATTCAGTGTCGCTCATCTTGTCCCTCTTGGCATAACGCCAGTATTTGCCGTTGCCGTCTATGATGCCGTCACCGGTGATGCTGATGTCGTGGCATTTCTCTGCATAGATGCCGGAGTCGGCCCTGCCCTCATACACTCCGGAGGAGAAATGAAGACGCTTGTCGGGAGTCAGCACCACGATGGCACCCTGCTCCAGATGAAGGTCGATGCAGCTCTTGAGCACTATCGGGCCGGTCAGCCACACCCCCGCAGGGACTACAAGGTGACCGCCGCCTTCTCCGGCCAGGCCGTCGATGGCTTTGGCGAAAGCCTCCGTACACAGGGTGACGCCGTCACCGGCGGCGCCGTAGTCCGTCAGCCGGACCGTCCGGTCCGGGATGCGCGGCTGCGCCGGCTGCTCAAGGCTTATGGGAAGGTCCTGATAATAACGGTCATAGTCCCCGGCCGCAGCGGCGAGGGACGACAAAACGGCCAGTATGCACAGACCGGCTTTGAACGGGGTCATGGGTTATTTGTTTTTCTTGTCCGACGATCTGCCTATTCCGAAAATGCTGATATTCTGTATCAGATAATCCACGGCTATTCCGGCTGGCACGCGATGGTAGCTGACCGTCAGGTCCACCACTCCATTGAGGGGACGCGTGACGGAATTGAGCCGCTTCAGGCGCTTGCCGAGCGCGGGATCGTTCTCCACGATCTCGCACTTGAGGGTATTGTCCATCGAAGGATTGAAGCGCATGCCCTTGACAGTGACCGTCGATGCATCCTTCCAGACGATCTCCTTGTAAACGAATACGCTCGGAGCCAGCTCGACCGCACGGAGGAACTGTTTCTGCTTGTTGGGAGAACGCAGGGTATCGGTGTAATGGAGGGTCTTGGGCTGCTTGCGAAGATCTTCCTTGTAGTTGTCGCCGTCAGCGCGCAGCGGCTGGAAGGCCAGCAGCGCTAGGAGCATGACTGATAGATATTTGATAAACTTCATGTGTATTCCTTTCGTTGGATTGACAAATATACGAAAATTAGGCCAAGTTCAAGAAATGAGCTGCAAGAAATGACTTTTTAAAGAAAATGTCTATCTTTACCGAACTGTACTGAAAACCGAAACAGTCGAAATGAAGAAGACGCTTAACGATATTTGTGCGGCCTATACCCTCGCGGATGAAGTGAAGGCTAAGGGTATATATCCCTATTACAGGCCTATTTCCTCAGGACAGAACCCCATCGTGAAGATGGCCGACGGAAGCGAAGTGCTCATGTTCGGTTCCAACTCCTATCTCGGCCTGTCCGACGATCCGCGGCTCAAGGAAGCGGCCATCAAGGCTACTGAAAAATACGGTTCCAGCTGTTCCGGCAGCCGTTTCCTCAACGGCACTCTCGACATCCACCAGGAGCTCGAAGAGAAGCTCGCCAGATTCGTAGGCAAGGAAGAAGCCGTCACCTACAGCACCGGATTCCAGGTCAATCTAGGCGTCGTGAGCAGCCTTGGATTCCGTGGAGGATTCACCTTCCTTGATTCCCTCGACCACGCCTGCATCATCGACGGCAGCCGTCTGGGATTCAGCATGGTACGCAAGTTCCCCCATAATGACATGCAGGGTCTCGAGAAGAAACTCCGCGCCGTCGCACGCGGAGCCTACAAGTTCATAGTGGTGGACGGCATCTATTCGATGGAAGGCGACATCGCCAAGCTGCCCGAGATAGTCGCGCTCTGCGAGAAATACAACGCCAGCGTGATGGTGGACGACGCCCATGCCCTCGGAGTCATCGGAAAGAACGGCTCCGGTACGGCCAGCCATTTTGGCTTGACGGACAAGACCAATCTCATTATGGGAACGTTCTCCAAGAGCTTCGGTTCCCTTGGAGGTTTCATCGCCGGAGACCACGAAGTCATCAACTTCCTCAAGCACAATTCCCGTTCGCTGATCTTCAGCGCCTCCATGACCCCCGCGGCGGTCGCCGCCGCATCCAAAGCCTTGGACATCATGGTTTCCGAACCGGAACGCCGCGAGAATCTCTGGAAGGTCACGAGACATGCACAGCAGGCCTTCAAGGCCGCAGGTTTCGATACCGGCCACACGGAGTCGCCGATAATCCCCCTCTTTGTCCGCGATACGTTCAAGGCTATGACGGTGGTCCGTATGGCATACGAACAGGGTGTTTTCGTCACTCCGGTCATCGCTCCCGCTGTGCCGGAAAGCGACGTGCTCATCCGCTTCGCCCTGATGGCCACACACAGCATAGAGCAGGTGGATACCGCCGTCGGAGTGCTCACGGACATCTTCAAGAAGCTGGAAATCATCCATTGACATGGTCATCCTCATAACAGGCATCACCTCGGGCTTCGGCCGCGCCATGGCGGAGCGGCTCAGCGCCGACGGGCACAAGGTTTACGGCACGCACCGCAAGGCCATGGACCTGCTGCCCGGAGTCACCTACATCCGCGCCGATGCGCAGGCCGCTGAAGACTGCGAGGCCGCCGTGCGGCAGGTAGTCGAAGCCGAAGGGCGCATCGACGTCTTCATCAACAACGCCGGAATGGGCATCGGCGGTCCTCTGGAGTTCTCGTCCCTCGAAGATGCGGAGCGTCAGATGGACGTCAACTGGATGGGGATGGTGCGTTTCCTCCATTATGTGCTGCCTGTGATGCGTCGCCAGGGCGGAGGGAAGATCATCTGTTTCAGCTCGATAGGAGGTTTGATGGGACTCCCCTTCCAGGGGTTGTATTCCGCTTCGAAGTTTGCCATCGAAGGCTATTGCGAAGCCCTTCGCCTGGAGACAAGGGCTTTCGGCATCAAGGTCGTCGTCATCGAGCCCGGAGACTTCGCGACATCGTTCACCGCGCAGCGCAAAAGCGTCGCGGCGCCCGAGGCGTATGAAGTGTACAAGACCTACGCGCGTTCGCTTGCGAGCATCGAGAAGGACGAGACTACCGGTCTCAAGCCGGAGTACCTCGCATCAAAGATTTCCAGGATCGTGATGAAGAAGCGCCCGAGGTATCACTATATCATCTCCACGCTCGAACAGCGTCTCTCGGTGACTCTCAAGGCCATCCTTCCGCCGAGCTGGTTCGCACGCATCCTCGGAGCGTATTATCACTTATAGGTCATTCTACCGAATCCTGTGATACCGTCTTGTCTGCGGCAAGCCGGTATATCCTGTATCCGGTCGCCGCGACAAGGATCGACATCAACGGCGAAATAAGGTTGAAGAAACAGTACGGAAGGTACTCGAGGGTCGGAACCTTGAGCACCGTGGCCTGCGTCATACCGCAGGAATTCCAAGGGATGAGCACCGAAGTCACAGTAGCGGAATCCTCCGCCGAACGGCTCAGGAGCCGGCTCTCGAAGCCCTTCTCCTTATAGAGGTCCTTGTAGAGATTGCAGGTCAGGATGATGGACAGGTACTGGTCGCCGGTGACCATATCGGCGAAGATGCCGGTACCTACCGTCGACGCTACGAGCGGCGTACGGCCGGAGATCCGGCGCGTAAGCATCCGCGTGATGCTCTGTATCATCCCGGCTCCGGTCATGGCTCCGCCGAAAGCGGCCGCGCAGAAGATCAGGAACACGGTGCTGAGCATTCCGTTGATGCCCCTGGTGGCCACAAGCGGGTCCAGCACGGCATTGCCGGTATCGATGGCAGTGTCGCCGTACCAAGTGATGAACAGGCCTTTGAAACTGCCGGCGAAGGAGTCCTCCCCTCCGATGGCGGCGACAGTGTCCGGCTGCGCGATGAGCGCGGCCGCGCCGGCCATAAGGGCCGCCAGCATCAGGGTGATGATTGCCGGAACGCGCTTAAAAATCAGCCATCCCGTAGCAAGCGGCACCAGCAGGAGCCACGGGCTGATCCTGAACGATGCGTGGAGAGCATCTGAGAACTCCCCCGCGCGCATGGTATCCCCGGGATCATGCACCAGACTGACTATCAAGAAAATGACACATGCGATCACGAAGGACGGAACGGTCGTGATCATCATATAGCGTATATGGCTGAAGAGCGGGGTTCCGCTCACGGACGAAGCCAGGACAGTCGTGTCGGAGAGAGGTGAAATCTTGTCCCCGAAATAAGCTCCGGATATGATGGCTCCCGCGGTCCATGCCGAAGAATAGCCCATAGCGGCACCGATGCCGAGAAAGGCCACTCCAATGGTGGCGATGGTAGTCCAGGAACTGCCCGTCACGACCGACACCAGCGCGCAGATGATACAGACAGCCAGAAGGAATATCTTGGGGCTCAGTATCTTGAGGCCATAACAGATAAGGGTCGGCACGATGCCGCTTACCATCCAGCTGCCGGAGATGGCCCCGATCAGCAGAAGGATGATGACTGCCGTACCGATGGAACGGATATTCTCCGACATCGCCTTCTCGACCGTCGCCCAAGGTATCCTGTAGATGAGCAAGGCGATGGCGAGGGCAACGCCCGTGGAGATGAGAAGGGCGACCTGGCTGCCGCCGTCAAGCGCTCCGGAGCCGAAATGCTTTATGACGAAGAACAGCAGGACGACCAGCAGCGCGAACGGCAGAAGCGACACCTGCCATGCGGGGGTCCTGCCCTGTGGAGAATCTTTCATGGCAGGATGACCGGGCTCTACTGTTTCTTGACGGGATCGCAGGTCAGGCCGACGCCAAGCTTCTTGAAGATCTTGCGGTCGACCTCGCTGAGCATGACCGTGGAGTGTACCTGGCAGCCTCTGAGCTGAGGCAGGCAGGCAAGTGCGCGGCGGCAGTTGGTGTCACTGGGACTGAGAACGGAGAGCGCGACCAGCACCTCGTCCGTATGAAGCCTGGGATTCTTGCCGTGCAGGTAGGTCACCTTGGTCTTCTGGATGGGCTGGATCATGCTCTGGGGTATGAGCTTGGTCTGATGGTCAATGTCTGCCAGGTGCTTGATGGCGTTGAGCAGCAGGGCGGCGCTGGGGCCGAGCAGCGAACTGGTCTCGGCCGTGATGAGCGTGCCGTCCTCAAGCTCCATGGCGGCCGAGGCGACGCCGGACTTTTCCTTGCGTTCCTTGGCGGCTACGGTGCAGCGACGGTAGTCGGTCGTGATCTTGGCCTGCTTCATCACCAGGGCGATCTTGTTGACTTCATTGTCGTTGCAGTCGCCTTCGGCAAGCTGGCCGAGCGCAGTGTAGTAGCGGCGGATGATCTCGTGACGGGCGGCGTCGCAACAGGCATCCTCGTCGGAGAGGCAGTAGCCTATCATGTTGACGCCCATGTCCGTAGGAGACTTGTAGGGGTTCTCGCCGTAGATGCCTTCGAAGAGGGCGTTCAGCACGGGGAAGATCTCGATGTCGCGGTTGTAGTTGACCGCGGTGCTGCCGTAAGCCTCGAGATGGAACGGGTCGATCATGTTGACGTCGTTCAAATCGGCCGTCGCAGCCTCATAAGCAAGGTTGAGTGGATGCTTGAGAGGGAGGTTCCAGATCGGGAAGGTCTCGAACTTGGCATAACCGGCCTTGATGCCGCGCTTGTGCTCCTGGTAGAGCTGACTGAGGCATACTGCCATCTTGCCGCTGCCGGGGCCGGGAGCCGTGACGACGACGAGGGGGCGGGAAGTCTCGACATAGTCGTTCTTGCCGAAACCTTCCTCGGAGTCGATCAGGGCGACATTGGAAGGATAGCCCTCGATGGTGTGATGGTAATAGACCTTGATGCCCATGCGCTCGAGACGCTGACGGTAGGCGTCGGCGCTGGACTGGCCGTTGTAGTGCGTGATGACCACCGAACTCACCATGAATCCGCGACTCATGAACTCGTCGCGCAGGCGCAGGACATCCATGTCATAGGTAATGCCGAGGTCACTGCGGATCTTGTTCTTCTCTATGTCTACCGCGCTGATGACTATGACGATCTCGCAGTCGTCTATGAGCTGCGAGAGCATCTTGAGCTTGCTGTCGGGTTCGAAACCCGGCAGCACTCTGCTGGCATGGTAATCATCGAAAAGCTTGCCGCCGAACTCCATATAGAGCTTGTCACCGAACTTTGCGATGCGCTCCTTGATATGCTCGGACTGGATCTTGAGATATTTTTGACTGTCAAACCCGTATTTCATAACGGGATACAAATATAACAAGTCTGCCTTTTCCGGCCAAATTTTTTTTATCTTTGTCCGGCATGCCGAAACAGAGGATCATAGACATCGTTGAAGGGCAGACGGGCAATCCCGCCGTCCGGATGGCGCGGCCGCTCAGTCTCACATTTTATGACGGCGAGCAGGTCGCCGTGGTCGGAGACAACGCGGCCGGCAAGACGCGTCTCGTCGAGACGCTGAGCGGCGTGCTGCCGGTGCAGGGCACCGCCCTGAAATACGACTTCTCCCCTTCTCCGCTCAGACTGGTCTCCGAGAACATCAAGTACATCGCTTTCCGGGACACCTACGACGGCGCGGACGACAACTATTACCTTCAGAAACGCTGGAACCAACAGGACATTGACGACGACACGCCCACCGCGGGAGCCCTGCTGGAGCGGGCGTTCGCCGCGGCGGAGACCGGCTCGGGCCGCTTCCTTGACGAAGCGGCGCGCGCCAGCCTTCACGAAGCGCGCGTCGCCCTGTGCGACCGCCTTTACGGCATGTTCGGCCTGACGGGACTGCTGGACAAGTATATCATTTCGCTGTCCAGCGGCGAGCTGCGCAAGTTCCAGCTGACACGCGCCCTCCTGGCCATGCCCCGCGTACTGATCCTGGACAATCCTTTCATCGGACTCGACTCGTCCACGCGGGCACAGCTGGCGGACCTGCTCGGAACGCTGGCCGGCAGCATCAAGCTGATGATCATCCTGGTGCTTCCACGTCTGGACATCCTTCCGTCCTTCATCACGCACATTGTCCCCGTCGAAGGGCTGGACGTCCTTCCGAAAATGACAGTCGCGGAATTCCTGTCTTCGCCGCTTTACGCTTCGCTCGCATCACCAGACCGTTCCACGGATCAATCGTCCGGAAACTCCCCAGCCGCCGATTCCGGCAGCGGCGCCGAAATCATCCGCCTCACCGACGTCACCATCCGGTACGGCAACCGCGTCATCCTCAAGGACTTGAACTGGACGGTCCACGAGGGCGAATGCTGGGCCCTGACCGGCGAAAACGGCAGCGGCAAATCCACCCTGTTGTCCCTCATCTGCGCCGACAATCCTCAAAGCTATGCCTGCAACATCGAACTGTTCGGCCACAGGCGCGGCACGGGGGAAAGCATCTGGGACATCAAGAAACATATCGGATACGTAAGTCCGGAGATGCACAGGGCATACCTCAAGAATCTCCCCGCGCTGGACATCGTCGCAAGCGGGTTGTTCGACACCGTCGGACTGTTCATGCACGCAACGGACGAGCAGTTGGAAACCTGTCGCCGATGGATGGGAGTATTCGGTATCGGCGGACTCGCCGGCAGGCCGTACCTGCGACTCTCGAGCGGCGAGCAGCGGCTGTGCCTGCTCGCCCGCGCCTTCGTCAAGGATCCGGACCTCCTGATCCTTGACGAGCCCATGCACGGGCTCGACCAGCGCCGCTGCATCCTCGTCAAATCCGTCATCGACGCCTTCATGCGGGGTTCCTCACCGCTCCCCAGCGCTGTCCAGTCTCAGCCGCACTCACCACGAAAAACCTTGGTGATGGTCACCCACTACGAGTCCGAACTCCCCTCCTGCATCGACCATCGCCTCACCCTCACCCGCATATCATAGCGGGACTGCGGAAGGTCTGCAAAAAGTGTTGAGACCTTCCGCAGCGGAAAGCCACCTCATCAGCTTAAAAGGGCATATTACCGAGGAAGGTCTCGCAACAGAAAACAGACCTTCCGCAGTTCATTAGAAATAATGACTATATTTATGGTCGAAACAGCACCAAAATGGGGAAAAGATTACTTACTATACTTCTCTGCATTTGCGCACTCGGAACCGGAGGAGCGTATGCGCAGCGCATAACCGATTCCGGATTCAGCACCATTGCGTTCATCAAGTCCGACGGGACGATACAGGACAGTTCGTTCAAGGTCACAGGATACTTCAAGTCCGACGGAACGATCCAGGACTCTTCCTTCCGGGTCGTCGGATATCTGAAAAACGACGGCACGGTCCAGGACAGTTTATTCCGTGTCATCGGGTATATCAAAAGCGACGGCACAGTGCAGGACTCAAGTTTCCGGGTAATCGGTCATGTCAAAAAGGACGGTATCATCCAGGACGCATCCTTCAGGGTGATCGGCCATGCCGACGACATCCCGATGAAATGGGCAGCGTACTATTTCTTCTTCAGAAGATGAAAGAGGAAGATCGTTCTTAAAGCATAATCCCAAAAGCCGGCAAGGGGCTCGTAACCTGCTTATTGGTTCCGCGGGTTGTTGGCCTTGCGGGCGAACTCGAAGAGGGCAGCCGGAAGATGGCAGTAGCCTGTGGGATTCTTGTCGAGGTAGTCCTGGTGGTACTCCTCTGCAGAAAAGAAGTTCTTCAACGGCAGCTTCTCGACGGCCAGAGGCTGGCCGGCAGCCTGCTCGGCAGCGAAATACACCTTGTCGATCACCGGAAGATCCGACGGGTCGGTATAATAAATGCCGGTACGGTATTGCGTCCCCTCATCTTCACCCTGCTTGTTCAGGCTTAGCGGGTCAATGGATTTGAAATACAGGTCAAGCAGCAGTTCAAGATTCACAACGTCGGAATCGTATTTGATATGTACGGTCTCGGCAAAGCCGGTATCTCCTGCCTTCACCTGCTTGTACGAAGGATTGTCCAGATGCCCGTTGGCGAATCCCACTTCAGTCTCCACGACGCCGCGGACCTGCTTGAAGTAATGCTCGGTGCCCCAGAAGCACCCTCCCGCCAGATAAATCTCCTTGAGTTTACCCATAATGCAATTGAATTGTTGTCACAAATATATGCATTTTCCGGACAGGAACGCATCTCGCACTCCCTTTCCGAAGGATTATTGCTATTTTTGCATAAACCGCATAGCAATGAAAAAGATAATAACCATAATCGCCGCTCTGGTCCTGGCCGTTCCGGGATTCGCCCAGCAGTACATCGCCCACCCGTGGGCAGGGAAGAAAGTAGCCTACCTTGGAGATTCAATCACCGACCCCAACAACAATGCTTCGAAGACAAAATACTGGGGATACCTCGAGCAGTGGCTCGGTATTACTCCCTATGTATATGGTATAAGCGGCCGCCAGTGGAACGACATCCCGCGCCAGGCTGAGCAGCTGGCCGTCGAGCACGGAGACGACGTCGATGCAATCATCATTTTCATCGGCACCAACGACTACAATGCCGGAGTTCCTATCGGAGAATGGTATATCGAGAAGCCGGAGAAAGTAGTGGCCGGCATTCACGAACCCAAGCATCCGGTGGACAGGCTGCACAGGTATCCTTCAGAGGATAAAGAGACCTACCGCGGCCGCATAAACATCGCTCTCAAGAGGCTCAAAGAGCTGTATCCGACCAAGCAGATCGTTCTGCTCACTCCCCTCCACCGCGGCGGTTTCTACGCCAACGACTCCAACTGGCAGCCGACCGAGGACTACACCAACCAATGCGGAGAGTATATCGACGCATACGTCGAATCCGTCAAACAAGCCGGCAACATATGGAGCGTCCCGGTCATCGACTGGAACGCCCTATCAGGACTCTATCCCTTGTCGGACGACCAAGCCCTTTACTTCAAGGATGCGGAGAATGACCGGCTCCATCCGAACGAAGCCGGTCACTACCGCCTCGCCCGCACCCTGATGTACCAGCTCCTCACCCTCCCCTGCTCCTTCGACTGACATCGCCCGTATAGTCATTTGCCCCGTGATTTGTAATTGCCTCACTGGCAACAACATAAAAGAAATCTCCCTGCCGGAAAGCAGCAGGGAGATTTCATTTAATCAGTTCTCAATCAATACTTTACAAATCACGCACTCAACCTAGTCGGAGACACGCTTGCCCCACCAGGTGGCGTTAAGGGACTTCTCGGTGCCGGCGTAGACGATGGTAGCGACGCGGGGCGAAGCCTCCCAGTCGGCCTCGCGGGCGACGACGACCACTACGGTCTTGGAAGCGGTCTTCAGCGTAAGATACTGCTTCCCGGCATCGAATGTCCAGGAACCAGAAAGGGCTCCGGACATCGTGCCGTCAGCCTTCAGCACCAGGTTGGAGGCAACATCCTGCTTGCCGTAATCGTACTTGAGGTCGATATGCTCCCAAGTACCGGCAATCTCCTCGGCGGTGACGGGAGACTTGTCCGACAGGCCGGCATAGCGCTCGGGGAGCGCAATCGGCCAAAGGTCGTCAAGCGCATCGGCCGAAGAAGGACACCAGGCTATCCTGCGGACATGACCCATCATCACGGCATTCGGTGCATTGCCGCCGGCAGTCTCCGGCAGACGCGCCTGCGAAGCGTAGAACCAGTCGCCGGTACCATCCTGCTGGAACACAGCACAATGCGAGATGCCTACCCAGCCGAAGCCCTTGGAGAACTTGTAAGGATGGGTGACGATAGGGAAACAGTCACCACGGGCGTTCGTGAAGTTGCGCCCGGTGATGTCGGTATAAGGTCCCTCGATCTTGGAGCTGCGGACCACGCGTGTGTTGTAAGGGACATCCAGACCGTCGTAGGCCATGAACAGATAAAAGTATCCGTCCTTGTAGATGATCTCGGGGGCCTCACTCCCCTGCCAACGCGAAGTGTTCCTGGCGCCTACGCGCACGCCGAAACGCTTGGTCAGATCCGTGACGCTGTCGGCCCACGGATCGCCAAGATCCTTGACAGGCATGCCTGTGGCAGGGTCGAGCTCCAAAAGAGCGAACCCGCTGTGCCATGAACCGTGGATCAGATAATGCTTACCTTCGGCGACTATATACGTAGGGTCGATGGCATTGTAATAGAAATATGCGTCGTTCCAGCTGTTGGCGGCCGCACGGGCCCATCCGTCCTTTCCCTTGTCGGAAGAGGAGCAGGTCACGAACCCGTAGTCGGTCCAGTTGCCCGTTTCGGGAGAGGTGGTCTCGGCCATCCCGATGAAAGCCCTCTCCGACCAGCTGCCGTCGAAAGCCTCGGTAGTCTTCTTGCCAGACTTGATGTAATTGTCCACGACAATGCAGTAATACATCCTCAGCTTCTCCACTCCGCCGACATTGACGGTACGGACGACAGGAGCCCAGAATCCATAGGAAAGATTGGCCCTTCCGATGACATCCAGTCCCATCCGCTTGCGTATCTCGTTCAGACGGGTGTACACCCAGTCGGGAGCTTCGGCGAAAGGTCCGGGCACATACGACCAGTTGACCAGATCCTTGGAACGCTTGCCCGGAAAATGGGCATGGCCGGATTCGAGGTGGGCATTGCCGTATGAAGCATCCGTATTGAACATGTAGTAATAGCCTTTGAAATACGCGACTGAAGGGTCGTGTACATTGGCCAGGTTCCACCTGTCCTTGTTGGACCACGCGGAAATGCTGCGGTAGTCGTCGGAATAGGCCGGGATGGTTTTGCCGTCCGTAACGGACGGAACAGCCGCCGTTCCGTTCCATGAGCCAGTACTATAAGGCTTGATGGGGGTATATACGACTTCGTCCTGACCGCCGGAACCGCTTCCGGAGCCGCCTTCGCCACCGTCTGTGTGGATACCTTCCGGAGATGCCGGATCGCCGCAGGCGGCCATCATAGCCGCGGCAGCCACCAGAAAGAAATAACGGATATTGCTGGAAAGACTCATTTTCTTTAATCAATATGGAGATGGGGATCGACCCCATCTCCACAAATATACTCAAAATTACGGAATCTTACTGAAGACTCACCACCGGATGCACCTTGCCATACCTGGAGAGCCACTCCTGGCTGTTGTCGGTATTGGTGTTGGCGGAGTTGCCGTGGATGTTCTGGTTGGCATTGCGGGTACCCTGGAAGATAGGGAAATACTCGTGGCCTGCAGTGAAGTACTTGTAAGAATAGTCGGACGCGGTAGCGGTAGTGAGCTCCTGGGTGGAAACCGGGGTGCCCTCCGCGGTGTCAAGCATATAGCAGCTGTGCTGGCTGATCTGGGCCAGGCGGCCGCTGTCATAGAAGAAGCCCCAGCGGATGAGGTCGATGCCACGGCCGTTCTCGCAGCCGAACTCCTTCGGACGCTCGACGTTGGCGATCTGCTCGAAGAGCTTGTCAGCGGAGCTGAAGTCGGCGAGCTTCAGGCTGGCCAGACCGGCACGGTTGCGGACCTGGTTGATCCAGTCGATAGCCTGCTGGGTAGGGCCGTTGATCTCGTTCTCGCACTCGGCGGCGCGCAGAAGCACGTCACTGTAGCGCATGAGCCTGAGGTTCACACCGCAATGCAGACCGGTGACAATGCTCTTATAGATATTGTTGCGGGCATTGGTGAACTTGGCGATGGACATGCCGCCCTGGGTAAGGTTGCAGCGCGGAGTCTGGGTGATCTCCTGCATATAGACGACATTGCTGCGAGGGTCTCCGTTGGGATAAGCGGCAGTCTTGGCGCCGGTATAGGAGCTGTACTCGGGCTCGTAGGTGACGATTGTCCAGTAAAGCCTGGGGTCAAGGGTGCCGTCGGTGCAACGCTCGGCCTTGAACAGGTTGTAGAGCCAAGGGGAAGCGGCAAGGTCACCCCAGCTGCCGAGCTCCTGGGAACCGTAGTTGGACTCGACCGCGTGACCCTGGGTAGCGTTGGAGCTGATGTTGACAGGGGTCCACTCCTCGTCGGAGCCTCCCATGCCGTAGTCCAGGAACTGGACCTCGAAGAGGCTCTCGGCGTTGTTCTCGTAGGAAGCGCCCTCACGGAAGTTGTCGCCGTAGTCTGCCATGAGTTCATAGTGTCCGTACTTGCCGTTGATGATGTCTTTGAGAACCGCAAGTGCCTCAGTGTATTTGTGACGGAACATCAGGACGCGGGCGTAGTAGCCGGCCGCTGCACCGCTGGTGGCGCGGCCCTTGGCCCACTCGCCGCCTTCGTCGCGGCTCGGGAGCAGCGACATGGCATCCAGGAGATCTCCCTCGATCTGATCCAGGACGATATCCTGCGGGACGTTCTCGGCGTACATGGACTCGATGGACGAGTACTGGGAATAATCGGTAAAGAGAGGAACCTCCTGATAGTATGTAGCGAGGTTGTAATATGCCAGCGAACGGAGGAACAGGGCCTCGCCCTTGATCCGGTCGATGTTCTTGCTGCTCATATTGTTGTCGACAATCTTCGAGATGACCAGGTTGCAACGGTTCACCACGTGGTAATTGTCACGCCAAGGCCACTGGTCGCCGATATCGATCTGACCGGAGGAGTTGAGGTTGTCGTAAGGGAGATACCACTGCTGCGAGGCGTTCCACACCTCGTCGCCGCGGACTGCATCAAGCGTGTAACCCACGCGGGCGAATGTGCCTTCCAGGCGGATGCGGTTGTAGCAGGCTACAAGCGCCTCCTGGAGGTCGGACTCGGTCTGACCGAAGTCATAGGTGGTCTGGTTGTTGACGTTCTTCACATCCAGGGCGGACTCACAGGAAGCCAGGGAAGCGATTACCGCAAAGGCAGCCAGAACGTATGTTATCTTTTTCATATTCTTGTTCTATTTTGAGTTTGACGCCTTAGAAGGAGAGTTTCACACCAAGCATTCCGGTAGCCGGAGCCGGGTAGGAGCAATAGTTGTAACCGGGAGTGAAAGCACCGCCTGCGAAGTCGATGTTGTAACCCCTGTATTTGGTAAGGGTGTAGAGGTTCTGGCCGGACACATAGATGCGGGCGCTGCGGACGAATGCACCCTCGGCGAAAGGAATGTTATAGCCGAACTCGACGTTGGCAATCTTCCAGTAAGCGCCGTTCTGCAGGAAGCGGGAGCTGAACATGTCGTTGGTGATGGTACCGGTGGACTTGTAGTAAACGCGGGGAACGGTCGTGCTGGGGTTGCTCGGAGTCCAGGCGTTCAGAAGGTCCACGCTGCGGTTGGTCATACCGTAGGAGCTGCGGAGAGTCAGGTCGACGAAGTCGAGGAGCTGGTAGCCTGCGGCTCCGAAGGTGGAGACGCTCAGGTCGAAGCCCTTGTACTCGAAGCGGGCGCTGAGACCGAACTGGACCTTGGCCATACCGCTGCCGATGAAGGTCTGGTCGTCGGAAGTGACCTGGCCGTCGTTGTTGATGTCCTTGTAAGCTACGTCACCGGGCTGCGCACCGTTCTGGATCACGCGGTTGCCCTTCTCGTTCACCCTGTTGTCGATCTGGTCCTGGCTCTGGAAAATGCCTTCATAAACATATCCATAGAAACGGCCGACCTCGGCGCCCAGCTCAGTGCGGGTGTAAGCGTCGTTGCGGGCTTCGCCGGAAGGTCCGAGGGAAACGACGGTGTTCTTGGGAAGGGTAAGGTTGCCGGAGAACTCATACTTGAACTCGTTCTGGTAATTGCGGTAAGCGGCGGAGAACTCCAGACCGGTATTGCGCATGGAAGCGGCGTTCATGGTCACGCTCTCATTGGTGGCGCCTGCCTCGGCAGGGACGGGAACGCTGTAAAGAAGGTCCTCGGACAGAGCGTTGTAGTAATCGACGTTGAACTCGAGGGCGCCGCCGAACATAGCATAGTCGAGACCGACGTCCAGAGTCTTCTTCTTCTCCCAGTGGATGGCGGTATTGACATAGTTGGAGATGGAGGAACCGGTGACCTTGTTGCCGCCGAAGCTGTAGGTGTAGTTGCCGCGGGCCATGGTATCCATGTACTGATACTCACCGATGTTCTCGTTACCGAGGATACCGTAGCTGGCGCGGAGCTTGAACAGGCTCACGAGGTTGGAGTCGACATTGAAGAAAGGTTCCTTGTCGATGCGCCATCCAGCGGAGAACGAAGGGAACCAATCCCAACGGTCGGCGGAGGAAAGGCGGCTGGAACCGTCACGACGTACAGTGGCCTGGAAGAGATAGCGGCTGTCATAGTCGTAGGTGAGACGGCCGATGTATGAAGCCAGCACATGCTCGCTCTCGTAGGAGGAGGCGTCGCGCTCGGCGGCGTTGCCGACCTGGAGATAATAGGGCTCGGGAAGGTTGTTGCCCCAGCCGGAGAGGGTATGATAGAGCTCACGCTCGAAAGTCATACCGGCGACGGTATTGATGTGGTGGAGACCGAACTTGCCGTCATAGGTAAGGTAGTTCTCCACGAGGAAGTCGCTGAAGCTGCGGTAGCCCTCGCTCAGGCGCTCGTTGCTCTTGGACAGATAGTTGGTCGTACTCTGGATGAAGGAAGGCACGAAGGTGAAGTCCTTGGCAAAGGTGCGGCTGTAGGAAAGATTGAGGTTGTAGTCGAGCTTGTGGTTCTCGTTCTTCCAGCCGATCATGTCCAGAAGGTCGGCGGTAAGGGAGCCGGTGGTGACGATGCGGTCGACGATGGTGTTGCGCTCGAGGAGGTTGTTGTACAGCAGCGGGTTGGTCATACGGATGTCGCCGTGTACGTCGTCATAATAGGTACCGAAGCCCCAGGAGTCATAGTTGTACTCGGAAGCGGCCGAAACCTTTCTGTCGAGGAACCAAGTGTCGGGATCGTAAGCCTTGATGCTCGGAGGCATGAGAAGCGCGGAAGCCATGACGGGATACTGGGTGCCGTAGAGGCCCTGTACATACTCGTTGGCATTGGAGAGCGACATGCTGTCCTGGGAGCTGTGCGAATAGACGACTCCGGTGCGGAATTTCAGGAACTTGACATCCAGGGTATTGTTCACGCGGGTGGTGAAACGGTCATAGTTGGGACCTGCTCCCACCATGGTGCCACGCTGGCTGAAGTAGTCGAGGGCGATGTTGTAGGTGTTGTTCTCGCCGCCGCCGGAGAAGTTGACGTTGTGGTTCTGGCGGATGCCGGTCTTGAACATCTCGTCGAACCAATCGGTATTGACTGCGGAAGGGCTGACATACTTCTCGCTGGAAGGATCGTATCCGGCGGGAACTGCAAGGCCGCTGTTGTCGAAAGCCATGCGGACGAACTGGCCGTACTGGTCGGCGTCCATCACCTTATAGACGTTCTTGCGGATCTTGTCGACACCCACATATCCGGTGTAGTCGACGATCACGGGCTGGTTCTTCTTGCCGCCCTTGGTGGTGATGATCACAACTCCGTTAGCTGCACGCGAACCGTAGATGGCGGCTGCGGAAGCGTCCTTGAGGACCTGGATGGTCTCGATGTCGTTAGGTGAGAAGTCGCGGATGGTGGTTCCCATAGGGACACCGTCGATGACATAGAGAGGAGCCGTGCTGCCGAAACTGCCCAGACCGCGGATGCGGACTGCAGGGTCGGCACCGGGCTGGCCGTCGGAAGTGATCTGCACGCCGGCGACCTTACCCTCGAGCATCGAGGAAATGTTGGAATGGGAAACCTTCTTCATCTCGTCGGCATCGACGATGGCGACGGAACCGGTAAGGTCGACCTTCTTCTGCGAACCGTAACCGATGACGACAACCTGGTCGAGAAGCGTGGTCTCGGTCTGCATGGTGATGGTTCCGAGGCTTCCGGCCTTGTCGACAGTCACTTCCACGGTAGTATAGCCGACGGAGATGATCTGCAGGACCGAACCCACGGGAACGTTCAGGGAGAAATTACCGTCGAGGTCGACGGTCGTACCTGTAGTGGTGCCCTTCACGACGACACCGGCGCCAAGCATAGGCTCTCCGGACTCATCGACGACGGTACCGCTCACTGTCACATTGTCCTGCGCCCGGGCCGTGAAGCCGGTCTGTCCGCCGATGATGGCAGGAGTCATGGCCAGGAGGCCGCAGAGTGCTATGGTAGAAAATATATGTTTCATATTCATTGGTCTTTAATTAGTCGAAGAGTACAAGGTAGGACTCCTCGGTCACAAGGGCCGTCTGGAGGTCAGCGCTGTCGACGATGATGTTGGAATACTTCTGGAAGTGTTCCTCGCCGTTGGGATAGGTGACGTTGTAGAGGATCTCGGCAGTGCCGTCGCCGTTGTTGGTAACGGTGATGGTAACCATCGACATGTTCTGCATGGACATGAAAGCATCCCAGTTCCAGTTGCTCTCGGCCACTACGCCTGCATAATTGTCATCTCCCCAGCCGAAGTTGTCCATACGGACGACACAGTACTCGGAGAGGTCGGCGCGGCGCATGATCACGCACGGGCTGTGCCAGTTGCCGATGTTGTCGGAATAGAGCTGCATCTTGAAGACCTTGCTCTCACCTGCGGGAACGACGGCATCCTCGGAGAAGGTCGTCCACCATCCGTTGGTGAAGTCTGCAAGTCCCACGGAAGCAGTGCCCATGATGCCGGTCACCTCACAAGTAGTGGTGATGGTCTTGCCGCCGGCTGCATATGAGACCTCGACTCCCTGGGTACCGGCCACGGGCTGCACCTTGCCGAAAGTAAGGCTGGCGTTGTCCATGATACCGGTGGTACCGTCGGCATAGGTTGCGGTGACCTCGATGCCCTCGGAATAGAAGTTCACGGGCTGGTCAAATACATAATAGGAAGTAAGGACAGGAGCCTTGGTGACCTCGAGGGAAGCCACGGGGTTGGTAACCTCGATCTGAGCATATCCTGCCACGGACTTGCCGAAGTTGCCCTGCTTGGTCTTGCTGTAGGAATAGACAAGGGTCTTCTTGCCGGTAGTGGCGGTGAAAGTCTCGTCGATCGCGAAATTGACGTCATCCAAAGGAACCACGGCGGAAGAGTTGTCGGTAAACGTGACGGTCGCCTCTGCGGAAGCAAGGATATCCTCAGCGGAAGCGCCCACCTCGACGGAGGCGGGAAGTCCCTTCACCGTGATGGAAGCCGCATCCTCGTCAGGAATCTCGGCAATCTCGGAAGGAACGAGGTAAGCCTTCTTGATGTTGAAATGGCTGGCATCGCAGATAAGGAAAGCTTCGATGTCCTCGGTGGCGGAGACTTTCTGGTTGTATTTCTCAGTGATAGTGAAACCGTCTGCCGCCACGTTCTTGACCTCAAGGAAAGCGACACCCGCGCGGGCGTGGTCGATGCTCATCGTCACATAGGCGCCCTGCATCTTCTCACGGAACTCGTCCCAGTTGACGTCCTGTCCGCCATAGTCGAACTCGATCATGGCTCCGTTGTAATCGGCGTTGCCCCAGCCGTACCAGTCGGAGCGAAGCACGAAGTATTCACTGTAGCCATCTGCGCCGCGCTCGAAAGGAGTGGCGACACAAACATTCCAGTTGTTCCAGTTGTTAGCGCCGGAACCGTAGTTCTCGAATTCGACGACCAGCTTCTTTCCGGAAGGGATAAGGAAGTACTGGCTGAATTCAGTCCACCATGCGGCGGAATTGTCTTCCGCACCGGCGATGGCGGTGGTGATGGTGATCTCGGTGTAGTCGTCGGACTGACCGGCCTGTTTCTCGGCCTGATACTCGGCGATCTTGTCGGCAAGATCTGCCGGAGCATCGACGGCATAAGGCTCGAGCCCCGTACAACCCATCGATACCGCTGCCGCGGCAGCGAATGCGCAAAGCGCTTTCAGCATCAAGTGTTGGGTTTTCATTTCTTTGTGGTTTAATATGTGTTATTATATATCAAAAGTATCAAAGATTCACTTCAGGCCAGCCTTCGGCGGACCAGCTCACGGGGCGTACAAGCAGCCTGGAGCCATAGTCGAAATCACGGTCGTAAGCGTGGAAAAGCATAATGTCGCCGCCGTCATTCCGCACGACCGCGCAATGTCCCGCTCCGGGATAGCGGTCGTTGCCCGTCACGACGGCGGTGCCGCCTCCCTGCATCAGAGGGACGCCTGCGGCATCGATGTAAGGACCGGTCACTTCCTTCGCGCGCCCGCACACTACCTTATAAGTACTCTTGGCGCCGCGGCAGCAAAGATCATAGGAAACAAAAAGATAATAGTACCCTCCATGGTAAACGATGAAGGGCGCCTCGACGGCACCGTTGCCGGGATCGAAGTCCGACCCGCGGGGGTCGGCCTTGATGGCATCGTCGGTCTGGGAAGTATCCTCCGCCGTGCCTTCCGGCCTGCGGCACAAAGGAAACCATTCCTGCGGCTCGGCGAGTTTCGTAAGCGTCTCGTCCAGACGGACCAGTTTGATGCCTCCCCAGAAGGAACCGAAGCTCAACCATCCGTTGCCATGCTCATCGATGATGACATTGGGATCGATGGCGTTCCAAAGGTCGCGGCCTGCAACCGAACGGACGACGCATCCGTGATCTTCCCATCTGTAATCCGGAGAATCGGGGTCGAGAGTGCGGTTGGTCGCTACTCCGATGGCGGATGTATTCTTTCCAAAGGACGAGCAGGAATAGTACAGATAGTACAGCCCGTCGTGGAAGAGGATGTCGGGAGCCCAGGTATGCCCGCGATAACCGGGAACGGTCTCTACCGCCCACTGAGGAGCCTTGTCGAAAACGCGGCCGGCGTAATCCCAGGTCACGAGGTCGGAAGAACTGAGAATGTCCACTCCGAAACCGGTAGCGAAGAGATACCAGGTACCGTCACAGCAAGCGACGACGGGATCGTGGACCTGCGGATAGTCCGTAGGCCAAACCGGGGCCTGAGCCCAAATATGCACCGAGGAAACAGCGAGAAAAGTTATCAGGGTCGTCAGTCTTTGCTTCAGTGCCATAATTAAAAGGTTTTACGAAGCAAAGGTAGATATTATAATAAATGTCGAAGTGCACAAAAAAACCTAATGGGTGGATTTTTGGACACTAGCTTTGAGGGTACGAACTGGGTGCTACTCCGAACTCTTTGGAGAAGCACCTCGTGAAGTACTTGGGATCGTTGAATCCGACCTCATAAGCTATTTCCGATATGTTCATGCTATGGGTCTCGTTGTTGTTGAGGAGCATCTCCCGTGCAATCGACAGACGATAGGTCCTGATGAACTGTCCTATGGACTGCCCTATCGTCTCCTGAAGCCGGTTGTTTAGCAGGGTTTTGCTCATACCCATGGCCGAGCAGAATGCAGTCACGTCCAGATCGGGGTCCTTGTACATCTCGCGCACGGTATCAAGGGCCTTTGTCACGAACTTCTCGTCCCTGGTCTCGGCGGGACGCGACTCCTGCTGGGAGAGAATCTTGTGTCCGGCCAGTTCCTCATTCTGGCGCGTCAGGATCCTGTTCTGACGGGCAAGTTCGTCCGCCTTCTCCTCCAGGAGCTTCTTCTGAAGGTTGATCTCACGGGTACGGTCCTCCACCTTGGCCTGCAGTTCTTCACGCTGCCGTACAAGCGCCTTCATGCGCATGTCCTGCCAAACAAGTACGGCAGCGGCAATGAGCACGGCCATCAACAGGAAGAACAGCCATGAATGGTAGAAATACGGGACAACCCTGATAGGCAGGTCGCATACCGCCTGACGGGCACCGGAACTGTCCGCGGCCATTATATGAAGGACATACCTGCCCTTACGCATGGAAGTATAATCCAGATAGTTTCGCCCGGGAGGAAGATCCTTCCAACCGCTGTCCTGACCTTCGAGGAAAGCGGAATACCGCACGGATGCCGCAGGACCGTAAGTCAGCGCGGAGAACTCGAAGCCTATCGAGCGGTCACGCTCGTGAAGGCGCAGCGAGGCTGGAGCGCTGGACAGGTTCAGGCGGTCACCTACGGTTATCCTGGTGAAATGAAGGCGGGACAACGGGATTTCCGGAGCATGATAGCCGGGATCTACGACGGAAAGACCGGCGACATTGCCGAAATAAAGGAGTCCCGAAGAAGAGCTCAACGCCGCATTCCAGTAGAACTGCGACGACTGCAATCCATCCTTGGTAGAGTATGATACAAAACGCTCCGTATCCGGGGAGAACATGGAAAGCCCGTTTTCGGTCGATATCCATAGATTGCCGGCCTCATCCTCAAGGATGCACTTGACCCCGTCGTTTACCAGTCCGTCGGCACGGCTATAGTTCTTGAAGGAATAGCCGCCGTTCCCGTCTGAGGAGACCCTGTAGATGCCATTACCGTAACTGCCGAGCCAGACGGTACCGTCGGAAGCCAGACAGGCGTTATATATCTTTTCGACAGCGCCCGAAGACGGATTGTCGAGCTTGTATTTGAAATTCTGAACAGGGAAAGAACAATCGCCGACCGGACCGGTCAAGCTGCCGAGATCGAACACGAAAACTCCCTCCTGGCTGCCCATCCAAAGATGTCCGTCAGTATCCAGGCAAGCCCCGATGCAACCATATGTCTGTTGTTTCAATGCAGGATGCAACGTTCCCGTCTCCAGGTCATAATAGTATATGCCGAAATTGGTGCCTATCCACATCAAGCCGTTGCGTGTATCCATAGCAAGGGACCCGATGTAGCTCAATCTGTCATCGAGTTCGCTTCCGGACAACAGTCTGGTTTCCAAACGGTAAGGAGGAACGGCCGAAAGGATGTCGACTCCCCCTCCCCAGGTTCCCGCCCATATCCGTCCACGGTCGTCGGCGCATATGGCGCTCACAGAGTTGTGGCTGAGCCCGGCATTATCGGCAGTCAAGTGGCGGTATCCGTCCACTCCGGGCTCGGAGATGCTGATACCACCCTCGACATTGCCCAGCCATATCCTTCCTGCAGCATCTTCATACACTGCGTTGACTGGATTGGCCGCTATCGAGAACGGATCCCTGGGGTCGTGGACGCTGTTCTCGACCGAGATCCTGCCGGGATACAGATGCACGAGTCCGGCACTCTCCGTACCGAGCCAAATCTCATCCCCATAGACTTTTATACAATTGATGAAGTCACTGTCGAGAAGTTCGGGAGAATTGTCGGATGCCACTCTGTCAAATCCGTCCCCGATGGGGTCGAACACGTTGAAGCCCTTGAGAGATACGGCGATCACCCGCTTGTCCGGAGCGATGGCAAGTCCCGTGATGAAATTCTGGGACAGTGACCGCGAATCACCGGGATCGTGTTCATAATGCTTCCATCTGCTTCCGTTCAAGGCGCATCTAAACAATCCGTCATTAGTTGAAACCCACACTTCATCCTCCCTGACAAGGAAATCGGAAAGGTATGCGTCCTCGCGATAAGAAAACCCTCCCAGCGCAGGAAGTTCCTTGAGGCCTTCGGTTGAAGGGACTATCTTGCGCACACGGCCTGCCAATCCTATCCACATCGACCCGTCGCCTTCCACATCCTTGAAAACTACGGTCTGAGGTACAAGGCGCGGATCCTCAAAGGAATCCGCAGACACGATACTACCGTTGTCATTGAAGGAAACACGCAGAAGCGTCGTCCCGAACTTAACCCAGACACAACCGGTCGCATCCACTGTCAGAAACGAACAGAACTTGTCGAAGTATTGTTCCAGAGCAGTTCCTTCAAGGCCGACCATAGTATAATTATCAAGGTCCAGGATATCCAAGCCGCCCTCGGACGCTATCCAGAGCCTGTGCCAGGGATCCTCGGCAATGTACCGTATGAAATTGTTCCTTATACTGACCGAGGTATTGGTCGAAAACACAAGGAAGCCGTATCCGTCATAACGGCACAGCCCCCCGCCGGAAGTGCCTACCCACAGGAAACCGGAGCTGTCCATGAACAAGTCGTCGACGAAATTGCTGGGCAGCCCTTCCTCCATACTGACAAAACCGGCGAGATAGTCTGTCGAATAGGAGCCGCGGGGAGGGACAGCGGCAGGAGACGTCATAGTGCAGAACAGTGCACAGAGGCATATTACTATGATTGATTTTCCACCTTGATGTATCATTTGTCCACTTTCATTTGTACAAACATAACTATATTTGTCGGAAAATAAGTAATTTCGCATTAAAACTAATCATATGAAAGTTCACAAGACCCTGCTCGCGCTCACAACCGCCTTTTCGGCGTTGAGCCTCGGTGCACAGACCAACGGTTTCGACATCGACCTGAAAAAGGTCGGCGCACCCATCCAGCCGACGATGTACGGCATCTTTTTCGAAGACATCAACTACGCCGCGGACGGCGGACTCTATGCCGAACTGGTCAAGAACCGTTCGTTCGAGTTCCCCTACTCCCTCCAGGGCTGGAAGGCCTTCGGAGACGTGGAGATCCGCGAGGACGGACCTTTCGACCGATGCCCGCACTATGCCCGCCTCAACGACCCCGGCCACGCCCACAAGCAGACCGGACTCGACAACGAAGGATTCTTCGGCATAGGAGTAGAGGCCGGAAAGACCTATCGTTTCAGCGTATGGGCCAGGGTCCCGGACGGACGGGACGGAGCCATCCGCGTCGAACTCGTCAATACCGCTTCGATGGGTGAGAACCAGTTCTTCGTTCAGCAGACCGTCAAGATATCCGGCGCCGAGTGGAAGAAGTACGAAACCGAGCTCAGGCCCGAGGTTACGGATCCGAAGGCTGTCCTGAGGATTTTCCTCGAAGCGCCTCGGGCCACGGTTGACCTCGAGCATGTCTCACTGGTACCCGGTGACGCACTAGAAGGCATTTACCGCAAGGACCTTGCCCAGGCCCTGGCGGACCTCCATCCCGGAGTTTTCCGCTTCCCCGGAGGATGCATCGTCGAGGGTACGGACCTCGAGACCCGCTACAATTGGAAGAACAGCGTCGGTCCCGTGGAGAACCGTCCCATCAACGAGAACCGCTGGGAGTACACCTTCCCCCATCGTTTCTTCCCCGACTATTTCCAGAGCTACGGCCTGGGATTCTACGAGTTCTTCCGCCTGAGCGAGATCATCGGCTCCGAGCCGCTGCCGATCCTCAGCTGCGGCCTTGCCTGCCAGTTCCAGAATGACGATCCCAAGGCACACGTGCCCGTCGAAGAGCTCCAGCCCTACATCCAGGATGCTCTCGACCTCATCGAATTCGCCAACGGCGGTACCGACACCGAATGGGGCGCTCTCCGCGCTGAAATGGGACACCCCGCACCGTTCAACCTCAAGTTCATCGGCATAGGAAACGAGCAGTGGGACCAGCTCTATCCCGATCACCTTGCACCTTTCGTGGACGCCATCCGCAAAGCCCATCCCGAGATCAAGATCGTCGGCTCGTCCGGTCCCGACTCCGAGGGCAAGCAGTTCGACTATCTCTGGCCCGAGATGAAGCGTCTGGGCGCCGACCTGGTGGACGAGCATTTCTACCGCCCTTACAACTGGTTCCTTTCCCAGGGCGCACGATACGACAGCTATGACCGCAAGGGACCCAAGGTATTTGCAGGCGAGTACGCCTGCCACGCCACGGGAAAGAAGTGGAACCACTTCTACGCTTCCCTTCTCGAGGCCGCCTTCATGACAGGCCTCGAGCGCAACGCCGACATAGTGCACATGGCCACGTACGCTCCCCTCTTCGCACACGTCGAGGGCTGGCAGTGGCGTCCCGACCTCATCTGGTACGACAACCTCCGCTCCATGCGCACCGTCAGCTGGCACGTCCAGCAGCTCTACGGACAATACAAGGGTGAGAACGTCCTTACGCTTACGATGAACGGCAGCGCCGTCACCGGAGCCGAAGGACAGAACGGCCTGTTCGCCAGCGCCGTCAAGGACGGCGACAAGGTCTATGTGAAGGTTGCCAACACTTCCGAGAAGGAGCAGGCCGTCAACCTCAATTTCACGGGACTGAAGAAGAAGGATCCCGGCCTGAAGGCCGTCAAGAGGATTGTACTTAAGAGCGACGATCTCTACGTGGACAACACTCTCGACGAGCCCTGCGCCATCGTTCCGGCCGAAGCCCCGTTCAGCGGCGAAGGCAAGGCCATCGATGCGACCGTTCCCGCTTTGAGCTTTACCATTTTCATTCTTGAAAAATAAAGCTTAAATTGCGGCCTGAACTGAAAACATGCAATACTTCGGAGAGATCATAGCGCTGATCGTGGCCTTCTCGTGGACGGCCACCGCGCTTTTCGCAGACATCGCCAGCCACAGGATAGGGGCCCTGCCCCTGAACCTGATCAGGATGGCGATGTCGCTGCTTTTCCTGGCCATACTTCTCTGGGCTTTCACCGGCGCGCCTTACCCGCAGTTCGCCGACGGCAAGGCCTGGTTCTGGCTGGCCCTTTCCGGACTTGTGGGATATGTCTTCGGAGACTATTGCCTGTTCAATTCGTATATCGTCTTCGGCTCGCGCTACGGCCAGCTGTTCATGACGCTCGCCCCGCCGGTGGCCGGCATAGCCGGCTGGCTGATGCTGGGCGAGGCCATGTCCTGGCACTCTTGGCTGGCCATGCTGGTGACCCTTACCGGTATCGGCTATTCCATCCTCAACCGCGGAGGCGAGTCGCACAAGCTCACGCTCCAGCTTCCCCTGAAAGGCGTCCTCCTCGGTATCGGCGCCGGCGTGGGACAAGGCGTCGGGCTGGTCCTAAGCAAGATCGGACTCGATTACTACTCGGCCTCAGTCCCTCCGGACGCGCCCGACGCCGTCACGAACCTGATGCCTTTTGCCGGCACGTTCATCCGCGCCGTATTCGGGCTCGTCGGATTCACCGCCATCCTCGCCTTGAGGAAAGAGCTGGGGTTGGTGCGCGGAGCCTTCCATGACCGCAAGGGCATGACTTTCGCAGCCCTCACCACCTTCTTCGGGCCTTTCCTCGGAGTATCGCTCTCGCTGATGGCCGTCCAATACGCCAAGGCCGGAATCGCCTCAACGCTTATGGCCCTCACTCCGGTGCTTATCATCGTTCCCTATGCAATGATCAACAAGCAGCGGATCACTGCCAAGGAAGTCATCGGAACGCTCATCACCATCACGGGCGTAGCCCTGTTCTTCCTCTTATAAAGAAGATATTTGGAAAAAACATCAATATTCCGTATATTTACATCAATCGGCCTGCACACGTACGCGTTGGAACAAGAAACAGAACTATCTATATAAACTTCATTCGCTTATGAAAAAAACTGCCATCTGGATGCTGTTCGCGGGAGCCCTCCTCGCGGCAGGATGCAAGACCGGGTCATCTTCCGCCGACCTGAAGCTCAATGACCTGGAGTATTTCGAGAGACAGGGTGTCAACGTCCTTGTCTATAGCAACACTTTCTCCGGAGGATTCAACGACGAGAAGAATTCCGGTATCGAAGTCATCCACCACGGAGTGCGCACCGTCCAGGGCGGTGCCGTGCGTCTCAGCAACACCCCCGAGCAGTGGGACCTCGTCCCCAACACCCTCAGCCGCGAAGTCAAGGCTGACGACAATGCCATCGAGGTGGCGCTCCGCTATGACGACTATGATTTCGACTCGAGGATAGTCGTCACGGGCAAGGGTCCCGCCGTCGAGATCGCCGTGTATCTGGACAAGCCGGTTCCGAAGGAGCTTGAAGGCGACGCCGGATTCAACCTCGAGTTCCTCCCCGCCGAGTATTGGGGCAAGACCTTCCTCACCGACGGCCGTCTGAACCGTTTCCCGCGCTATACCGCCAGCGAGACCACAGCCCGCCCCAACGCCGAAAAGGTCAAGCAGTACAGGGGCTACAGGACTTATGACGACCGCGGAACCGACCAGTTCGTCGATGCCCTCCCCCTCGAGACCGGCCACAACTTCACCCTCGCCCCGGATACTCCGGAGCGCATGATCAAAGTCTCCAGCGACTCCGACATCAGCCTCTATGACGGTCGCGTCCTCGCCCAGAACGGATGGTTCGTCCTCCGCAGCGTCCTTCCTGCCGGACAGACCGGAAAGGTTCTGAGCTGGACTGTCGAACCCAACGCCATCGACGGCTGGATCCGCGAGCCCAACATCGGATTCTCCCAGGTCGGTTATCAGCCTGTCCAGCCCAAGGTCGCCGTCATCGAGCTCGACAAGCTCGACAAGGTACAGTCCACCGCCTCCCTCGTCAAGATCGGCGAGGACGGCAGCGAGAAGACCGCATTCACCGGCAAGGTCACCGAGTGGGGTCCCTACTTCAAGTACAACTACGTCAAGTTCGACTTCAGCGAAGTCAAGGAGCCCGGCATCTACTACATCAAGTACGGCGACACCAAGACCGTCAACTTCCTCATAGACAACAGTGTCTATGACAAGATCACCGACGCCACCAGCGACGTTTGGATCCCTATCCACATGAACCACATGACCGTCAACGAAGGCTACAGGATCTGGCACGGAGAGCCGTTCAAGGAGGGTTATCTCCAGGCTCCCGCCAATACCAACCACTTCGACCTTCACAGCCAGGGCGTCATCGACACCAAGTACAAGGCCCTCCAGCTGATCCCCGGCCTCAACGTAGGAGGATACTTCGATGCGGGTGACTTCGATATCGAGACCGGTTCCAACATCGGTGTGGTCCAGAACCTCGTAACCCTTTGGGAGGTCTTCAAGCCCCAGCGCGACGAGACCTTCGTGGACGAGGACCAGCGTTATGTCGACCTTCATCGTCCGGACGGCATTCCCGATGTCCTTCAGTTCATCGAGCACGGAACCTTGAACCTCGTCGCCCAGGCCGAAAACATCGGACACATGGCCCAGACCCTGTCCAATTCCGTCCTTGACAACTATCATCACCTCGGCGACGCCGCCGCCATCACCGACGGCCTCCACTACGACCCCAGGCTCAAGCCTTACACCAAGTCCGCCGACGGCAAGTCCAGCGGAACCCCGGACGATATGTGGGCCTTCACCACCCGCAATCCCGGCCTCGACATGCGCGCCGCGACCATGTTCGCAGCCGCCAGCCACGCCCTCAGGGGATACAACGACAAGCTCGCGGACCGCGCCCTCACCCAGTCCAAGAGACTGCAGAAGGAAGCCGAAGAGCTCATGGCCAAGATGGCCCAGCAGCCCGGCAGACAGGGCGGCGGCAACCGCATGATGATGGGCAACAACGCCGCGACCAACCTCCAACTCTATGTCGCCACCGGCGACAAGTCCTATCTCGACGCATTCGAGTCGCAGATCTGGGAGGGTCTCGAGCGCAATGCCAACAGCAGCATCAGCACCGCCATGGACGCCATCCCGTACATGGACCAGGCTTACAGGGACAAGCTCGTTCCCTACGTCGAGAAGTACAAGGAGTATCTCGACAGCTTCGAGACCGAGAACCCTTACGGAGTGCCGATCGGCCTCGGCAACTGGGCCGGCAGCGGTTCCGTCGTGAGCTTCGGTACCACAGCCAGCTTCGCCGCCAAGTACTTCCCCGAGATCATCAGCAAGGACTATGCGTACAAGGCCACGAACTTCCTCTTCGGATGCCACCCTTACCACAACTACTCCCTCGTAGCTGCAGTTGGCGCCACCCGTCCGAAGTCCGTGTTCTACGGCAACAACCGCGCCGACTTCTCCTTCATCCCCGGCAACGTCGCCCCCGGCGTCCTCTTCCGTCATCCCGACCACTTCGAGAACTACGACAACTGGCCGTTCCTCTGGGGACAGAACGAAGGTACGATCGGCGGCAACACCAGCTACCTGATCTTCGGTTCTGCTTTCAAGGATATCGTCAAATAAGATTATTTGCTAACTTTGCACGGTATTTGCAACTGAAAGCGAAAAAACACTGACAATGAAAGCGCTATTCAAATATCTGACCCTCACTGTGGCATTCCTCGCCATCGGTTCGGTCTGCGCCTCCGCGCAGAAATACAGTGACATCTTCGAGTACATCCGCGGCAAAGTCCCGGGAGTACAGGTAGGCCAGGCCGGTCCCGGCCAGATGCCCCAGATCATCATCCGTGGCGTCGGCACCAACAGCGACCACACCCAGCCGCTCTTCATCGTCGACGGTCTCCAGGTGGAAAGCATCGCTTCCATCGACCCTGAGAATGTCTATCAGATAGACATCATCAAGGACGGCACGTCGTCGATCTACGGCATGCAGGGCGCCAACGGCGTGATCATGGTCACCACCAAGTCGGCGGTCCATGCCCAGGAAGCCGAAGCTGCCGCCAGGAAAGCAGCCCGCCAGGCTCAGAAGGAATCCCGCAAGAAAAAGAAGGATTAGTTATTTGAGCATTTCGTCCAAGTAGGAGACTATCCTTGCCTGAACGCGTTTCGGGCATTCATGCTCCCCATCGAAGAACTCGGTGCGGAGCATGTTTGGTTCATAGAGGCTCTGCATCACTTCGAAGCAACGCGCTACCGTATCCCGGGGGAAGAGATGGTCACGCTCCCCCGCCAGAATCAGCATGGGGGTGGGTGACGCCATGGCCGCGATCTCGGGAATGTCCTTCTCCTTCCGGAGGTAGCTCACGGACATCGACAGGGATGATGCGGACGTGACGTCCGCGGCGGCGAGACTGGTCATCCAGCTCTGCGCGACAGCGCAGCGCAGGATGCCGGTGTGCGACGCCAGGAACCAGGTGCGATGCGCACCCATAGAGAAGCCGAAGGCTCCTATGTGCTGTTTGTCGACTATATCCAGGCCATAAAGCCAGGTCAGCGCCACAAGGTCGTCTTGAAGGATGACTTCCGCCCACTCCAATCCAAGGTTGGACCTGCAGGTGGCATAGACATCCCTCTGTCCCTCATATACGGCGTCCTTCAGGACCTTAATGGTATCGGCACGGTTCGGGAGATCCTTTTCATAATCCTCAAGGAAGGTCAGGCGCGACCAGCGCTGCGCGTCGGCGCTCGAGCGCTCGCCCCAGTACAACGCGTCCGGGACAAGCACTATATATCCCAGGGAAGCCAGGGAATCGGCCAGGAAGACCCCTTCGAAGTTCTTGTCCACCCATTGGCGGGCGGAGCGCTTGACATTCTCCGGATCGGACTTCAGCGGGCGTGCGAGTTTCTCCTTGCCAATGTCGAAACGGGCCCCGTGGTCATGGAGCATCAGGACCGCGGGACCGGGATGCTCGGCATCGACACTCTCGGGAACCAGCAGGAACGCCGGAACGGCGCCGATCCTTACGCGGAAGATGGAGTAGCTTCCGCGGTCCTCCTCATCAGGATTGGAAGTCCTTGCGCAAGAGATCAAGGACAAGGTAAAGACAATGAATGTCAGATATTTGATTATGTTTCTCATCTGATGACAAAGTCGATTTCGTGGAAACCGGGCTCATAAGGGACAGCCATAGGCTTGCCCTTGCAGAGGCCTGCGGGATTGGAGACACGTATGAGATATTCCGCATCGCGGAACTTGCGGCGGACGGTAAACCCTTTCCAGGATGAAGGGATGCAAGGGTCTATCACCAGCCCGTCATAGTCCGGTTTGATGCCGAGGATGAACTGGGTGACCGCGTACCAGTTCCATGCGGCCGTGCCGGTGAGCCAGCTGTTCTTGCCCTCGCCGGGCCTGGCCGCATCCTTTCCGGCAACCATCTGCGAATACACATACGGCTCGACCTTGTGAAGGTCCTGGTCCTTGACATACGACGGGCATATCTTGCGATAGTGCTCCCAAGCGTCGTCTCCCCTGCCGGCAAGCGTCTCGCCAATGATGATCCAGGGATTGTTGTGGCAGAAGATGCCGGCATTCTCCTTGTATCCGGCAGGATACGAGGAGATCTCGCCGTATTCGACCTTGTAGCGCGTAAATGCGGGATTGTTCAGCACGATGCCGTGTTCGCAGTCGAGATACACCTTGACGGAATCCAGAGCTTTATCGACCATCCCTTCTTCAGCGCCGATGCCGGCCATGGTACACCAGCCCTGGGACTCGATGAAAATCTTTCCTTCGTCGTTGACTTTCGAGCCTACGGGCCTTCCGTAGTAGTCATACGCCCGAAGGAACCATTCACCGTCCCAGCCGTGCTCCTTGATCGCCTCGCACATCGCATCCACGTGCTTTTGCG
>JAEEGF010489504.1_pt1 | contig 43639 bp, 33 predicted proteins | sample 9134171 | NCBI WGS metagenome assembly JAEEGF01 (sample SAMN16246542, study PRJNA631951) | gut metagenome | biome: gut microbiome; feature: rumen; material: AP-attached | host: Bos | place: Iran: Karaj | collected 2018-10 | reverse complement strand
CTCCGAGAATGTTTCATATTATGCACTCCCAGATAAGAGCAAACATGTTATTAAGCTGGCTATGAACGCCCAAGGTAAGGCTATAGTCAAAGCGAAGCGGTAGACTTTCTTCATTAAAATTATCTTCTATTTGAAAGTCTCTTATATCATTATATATTTCATCAAGTTTCTTCTTTGCTGTCTCCTCAACATCTTCTTTTATAAATGTCATAAGAGGCTTATTTCCTGTAAAGCTTTCTAAGATAGCTAGAACAGCATTTATGAAATCGAGGTAATGGGCATCACATATTCCGGTAAAATTGCATTTAATGAGCCGTATTTTACCTTCCAATAAATAATCCAGACCATTTTCCATGGTAGCAACTGCTTTTTGCATATTTTCAAGGTCTTCATCCATAAGAGTTATATAAGAAAAGTGGCTGCATAAAGCCGGGAGCTCAATGTCGTTGCATTGACCAGCTCCTAATACAGCTATATTACAGCCACTTATTGTATACCCTGTGATGAAGTCCGAAATATTCCTGCGATAGTCTCTCCAGTCCTCATGAGCATTTTTCATCTCTAGAAGACCTTTTACGCTATCAAGAATTTCCTTAGCTTCAATCATATTTAACCCATTTTCTTACTGCTCAGCTCCAGCAGCATCATTTAATACTCTGTTACTTGTGTCGCCATCCCACCAGTTTACATATGGTGCGAAGCCAAGATCCCAGATCCAGATATTACCATTAACTTCAACTCTAATTGCGCCTACATTTTCAAGCTCGATCATCTTTGATACAGCGCTATTGATCTTTGATGCATCGATTTCGAAAATAGGATCCTCACCGAAATCATCAGCTCCCTTGCTCTTTGCGAAAACTGAAAGCTTTCCTGTCTTAAGATCATCATAGACAATACCATAATTGAAGTACATATTACACTTTTCATCCTCATCAAGATTGTACTCTACAGTAACCTTTTTACCTGAATTTGAATGAATTTCATTGTGCTCTGGTGATGTTGCTGTCTTACCATCAATGATAAGAGGCTGAAGTCCATGCCAATCAAGGAATGCATTGCTATCACTGATAGTTGCAGGAGTGATATATAAAATTGCACCTTCTACCTGTCTGAGTGCCTTTTTAAGACCAAATGTTGCCATGATTACAAGTACAACAAATACAAGGTAAAGGGTTATTGCCTTGATAACAGCTGATGCATTGACATAATCTCTAAAGCACATTGAGAATATGATATAACCGAGTGTTGCGCATACAACATAGTAAATTGTATCCTGAGTATGGAAAGAAATCTTCTCGAAAAGATATCCAAAGCCCTGTAAAATTGCGATAAGAATTGTAGAAACTACAAAGAACTTTGGGAATGCTGTTGGCCACATGTTTGTGAAAAGAATTCCCCATAAAATAAATACGCAAGCCTTAATAAGATCTATGATCCATGTTCTTGTGATAACAAGTCCTTCGTCTCCGAAGGTAGGTAAACCAAGTGGTACCTTTGCCTGTGGAATCCAACTGAAAGCTATTTTTCCAGCATCTGCTGGATCTGGAAATACAAATAGTAATGCATATACAAGAGCTGCTGTATATAGCAGGAATACTATCGCTTTTCCTTTGTTAATATTCATAATTATTGCCCCCTTAAATATTTGAAAAATTACTCTATTTCATTTTCCACGCCTTATTATAATATATAAAAATATAAAAATCAAGTTAATACGCATATTTAGCTACATTTTTAATTTATTTAGTAATCAGTTTAGATTTATCCTTTAAAAAGCGATATAGAAGGTTGTTTTCTATATCGCTTTTTTATAGTTTTTACTTTTAATGCTTAAATCCTTCACGAATTCTATACGTTATACTCTTGCTAAAACCGTCTTTCTTTCGATAAGATCTCCGTGTACAAGCATTACGCCTCTTCTATAATTTGCATTTAAGCTTCTTTGAGCGACAATGTGTACACACTGACGGACCATTTCATCGATATTTACTCTATAGGTCGTTAATTCTATGCCTTCAGGAATCTGGGATGAATAATCATCATAACCTACCACAGCAATATCTTCAGGAACCTTATAGCCCGCATCTTCTAATGTTTTTATCATTCTATAAGCTGTTTCATCACAGTTACAGAAAAAGGCATCCGGCATTTCTGCTGGTAACTCAAGATTAATATTTTTTCCATCATCATCTCTGTCAGAAATAATCCAATAATCAGGCATTGGAAGATTCTTTGCAAGTTTGTACTTTAGGTGTCCCATTAAACGGTCAAGAATACTTCTTGTAACTGTGTAATTACCAACATAACCTATATTAGTATAGCCTTTTTGGGCTAAATATCTGGTCATGATATATCCGCCGGTAACATTATCTCCTATTATACTATCAACATCAAATTCTTCATTTTCAAAATCGAAGAATATCATATTGATTCCGACCTTAGAGAGATTCTCTAAAAAGACCATCTTCATTTCTCCGATTATTACAACCTGATCAACGGTCTCCGTCTGAACCACCTTTGGAATTCTGCCTCTATTTTCATCCTCAGCACGAACTATTTCGAGGATACCAATGAACCCCTTTTTAGATAATTCCATTGATATTTTATGGTAAACTTTGAAATAAAACGAATTAGTGTCAGTTAAGAACCTTTCAGCAACAATAAGAGCAATGTTTTTATTTACAGATTCATTTTTCTTATCGCTCTTAGAAACATATCCTAATTCATCTGCTCTAATTAATATCTTCTGACGTAAATCATCACCTACGCCATCTTTTCCCGCAAGAGCCTTAGAAACAGTAACAACACTAACTCCAAGACCATTTGCTATATCTCTCATTGTAACAAGTTTTTTCATACTGTTCACCTAACCTCTCAAATGATTAATTCTATCAAATAGTGTAACTCTATTTTAACTTTAATTCAATCCAATTGAGAAATTTTTACTTTAATTTAATATAATCTACAAATCTTCTACATTCTTCTAAATTTCCACCAGTGATAGGAAAAACCAAAACATAAGAATCACTAGAGTTTACGTCTAAAAATTTTAGTCCTGAGTTTTTCAGGTAATCACAGTCATCAATTATAATACCATTAACAAATACTCCTTCCTCAGTTGTTGCAGATGTAAATAAGTCTCTATATTCTATGGCCTGTTCTTTAGAAAGAACATATTCAACATCATAGAATATATCACCCTGAGTATTACAATATTCATAAAAGCTCTCTGGTATTATAGCTGCATCAATAAGACCATTTCTTATATTTAAAAAGAATTTATCAAAAAAGCTTGTTTCTGCAACAGGATTTTCTATTATCTTATCATTATATTGATATGATATTTGATATGCTGTATCACATATAGCATATTTTTTCTTACCGTCAAATTCATAATAAGCATTTAGCTCATCAGATAAGGACATATCACTCTTATCAGTATATGAATTTACTACTGCTAGATTGAATTTACAGGTATCTTTTTTAAAGAAATAATTAGCACCAATACCACCTATAATAAATACAAGAAGCAAAAAGAAAACAATTTCAGCAATGTGATTATATAAGATATATGATACTTTATCGGAAAAGCTGAGCTTTTTCGAGTCAGATCTAGTATCTGTCTTATCTGCAGAAGCTGCCGAAGATTCTTCTTCATTTACCGGCACGAGTTTCTTATCACTTATATACTTATCGATTTTTTTACCCATTAGTATTGCTTTTGGATAAAATAACACTGCAATACCAACAAAAGGAATGAAAAATATAAGAAAAGCATATCTAGTCACAAGAAATACAAATAAAACTGAAAATACACCATTCATTAAAGTTACCGGAAGGAAGACTATGCCGAATTTAATGGCATTTATATATGCTTGAAGAGTACTTTCATTAAATCTAGCCCTGATTGCCAAATACCAATCGTTTATTGATAAAAAAAGTACTAGCAAGGTAATAGTAAGTCCGTAGAATAAGCTTCTGCCCTCTACCTCGTTTTGAGTCCAGAGAGTAAGATCAAGAGTGAGAATTACTATTCCTGCAACTAAAACTATGCTTCCGCCAAATGAATTTTTTAAATTACCTTTAAACTCTTTAAAATAAGATGATATTATCGGCCCTTCTATATTTTTACTCATTTTCATCATAACGGCATACATTGATGTAAGTGCCGAACCTGCCGTTAAAATTGGTAAGCAACAAATAGTTGTAAGTATGCTAAGAAGACATAAATCGAAAATCTTAGTCATCAAACGATTATAGATATTGTCGCCTGTAAGAAAGCCCATAATAATCCCCTTTCAAGTGCTTCTTAATCAAAAACCGGCACAGATTAAGCGCCGGTTTCTGAATTTAATAATTTTTTAGTCAAGTGCCAAAGATAGATTTGAATAATTAGCCCTTAACTGATCCTGAAGTCAAACCGCTGTATATCTGCTTCTGGCATGTGATAAATACAACAAGTGCTGGAATGAGAGAAATAATAACACCTGCACATATTAAATTGTACTGACTTCCAAGAGGTCCTACGAAGGTATATAAAGATGTTGCAACTGTAGGATAAAGCTTCTTATCCTGAAGATAAAGATTAGCATTATAATACTCGTTGTAAGTACCTACACCCTTAAGGATACAGCTTGTTACGATAGCTGGCTTAAGAAGTGGTAATAGGATCTTATAGAAGATTGTAAAATAGCCTGCACCATCTACGATTGCAGATTCATCAAGTGATTTATCAATATTTTCAAAGAACTGAATATAGATGTAAATAGAAATAACGTCAGTTCCGCACATCATGATAATATAACCAATAAGTGAATTGATTAAATGAAGATTTGTCATTATACCAAATACTGAGACCTGCATAGCTACGCCTGGAAGAAGTGTTGCAAAAAGGAATAAATTCTTAATTAATTCATTTCCTCTGAACTTAAATCTGTTAAGAATGTAAGCTAGCTGAGTACCGATTATTGTAGAAATAGCAAGTACACATACAAGTATGATAAATGAGTTAACAAACGCTTTGCCCATGTTTGCTTTCTGGAAAGCCTGGACAAAATTATCAAAATTGAACCAACTTTTTGGAAGAGTCATTACATTCGTGGTATTATACTCTTCTTCTGTCTTAAAAGCTGTAATTACACATGAAACGATAGGAAGAACTGCAACAAAAGAGAAAAATACCAGTGATAAATACTTCAAAAATGCAATAACCCCACGTCCGATTTTTCTTCCTGCCATATTAATCTTCCTCCTGACCGTAAATTCCTCTAAATACTATCTTCTGCACAAGAGTTGCAAACAAAATGATAGCAAGCAGGACAACTGCCATAGCAGAAGCTAGACCTACCTTTTGCTGCGTATGAGCAATTTCATGCATGATTACGAAGTAAGTACCGGTTCCATTTGCACCACTTGTAATAACATATGGTGGTTCAAATGCTGATAATGAACCAGTAATTGATAAGATAACATTTAAAAGAATGATTTTCTTAATATTTGGAACAATGATATAAATAAACTGCTGGAACTTGTTAGCACCGTCAATCATAGCTGCTTCATAAAGAGATGAATCAACTGACATGATTGCACCGATAAAAAGTACCATGTTCTGTCCGAAATATCTCCATACTGAAGTTCCTACAAGTGAATAGTTATTAATTGCTTGATCTTTTAGCCAATATGGAAGATTTTCAAGATTAAAACCACACCACTGAAGAACTGTATCAAATACATATCCTCTTGTATAGAAGAACTTGAAGATGAAACCTACAGCAATACCGTTAATAAGATAAGGGAAGAACATAAAGCCCTTAAAAATATTACCGCCCTTAACCTTAAAACTAAGTATTGTTGCAAGATATAATGCTATCGTCAACTGTACTAATGAACCTAACATATAATATAAACTAAGTTTTAAAGCACCAAAACAGTCATCTCTTTTGAATACACTGACATAATTTTTTAGACCTACAAAAGTTTTTTGGCCAACATATTTCATCTTGTAGAAGCTGAATCCAATCATTTCACCAAATGGTAAATATGTAAAAACAAAAAGCAATAACAAAGGAATAATCATAAAAGTAACCATTACGATTATTCTTTGAACTTTTCTGCTCCCAAACCATGCCTTAAAACCTGCCGAATCGGAAACACTATTTCCCATATAATTCCCCTTTCAAATTCCCCGAACAATCCGCAGATAGAGATAATCTCCATCTGCGGACCTTCAGTGAATCATAAATCTTAAATTAATTAGTACTTAATCTCAACACCAAGAGTTGACTGGGCATCATTCCACTTCTCTGTCCACTCAGCCATAATGTCATCGAAGCTCTTAGATCCGGTAGCGGCAGCCTCAACGATAGCCTGAATCTTACTATTTCCACCTGCATTAAATGAAAGTTCACTTTCTGAATTCATTTCATTCATAAGATCTTCATCACCTGGAAGAGCAGGCTCATCTTCAATAATTGTTGCTGCACTGAAATCAAATGTTGTAGGAGCTGTCTTTGAAATTGGATATCCTCCTTCGAATTCACACCAACCAGACTCTTCTACCATCCACTTTACAAATACCATAGCAGCATGCTTGTTGTCTTCTGATGAATTAGCATTAATACCATAACAATAATCAGGACCTGCAGTAGCGTACTGAGTTCCGTTTACTGTAATAGGGAATGGCATATAACCGATGTCCTGTGGTTTATCACCAGCTGCCTTCATCTGAGCAACTGCCCATGAACCAAGTACCATACATCCGATCTCACCTCTATTGAGCATACCCTTGCAGCCTTCCCAGTCTGTTGTAGTATAGTCATCTTCAATAAGATCTGCTGCAACTGCATCATATAAAATCTTGTAAAGAGAATATGCTCCTGTTCCATCACCCTTATTAGCAAATGGATGTGCTGTATGAGTAAACTTCTGATTTAACCAAGTTGAATCACCCTCTGTAATTCCGCCAAGGTAACTATCCCAAGCACCCATTGTCCAACCAGCTGCATAGTTTGTATAAAGAGGAATTGCATCTGTATTCTCCTTAATCTTCTTAAGAGCATCGATGAATTCATCTGGTGTCTTTGGAAGTGTTGTAACTCCTGCTTCATTAAATACTCTAATGTTGTAAAGAAGACCCTGTGCATTACCCATGTAACCGATACCGTAACACTGACCATCAAGTTCCCAGTTCTTTGGGAAGTTGATATACTGATCCATCTCCTCTACTGTTCCAAAAGGAGTGAAATAAGTTGATAATTCAGACTTATCAATTGCTGGGATGAACATAATATCGCCCCAATCACCTGTAGAAAGACGAAGTAATGCATCTTCAGCATAATCTGTGATTGCATCTGTTTCTACTGTGATGTTTGGATAAAGTTCATTGAACTTCGCAATATATCCAGCAATTGTTCCATCTGCATCACGGTCTGTCTTATGATGAATAAACTTAATTGTTGTGGTAAGATCTTTATAAGATTCACCAAGTTTGATTTCGCCGTATGTTTCTCCTCCAGAAGTTGCTACCGGCTCTCCTTCTGAACCACCATTTGTAGCGTCTGTGCTCTGCTGATTTGCTGTTGTTGTTTTATCAGCATCCTTCTTGTCTGATGTACAACCTACAGTTGTGACTGTAATTGCTGCAGTCATCATTAATGCTACCGCTCTCTTAAGCTTCATAAATAATCCTCCTTTAAAAAACCACTACTTTATTAACCTATTTTTTAGGTTAATAATACTATAACATATTAACTAATTTTAGTCAAGGCAAACTTACTAATTTTTTGATGTTTTTGAAGTAATTTTATGTGAAACTTAACAATTGGAATAATTTAGATGTAATTTTATATATACAATTCTATCAATTTTCTTTTGAAATTTGAAACACTATTTGTAAATAAATATCTATTTCCATATCAATATAAATTTGAATTTAAATATTTCCAGGTTTAAAAACAAAACAAGTAAGCAAATAAACCTAAAAAACATAATATTAAGCATAATAATAAGCATAATATTAAGTATAATAATAAGCACAAAAATAAGACGTAAGGTAATAAGTTACCTTACGTCTTACATTTTTAGTAAGTGGGCTAATTAAACTAATTAAACTAAAAATCAATTACGTTATATAATTATATTTTAGTCAACTGTCTTTCTGATATCATTACTATAGTTACCAATTGTAACACTATGAACACACCAATCATAAGCTCCTTCTACCTGAAGTGTATCTATCTTCTTAAGGAAATCTCCGCCCATGATCTGTGCAAACTGCTCGTAAGTAACCTGTACTGATGTACGGGTTCCATTATAACAACCATGAACACCTTCAGTTAAGCACTGACTTCCGGTGATTCTTCCCCATGTAGGGTTGTCACCAAAGGCCGGAATATCTTCATTTGTAGAAACTACAAACCACATATTATCAGTAATTGCTCCGCTATCATCCGGTATTACTTCTTCGTAATTGATTGTAAGAAGTGTTCCAGGAACAAAATCGCTTAAATCAAGACCTTCATTCTTTGAAGAGCCTCTCTGAACCCAACCTGCAGCAACTATTTCGTTGAACGCCGGATCAAGAACCTTTTCATCAGTAACTACATACTGGTATCCTGGCATAAGACCAAGAGTAACCTTTGATACTTTCCAGTTTACATCACTGCAGCACTCAAGTGCTGTAACAGTTTCAGCAAAATTCTTTCCAAGGCAGGTTACGAAATCATCATATGAAATCTGAACCTTTGTATGATAAGTATTATATCTAAGCTTTACGCTTGACACTGTACAGTTCTTACCACCAACATTAATCTCATCACCTTTAAGATTCTTAACTTCTCCATTGCTGATAGCTACAAGCCACATATTATCATCAGCTACATAGGTCTCACCAGTACCTGATGTCTCGTAGTAAATTGTAACTACTGTTCCTTCTACGATCTTGTTTAAATCAAATGTTCCACCGCCGAGTTTTGTAACGATTCCCTGTGAAGTACCACCATTACCTGCAAGATTTGAGAAACCCGGAATTGGCTGCTCGTTTCCAAGTGAATATAGCTGAAGCGTTTTATCTGCGCCCTGGTTATTAGCTGCTTCTTTTTCGTTGGCTTCAGAAATATACTTCTTTGTTGCTGATTTGTAAGCTACATTATAAATTATGACACCTATTACAATGATTACTACTAAAAAAGCTGCGATAAGTGCAATCCAGCCCTTTTTATTGAGATTTGATACACTCAAATTTTCCTGCTGAGCTGCTGGAGTTGGCTGCTTCTGTCTGTTATAAAACTCATCATTTGACCAGCCCTTATTCTGAGTCGGTTTCTTTGCTCCTGTAATTGATTCTTTTCCTGCCCCCGCATCGAACCAATTATGCTCGGCCTGCTCCTGCTGATTTCCTGTCTGTGCTCCTGGCTGAGCTGTCTGCTGTAGCATTTCTGCAACGCTCGCACCACAATTTGGACAAGACGCTGCGCCGTTTGGAATCTGACGTCCACACTTCTTGCAATACATAAAATACACCTCTTTCTTTCCCTTTAGATTTTACCATAAATTCTTTTGTAAATACTTAAATACAATTTTTATATCCTATTTTTGTAAATAAGCATTTTGCATAAATATTGACTTAAACTCTACTTTGCAATTTACAAAATACCGATTAAGTCAACCCTCAGCCCTATTATAACACTACATTTCTATTTTTCAAGAGCTAATTTTGAATGATACAGTTATTTTACAATTAATAAATCACTTTTCTTTTTTCATTATAAATCAATTACGTATTAATTACAAAAACAGGCTGATGCAACATCAAGCCTGTTCTGTATTTTATAATTATTTTATCAATTATAGTATTATATTTAGTCTACTGGATATTTTTTGTAAAGTTCTGATACCGCTTCGTAAATCGCATCAGCAGCCTTCTTCTGGTATGCACTAGAAGTAATCTTTGCAATATCTATGCTGCTTGTAATAAAACCAAGCTCAATGAGAGTAGCTGGTACCTTAGTTTCTCTTATTACGACAAAGTTTGCCGTCTTTACACCGTTTTTCTTGGTATTCATGTGCTCTACCAGCTTGTTCTCTAGTGTCTGTGCAAGAACTGCGCTAGATAAGCCTCCGCTGTTCTTATTTGTATTTACAAGAGAATAATAGGTTGCTGTACCATTTGCTGCAGCAGCAGCTGAATCCTGATGCACGCTTATAAACATATCTGCCTGAACCTGAGTAGGGAAGTCTGCTCTTACATAAAGGTCTATCTTAACATCAGTATATCTTGTAAAGTATACCTTAATTCCTGAATTTTCAAATACCTGCTTGCAATAGGTATTTGTAACGGCGTAGTTGATATCCTTTTCGTTGTAGCCATTTGCAACAGCGCCAGGGTCTATTCCACCATGCCCGGCATCAAGTACAATAATTTTATCATAGATTTCCTTTGGATTTGCTATTTTAATATATACGCTTCCATTTTCGGATTCGTCGTACAGCTTGAAAGCCTGGATTTTTGAGGTTTTAAAGGTTATGACAGTATATCCGTCCTCATAGCTTACATTTATGCTTTCAACCGTTTCATACTTATTGGTAATCTTGTTAGTTGAATAAAAGCTTGTATAATTACCAGGTATTTTTACAAGTATTTTCTTTGATAAGTAAAGATCACTGGTCGTAATATCCTCAAAAGAAACTCCCTCAGGAAGTTTTATTTCTATTTCAGTATTGTCGATTTTTTCTTCAATTTCCTCTTTTGAATCATCGATTTCAGTATCTGCAATGACTTCCTTGTAATTAAAGTAAAGGTATAGATTTACAGAATCAGAAACGACCTTATATTTTTCCTTATTTTTCGGAGCATTTACTATAAGCTCAAGTCTATTAGGATCAGTCTCGTAAAGTACTGCATTTACAAAATAATCTTCAAACAGATCACTTGGGAAGGATATATTTCCTAGGGTATTTGCAGTATTTTCAAGTGACATTATTATCTGGCCATTTACATCATCCTCATTATAGGTGTAATTAAAGGCTGTAAGTCCTTCAAATCTAATATAGTCACCGTATTTATCGGTTCCGAAGGTAAGTCCTGTGAGGTAATTCGGATATACAATAACTCTAGCTGTCTTTCCATCATCTAAGAGCTTTATGTCATAGTATGGATATGAGGCTTTTGTCTTCATTACCATATTAAGTGACTTATTTGCTTCTGAATATCCTAATGATATATCGCCAATAAGAGAGCCTTGGAAATTATATTTCTTATTTACAGCCATTGAATTACTAAAGCTTACTTCAATGGAATCATCTGTAAGCTCTGAACTTATCTTTGATACAGGGCTGTCAAACTTCATTTCATAACATTCAAAATAAAGCTCGCTGGTTACTTCATCTGTTCCCGAAAGCTCAAGCTCCTCGTTTCTATTAAAAGAAAGTAAATTTGCTACAGCTATTCCTGAGTAATCTGTATTATCTATTTCAGTTACAGTATTATCAATGACCTTTTCGTAAGCTAGACGCTTATTTTCATCTACAAAGAAGGAATAATAGGTCTTTGAGATATCCTCTTCTGAAAGCTCCTCCTGTTTGCTATTATACACAAGGTCATAATTTCCTGTTTTTTCAGTTGATGATATTATAGAGCGTTTTTGCGACTGTGACCAGGTGTAGCTGTAGCCCAGGCTTTCAGCTATAAATCTGCCTGGTAAGAACATATACTGCTTTCCATTTAGCTTATTGGCGATAAGTCTTGGTGCAATACCGCAATCAGCTTCTTTTCCATTTATTGTACATTTAGTCGAATCACGCTTCATTTCAATTACGATATCGCCCTTCGAAATGGTGATTTTCTTCGTGCTCTTATTATAATTATAACTGCAGCCAAGAGATGATACAAAAACCTGATAAGCTCTTAGCATTGCTACATTTGAAATCATTACAGATGGGAAATTTACTACATTCACCACCTTACCATTATAGGATACATCTGCCTGGGTACCAGTGTAAGTGTAGGTCCTTTTATTGTAAGAGATTTTAAGCGTCTTTGAAATTGCTACAGTAGATTCTGCAGCAATCCATTTATAGCTGTATCCGAAGCTTTCAGCCACATTTCTTGATGGAACTAAAACCCTTGACTTTCCAGATGCATTGTATTTTATACGGATAGGCGCAGCCTGAAGAGTCATCTCCTCTCCGTTAAAATAAGCGGTTTTGCTGCCTATTTCCATGACCATGGTATTTCCGCCGTTTGTAAGAGTTATTTTTCCGGCGTCGTACTTATAGCCAAATCCTAGTCCTATTTGAAATACATCATATACAGGTGCAAGTGATACATTATTAGAGCTAAGTATTCCAGGCGCACCAAGAGGTACATTAATTCCGTTATAGGTGTATTTTAGCTGTGCATTATTATAGGTGTAGGTGGATTTAGTTGAATAATCATACAGTTCAAGCGAACCTGAAGCACTAGATCCTCCTGCAAAAACAGCATTAGCAGCCGTACCGCTAAACGCGGTACCGGCTGCTAATGTTATTATTAATATAAGTGCATAAATTCTTTTAATCAGTTTCTTGTTATTTGTCATTTATAAGCCCCTTCTTAATCCTACTTTTAAAACTCTGCCCTTTAGCAGAAAATTTCGAATAAACGATAAATGATTTTATAAGAAATATTTTTAGACAAATTACTCGTTAACTGTGGCGGTTGAAGCCTGTGTTGTAGGCACCTGAACCGGTGTTACTCCTTCGAGCTTGTTGTAATTATTATAGGCCTCAGTTTCGCTATCTCCGAAAAGGAACATGAACATATTTATTGGATTTGCTTCAACTTCTTTGATTACAAGGCCGTAAGTAATTCCATTGTAACCAGATTTTCCTGAATCATAGAAGCTTCCGTCTATAGGAAGTCTATTTTCATCCATGGTCTTAATTCCATTGTCTGCAACATCCTTAATAAGCTCATATATATCATCTTCTTTAAGATTTGTTGTAATTAATGCCAGACACTTTGCTGTCTTTCCAAGAATTGTAGTTATGCTTGAGGACTTATACGCATCAAAGATTGCTCTGATTACTCTTCTTTGTCTTACAGTACGTCCATAGTCATTATTATAACCACCAAGAGTTACGACCTTTCTGATTCGGCAATAACCCTGAGCCTGGTCGCCATTCAAATGGTTCCAGCCCGCTACAAGATTTCTGTTTGCAGGATTGTAGATATAGTTTGTCCTATTAAGATAAGCAGCTTCACTCTTTCCAAGTTCAATGTCTACGCCGCCTAGTATGTCTACAATTTCCTCCATGCTGTTGAAGTCTGTGCTTGACTTATACTTATCATTTGATGGACGGCTAAATCCAACAAAGGCATAGCCTTCAAGTTCTACCTTGGTAAGCTCCTGAATTACGCTGATAAGTGCATCTGCACCGGCATCATTGCTATATATAGTATTTCCGTCTTCATCCTTTACTTTTCTGCCTGCTGTAAAGACTGCATTGAGCTTCATGCCTCTGCCATTATACTCTACATAAGTATCTCTCATGATTGAAGTAAACTTAACTGATTTGTCCTTTGTATTAAGGGTAGCAATCATCATTGTATCAGTATTCATGGCACCATCGATTTCTTCGATACCAAAAATAAGATAATTATGACAATAGGTTTCATTTCTATAGCGAGGATCGTCTACTGTAGGTGTTGGTGTTGCCTGAACCGGCTTATTAGTAGCTTGCTGATCCTTACCATCGTCTGCAATATTAAAACTTGAAGTAGCTGTAGTTGTATAGTCTTCTTCATGATTGATATTGCCGCTGATAAATTTAGCTGCAACTCTTGAAACTATGCTATGACCAAAATCGGTAAAGGCAAGTACTGCACCAAGAACAGCTATTACTAGAAGTAAAACTCCAATAACAGTAAAAAACTTTTTTACAGGACTCTTTTTCTTCTTCTTATTTTCATCATATCTATCGATATAATCATCTTCGTCATCTTCTTCGTCTTCGCCTTCTTCTTCGTATTCATTATCAAGCTCTCTATTAACAGCATCCTTAAGTGAAGCGTTCAGTTTACTGAAATCATCTACTTCAAAATCATCAGCAAATTCACTATCTGTATATTCTTTTGCTTCTTCATAATCGTCTTCATAGTCATCGTCCTCGTATGAGTCATCCTCATATTCGGACAATTGCATCTCTTCATCGAATTCTTCAGAATCATTTCTTCTTCTTTTCATATGCCTCCATGGCTGATTATATATTTTTTTTATTAAAAAATCGCCATCTCAACTATAATATACTAGTAAACTACTTTTGTAAAGCCTATTTTTCTTAAGAATTTCTTACAAAAACTTTGCGTTTATTTTACAACATAATTATGTCAATACTAGGTCAATACTAGGTCAAAACCTTGATAATTCTATGTTTTATGCCAAAATCAAGGCTTAAACAGGCTTTAAAAGCGGCAAATCAAGGATTTACACCTTTGAATAAGCTGTTTTTACTGTCAAACCTTTTATTTTACCAAGCTTCCCAGTAAGAGCACTTATTGTTTCATTTGGTGCATCTATTGCAACAGAAATAAGACTGATTTTTCTCTTTGGATAAGGAATTCCCATCCTGCCGATTATAAATTCTCCGTATTCATGAAGCACATGGTTCATGGCTTCGGTGCATTCTCTGTCCTCAACTACAATGGCAACAATTGCAAGCCTTGTCTCTAAATTATTATCATTTTCAGCCATCACATATCTCCTTATTTTAAGTTTATATATTTTTGTTTTGTTTAGTTTTTGTGTTTAGTTTTTTGTATTTAGTTTTTGTATATAGTTTTTGTATTTGGTATTTGTATTTTTTATAAATGACCCACGGGCGAAAACCCATTACCTTTAGGCGGTGGGTAGTTCACGCTCAGCTGCCATATTTTAAATAATCACCTTCACTTACCTCGTATATTTCAGAAAGGAGTTTCTCATTGACCTCTTCTTTTCTCTTAAATACTGTGCTTCCATCAGCTTTTAAAAGCAGCAGCTTATCCGATATTAACTTTGCGTGAGCAGCAAAATGGGTATTTAAAATTATGCCCGTCCCCTTATTTTTACATATTTTTATCAAAAGGTCAAGAAGTCTTATCTGATTTTTTAAATCAAGGCTATTTTCTGGTTCATCTAGTATCAAAAGTTCCGGTTCATTTACAAGTGCTCTTGCAATCATCACCAGCTGAAGCTGTCCTCCGCTTATTTTTGTGCATGGCTTATCTTTTATATCTAATAAATTTAGACTTTCTAAGCTAGCAGCCGCCTTTTTTTCATCCTCGCCATCAGGTAATGAAAAAGCTCCCTTATGAGGGTTTCTACCCATTGTAACAAGCTCAAGGCAGGTATATGGATATGAGAAGGTGTGGGCCTGAGGAACATAAGATACTTTCCTCCACAGGGTATTTTTATATTCAGATATGGATTTTCCATCATATAAAATCTCACCATCCTTTACCTTATTAAAACCTGTAAGGCACTTTAAAAGTGTGGTTTTTCCCGCTCCATTCTTTCCTAAAACTGAAATTATTTCAGCGCCATCAAGGGCAAAGCTTACATCCTTTAAAACCTTCTCTTTGCCATCATAAGAGAAATTAAGTTCTTTTACATCAAGCCTCATACATTATCCTCTATTTTTAATCTTCAATACTATTTTCTATCTTCTATGCATTTTTTAAGCTTTTTAGACGCAGCGTTTTTTTCCCGGGTATAAAAAGCTTTCAGAGTTTATTCATGGGCATAAAAAGCTTTCCACGCTTATTCTTCCTCTAAAACGCTCTACGTGACCTTATAAGCAGTACAATAAATACAGGAGCACCGATTACCGCAGTAATGATCGAAACAGGAATTTCCGCCCTTGTGAGGCACCTTGCAAGGGTATCGGAAATCAGCATGAACATACCTCCAAGTACAATGGACAAAGGTATTACTCTTTTATTATCGCTTCCTGTAAGGAGCCTTGATAAATGCGGAATTATAAGTCCGCACCACCCAATAAGACCGCAGGTAGATACTACAGCTGCCGTTATAAGGGCTGCAGAGGCTATTATGATAAGCCTGACCCTTTTAATTCTAAGTCCTAGTGAAATTGCTTCTTCATCACCTAAAGAGAGGATATTCAGCTTATATCTTAAAAGCATTATTACTATAATTCCTGCTATTACAAAAGGTACACAAAATAGCAGCTTTTTAGTTGTTGCAGCTGAAAAGCTTCCCATAAGCCAAAAGGTAATGGCAGGCAGCTTATCTAAAGGATCTGCTATGTATTTTATAAAGGATACAAGAGCCGAAAACAGCGAGCTGATTACTATTCCAGATAGAATTACATTTATGCTAAAATCGGAGCTTATGGTATTTTTTTCTTTATCTGCAGATAACGAGCATATGAAGAATACTAATAAAACTGCAAGTATTCCAAAGCCTGCAGAAACAAGCTGCATGATAATTACAGGCATGCCAAACAGAATTGCAAGCGCTGCTCCAAAGGAAGCGGCATTTGCAACACCTATTGTATCTGGTGTCGCGAGAAGATTTGAAAATACAGCCTGAAAGGCGGCTCCAGCAACGGATAAGCCTGCCCCTGCTATTATGGATAATAGAATTCTTGGAATTCTTATATTATATACTACCTTTACAGCATTTGCTGAAAACTCTCCCACCTCAGCCGCTTTTGCAGCACCCCCATTAGGACCTGATATAAGGATATTAAAAACATCCTTAATAGCAAGACTGTACTGTCCAAGACACAGCGATATAATCGCCATGCCCATGAGCAGTACAGTTAAAATAATCATTATTAATGCAAATCTTTTAGTAAAAAGTTTTTTTAATGTCATAAATATTCTTTCTTTTGTTTTAGACGATATCAATCATTCATCGATCCTGCGTTGCTACTTGGATTGTACATCTTTTTAATCTGTTCATCCGAAAGTGTTACACCATATATGTCATTATAATATTTTTTTACATCACTTTCAAGGTCAATGCTCTCATAATATTCAGGATATATTGTCTTTGCAAGCCATTCAATGGTCATAGGAGTATCTACACCAGGAGTATATGTCCTATATACGCCAAGAGGCATCTTATATACCTGTCCATTTTTAACAGCCGCAACAGAGCTCCAGTCATCTGCGCCAATGGCGTTATCGTAAAGGTCCTGAGGCTGAACTGGAGTAAAGTTTGTAATAATTATTACCTCCGGATCCCATTCATATACCTGCTCCATGGTAATCTTTGCGTTGGTGGTCTGCTCGGTTAAAGCACCTGCAACATTTTCTGCATTTACGCTATCACACCAGTACTGTCCCCAGAACTTATTTCCTGAAGTAATCATTTTGGTATCATCATATTGGAAAAGGAAAAGCACCTTTTTTTCTTCTTCGATTTTAGCTGCATCCTTTGCTATGAGCTCAAGTATTTCATTACTTTTATCTGATACAAGCTCAGCTTTAGCATTATCCGGGTAAATCTGTGAGAGAAGCTCTACCCACTGATCATAGGTATCTACAGCGTCAAAGCCAAATTTTGTTGCTGAAAAAGCAACTGCATATAGACCTGCATTTTCGAGCTGTGCCGCAAGGTCTGCATTACCTGCATTAAAATATACAACATCAGGATTTAAATCCATTACGGCCTCAATATTTACATCCTCGCCATTCATTATTTCCGTGCTTGTATTTAGTATTTCAGGATATATTTCAGATAAGGTTCCGCTCTTTGCAGCGTTCATGCTTGCCGGCTCCATGGCAAGTATGGAATCTGCCGAATTAAGATAAAGACAAAGCACTGATGGCAGAGGATAAATATCAAGAACCACACAGGTCTTTGGATTTGCCTTTACAGTAACTGTTCTATCCATATGATCCGTTATGGTTACATATTCTTCGGCTGTTAAATCAGTTTCTGCTTCATCAGGTACTGTCTCAACCACAGTTGTGGTAGTCGTGGCACTTTGCCCATCAGGGCCTGCGCCGCAGCCTGTAATCACTGTTGTTGTGGCAAGAGCTACACTAAAGCTCATTACAAATTTCTTCATTTTCATAGATAAAAAGCTCCTTATTTTTTTGCTAAAAAGTTTTATTATATAAAAAATGCACCGGAATCATTTTTGTGAATCCGGTGCTATTATTTAATCCCCTCGATATTTTTAAGCAAAGCCTTTTTTATATTATTACATTAAGTAGTAATAAATCCCAAAAGCTCCACTATGTTCTTAAAGATTATTTATAATTATTTTTGCCTGATATCTTCCTGCTTAGAGCTAGTCTTCACAGTCGGATTCACTTTTTTTTACTATTTTATAAAATTTTGACTATTTTTGAATTAGAATGTTCTTTCCTTTTCAAGGAATGGTGCTGCTGATGGAACACCATCTGCAAGAGTCTGGCTGATTACATCATCAGAAAGCTTAACCTCTGAAGGTGAAATTCCATTATTCTCGAAGATGTTTGCAAGAGAATCGCCCCATGCTGAAAGAGTCTCATCTACAAGAACACCCATGTATGGGTTCTGAAGCATTAAGAAGAATAAGAAATTCTTCATCTGATCTTCCTTGATTCTTCCGATACAAGGAATTCCCTGGTAGGTGAACTGAGAATTTTTTGCACACCACTTCTCTGCTGATGCCTTGTCTGAGAAAAGCATTACCTCTGGAACCGAACCGCCATGAGTCTTTAATATTCTAATATATGCTTCTACCTTATTTCTTGCAAGATACTCTGGTCTGATGATTGTCCACCAATCCTTCTTGATGAAAATATCCTGACACATATGTATATAAGCATCATCATGGATCTTACCATCTGAATTAAGGTAAAGTTTGATAAGTGTCTGGAATCTGTCTTCTGGACTGTCACAGCTTACAACACCTGAGAGATCCTTAACAAGGTCTCTAGGAACAATTACGTTGCTGAATAATGGATCATAAACAACATTTGGAACATTTGCTGCAAATTCCATACATTCAGTAAAGGTAAGCTTTGCAACTCTCTGATCCGGACAGATCTTCTTTACGCTCTCGAAATCTGTAAAGAGAGGGAAAAGCTGATTTCCATCAGGTGACTTAAGGAAGATGATATTCATCTGGCTCTTGTCATTTATCTGGATATTTGCTCCTGCCTTTACATTATCTACTGCAGCTGCTGCGGCTGAATAATGGATATTGATATCCTGAGTTGTTTCAACATTTGGTCTTTCACCTGAAAAAATCATAGGAACATAATATGCGTAATCCTTATGTACCTTCTTAGTCTCGAACTTGATCTGCTTTGGTGCTCCGCCGCCTGCAACAAGAATGTCAAAGAAGCAAACATCATTTAATCTGTTTGTAAATACCTTCTTATCATCTGCTGAAAGCTGAACGAACCAGGCAATGAGAGAATAATTAAGAATATAATCCTCAACTCTCTTATCACTAGCAAAAAGAATCTGATTGCTATCGTTTGAGTACATTGAAGTATTATTATCCATTGTGCTAAGGATATCACAGAGCATCTTCTTGCTGCCTGTAAGAGGTGCACCTGCTGCAGCCTCGTATTCTTTAGCTGTTAATGGCTTTGCTGTATCAACATTTGATGATGACTCAGTAGTTGATGGTATATTTGTAGTGAAGGCTTCCGGATTTCCAAATGCCTGATTTGTAGCAACGCCAAAGCCGTTTGTGCTCTGAACGCCAAAAGTGTTCTGGCCAAAGCCGCCTGCATTATTCGAAGCTCCGTAACCACTGCCCATATTGCTTCCTGCGCCGTAACCGCTGTCCATTCCTGGTAAACCGTATCCACTCTGCATATTATTCTGTACTCCATATCCGCTTTCTGTACCTGGCAGGCCGTAACCGCTGCTCATATTACTCTGCAATCCATATCCGCTTTCTGTACCTGGCAGGCCATATCCGCTCTGCATATTTGAAGCTAGACCGTAACCACTTTCCGTTCCAGGAAGGCCGTAACCGCTAGCCATATTACTTTGAAGACCGTAGCCGCTTTCTGTTCCAGGAAGTCCATAACCGCTGCTCATATTGCTCTGCAGACCATAACCGCTTTCTGTTCCAGGAAGTCCATAGCCACTGCCCATATTGCTCTGCATTCCATAGCCACTTTCCATTCCAGGAACTCCATAACCACTAGCCATATTGCTCTGCATTCCATAGCCACTTTCCATTCCAGGAACCCCGTAACCACTGCTCATATTATTCTGTACTCCATAACCTCCATTGTCAGGTGCTCCGTACCCACTTGAAAGATTATTGAATCCATAATTGTCTTCTGCCATATTCCCTCCGATTGTAACCTTTAAATTCGACCATAATTTCCCCAAATAAGTAGTCAAATTATAACTTTTAAAAATTATTTTATAATCATTCAAACACTTTAACTATACTACAAAATGAGAAAGAAGTCAACAAACAATGACCACTTTTCCCTTAGAAATTTTGAACTTAATATCTATTCCTGCTATATTTACGCCATATACCCTGTCTTCATTTTCATGGTAAGCAGGTCTTGCATCATTGGATAAAGCCTGAATAATTTCAGCCATTTTATCCTCTGGAATGCTATTTTTAGCCTCTTTTGAAACTTCGACCTCGTATGTCCTAAATGGATTATCCTCGGTAAAGCCGCCTTTAGCCTCTGGAATAGAGTCAAATTCTGGTAAATACGGCTTGATATCAAAGATAGGCGTACCATCCATAAGATCAGCCCCTGATACAATAAGTATATTGCCTTTATCATGGGTTTCCTTGACTTCAATCAATTTTACTATAGAAATTCCAAGACTGTTCGGTCTAAAGGGGGCTCTTGATGCAAAAACACCGACTCTCTTATTTCCTCCAAGCCTTGGCGGTCTTACTGTTGCATTAAAGGTCTTATTTTTTTCTACATTTTCTGAAAACTGCCAGATAAGATATAAATGTGAAAAGCCTTCAATTCCCCTTATTGCATCAGGATTTCTATATTTACCGGTAAATTCAATGGTACTTATTATGTCCTTTGCTATCCCTGCCTGTCTAGGTATTGCAAAGGGTGTCTTGAAATCTCCCCTTAGATAGGCTATGGGCTCAATTACAAATTTATCCTGCTCATTCATTTTATTATTCGCCCGCTTTTATTTATTCATATTGCAAAGAGCAACATATCCGCCCTCTTCATTTTGGCCATACTGCTCAATTCTATGAATTCTAAAATCAGATCTTAAATATTCTACATTCCTGAATTTACAAATGGACTGCATAAGGACTTCCGGCTTGAGATTGTCGATGCTTCCCGTTGAAAGGCGCACATACATATGCATTGATGCCTTATCATAAAAATCGCTTGTATGAAGTTTTTCGATATCTGTGCCTTCAGGCAGAAAATCTGCCTTTTCATGAGAAAAATCCTTAACAAGAGGCTTTATGTCAACATCTGCAATGGTGACCTTGCTCTTTTTAAAGCCGCCGTGTCCATTTGATATGCGCTCGCCCTTCTTTTCACGGGTTACAATATAGCTCTCCTGATCCCAGAAGTCATCTCCAAAGAAATCTTCACCTTCTTTAAGCTTTTCAGGCTTCATGTACTGGATATAATAATCAGCACCTCTTACAAGGCTCATGGCGGTCTCTTTCTTTTCACCCTTTTGCCATTCATGAAGAACCCTTGCTGAAAGCATCCTAAAGCCTATTCCGCTCTGATCATCCATTGCTTTAAGGACATTCCATAAAGGCTTTAATTCCTCGCTGCATTCTTCATCTATTTTTACAAAAGCACCCTCAGGGAAGGTCTTAATTTTCTCCTCTTCAGGAATTTCTTTTTCATAGCTTAAAAGATCAAGGGATTTAAGTTCAAAATCAACATACTCTGCATCACTTGTAATTCCAAGACTTAAAGGATTTGCAAAGGATAGTATCTGATGAGGTGAAAAGCCCTCTGTCATGGCCACATCTATATTCGCCCTTCTTGTCACCTTTTCGAAATATCTCATAAGGTCAAGATGTCCGACAAATCTAATAGGGCCATATTTAGCAAATTTAAAACGAACCTTCATTTTATTCTCCAATTTATAAAAGCATTAATGATAATTACAAGGCACCAATCTTATCAAAGCATATTCCAACGCCAAAGGAAGCAGCTCCGCAGCCATTACATCTTTCTCTGCAGTTTAAAGTAACCTCGGCCTTTTCTGCCTTTTTATACTCTGCAAGTAAAAATCTCTTTGAAACTCCGGCATCAATCATATCCCATGGGAAGATCTCATCGTCGCTTCTTTGTCTTGTTGTATAGAATTCAATAGGAATACCACATTCCTCAAAGGCCTTAAGCCATTTTTCATTATCGTAATAGTCAGTCCAGGCATCGAAAAAGCAGCCACTTTCATAAGCTTTAAGGATTACCTTAGAAAGTCTTCTGTCACCTCTTGCAAAAACGCCCTCAAGAACGCTGAGCTTAGCATCGTGCCACATGTAACGGATGCTCTTTTGATTGAGCATTGTCATAAGATGTCCCTTTAAGAGCTGCTGCTTTGCAATAAAGGTCTCTGAATTATCCTGAGGCGCCCACTGGAACGGTGTAAAAGGCTTCGGTACAAAGAAGGAGGTACTGATGGTAATATTACACTTTCCATTTCTTTGATCCTTTGGAATTTCATAATAAACTCTTGCAATCTTATCAGCGAGTTCAGGAATGGCCTTAACATCCTCCTCCTGCTCAAAAGGCTGTCCTAACATGAAATACAGCTTTACCTTCTGCCAGCCAAGTGAAAAGGCATCAGAGGCACCCTTTAAGATTTCCTCTTCAGTAATGCCCTTATTTATTACATCTCTCATTCTCTGACTTCCTGCTTCAGGAGCAAAGGTAAGAGAGCTCTTTTTTATGTCCTGTATCTTTCCCATTACATCAAGTGAGAATCCATCGATACGAAGTGACGGAAGGCTGATATTTACACCTCTTGAGGTATATTTATCCATGATGTACTTAACTAACTCACCGAGCCTGTTATAATCACTAGAGCTTAAGCTGCTAAGTGTGATATCTTCATATCCGGTATTCTGGATCATTTTATCTGCCTGTTCCTTAAGGAAATCAAGCTTTCTAGATCTGATAGGCCTATATATCATTCCTGCCTGACAGAATCTGCAGCCTCTGATGCACCCTCTTTGAATTTCAAGTGTCACCTTGTCCTGCACCGCCTGAACGTAAGGGATGATAGGCTTATCAGGATAATAGGTATCGCTCATATGAGTTTCGACCTCTTTATGTACCTGAGGCTTTGCATGAGAATTAATTACCTTGATTTCCTTAATTGTGCCGTCTTCATTGTAAACAGGCTCATAGAAGGCAGGAACATAAACGCCGTTAAGCTCTGCAATTTTTTCAAGGAACTGCTTTCTGCTCCAGCCATTTTTCTTTTTCTCTTTGTAGATATCGATGATATCATAATACCTTGTCTCGCCTTCTCCGATATAGAAGAAATCGAAGAAATCAGCTATAGGCTCACCATTATATGAGCAAGGACCTCCACCAACTACAATAGGATCATCCTCGCCTCTGTCCTTTGCAAGCAGAGGTATTTTAGATAAATCAAGTATCTGAAGAATGTTAGTATAACACATCTCGTACTGAAGTGTAATTCCAAGGAAATCAAAGCACTTAATTGGATCTTGAGACTCAAGTGCAAATAAAGGAATATTTCTTTCCCTCATTATTTTGTCAAGGTCTGTCCACGGAGAATATACTCTTTCACACCATACATCCTTCCTGCGGTTGAACATATCATATAAAATGGATATTCCAAGATGAGACATTCCTACTTCATACACATCAGGAAAGCACATGCAGAATCTTACATCAATATCCTTTAAATCCTTTCTTACACTATTGACCTCACAGCCAATATATCTTGCAGGCTTATCAACCATCATAAGCACTTCATCATCTAACGCAAGCTTCGGAAATTCTCTTTCCATTCATTTCTCCTTTTTAAAAACAAAAACACCGCCACCGCCTAGGTGACGGTGCATTTTAATAATCCGCAACCATTAATTAATTAGTCTTTATCAAATCTATTGTCATAATAAGCTTCAACGAATCTATCAAGGTAATCACCCTCGAGATCTTCACCGAATTCCTCCATAAGCATCTTTTTGATACCAGCTGTTTCATCCATGTAATTTAATTCAAGTGAATCATGTCTGTCAAAAGACTTAAGCATGCTCTCATCAAGTGCCTCATCAAGATACCTCTCAAATTCCTTTTCCATTTCTCTTTCGGCCTTAGCTTCGCCCTTTAACTTTCCCATCTTTATCTTTGCATCAATACCTACAACAACAAAATAAAGGAAAAGAACTCCCATAACTCCAAAAGATATAGGATTTAAGAACTTGAATACTCCTGCAAGCTGAAGAACTACTACAATCAGACCGATAACACCAAAAATAGTAAAGGTATAGAAGGTTGATTCATAATCTTTATATTTATCGTCTTTGCTCTCATATTGTTTTTTAGCCTTTATACTGACTTTTAGGTCATCCTCTTCATCACTTAAGGTATCAGAAACAGCCTCCTGAATGGCCTTTTTGGTCTCTTCATCGGCATCAACGAGCTTAACTATGTCATTTGCCTCTGTAACCTCACTCAATAAGGCATCCTCGATACTGACATCTTCGCTAGCTTCTTCCTCCCTACTATCAATTCCCCAGTCATCTTCAGCCTTACCTTTATTCTTTACCTTTACAGCATCAAGGTCAACTCCCTTTTCATCGAGACGCTCCTTGATTTCTTTAAGCTGCTCCTCCTGCTTTGTAGCAATATAAAAGCCCTTAAAGGCTTCTTCTGCTTTATAGAATTTCTTTTTAGGAACATAAATATCATACTCATTATCGTCATTTAACTCTGTAACAGAATCAATGCCGCTATACTTTAAATAATCAGTAAGCTTGTCAGCATTTGACTCTGACTCTATGGTCACAAGAAGCTTCATTGAGAGCTTTTCAGGATACTCATTAACCAAAGCCACCTTACACTCGCTGCATTCTTTAACGCCTTCCTCGTATTCATTCCCGCACTTTGGACACCAAGGCATAAGCAAAACCTCCAGATTTATAATCAGCTCTTTAAATCCTTTAAATTTAAAGAGCTGAATAATTTTTAATGTTAATTTATTCTAAAACAAATATATGTTCATTCTGTGAAATATAGTAAATTAAACGCCAGCCTTAAATCTGATGAAGCTCTTCTTACCCTTCTTAACAAGGAGATTTCCATCTGAATCGAGATCTTCCAGCTTGAATATCTTCTTAACATCAGTGCACTTTGTTCCATTAACTGTAACGCCGCCCTGCTCGATATTTCTTCTTGCATCTGAACGGTTTGTAGCCATCTTAGCGTCTACGAGCATTGATATAAGGTCGATACCTTCTTCAAACTTCGCCTTTGGATATTCAAAAGCTGGAATGTTATTTGAATCGCTGCTTCCACCAAAGAGTGAACGTGCAGCTTCCTGAGCCTTTGCAGCCTCTTCTTCATTATGAACCATCTTTGTGATTTCAAAAGCAAGAATTTCCTTTGCCTTATTGATTTCTGAATCCTTAAGGCTTCCAAGATCACGAACCTGCTCCATAGGAAGGAAGGTAAGAAGTGCAAGACATTCCTCGACCTTTGCATCCTCGATATTTCTCCAGTACTGGTAGAACTCGTAAGGACTTGTCTTCTTTGGATCAAGCCAAAGGGCACCCTTCATTGTCTTACCCATCTTCTTGCCATCACTAGTTGTAAGAAGGTGAAGTGTAAGAGCCTCGGCATCCTTTGATTCCTTTCTTCTGATGAGATCTGCACCAGCAAGCATGTTGCTCCACTGATCATCTCCGCCTACCTCGAGCTTTGTACCATATTCCTTGTTAAGTACATAGAAGTCATAAGCCTGCATGAGCATGTAATTGAACTCGAATACAGTAAGACCTCTTTCCCATCTATTCTTATATGCTTCTGCTCTGAGCATGTTATTTACTGTAAAATGAACGCCTACCTCACGAAGGAATTCTACATACTTAAGATCAAGAAGCCAATCTGCATTATTTACAAGAATTGCGCCGTCTTTATCATCAAATCTGATGAATTTTGAAAGCTGCTCCTTGAAACGGTTGGCATTATAGTCAACCTGCTCTCTTGTAAGCATCTGACGCATGTCTGTTCTTCCTGATGGATCACCGATAAGGGTTGTTCCTCCGCCAATAAGAGCAATAGGTCTATGACCAGCCCTCTGAAGATGCTGCATTGCCATTACAGTAAGGAAATGTCCTGCTGTAAGTGAATCTGCTGTTGCATCATATCCTGTATAAAATGAAACCTTCTCTTTTCCAAGCATGTCTCTGACTGCTTCTTCATTAGTACACTGTGCTACGAAACCTCTCTCTTTTAAGGTATCAAATACGTTCTCTGACATCGATTTAACTCCTGTTTTTATTTTTGTACCTGCCATTGCCATTCATGCAAATGGGGACTCCTGATACAAATTTTACTTATGAATCCATTCAAAATTAAATTATATAATATTTTCAGCTGATTTGCAAGCCTTTTTCTTCCATAATCTTAAGGATTTAATAGCTCGTATAGAGGCTTTTTGATTTTTTGCCTTGTGACCTCTACAATGCCAAGTGCCGTCATATCTACTACTGACGCCTTAACAGAGTCCTTTTTCAGCTCATCTGCAAGGGTCTTCATCACCTTTTTATTATCCAAATCGCTGTTCATGTTTATGAAATCTATCATTATCATGCCGGATAAATTTCTAAGTCGAAGCTGGGCTGCTATTTCTCTGCATGCCTCCATATTTATTGCAAGAACATTTTTATCCTTATCATTTTTATTGCTCTTAATGGCCTTACCGGTATTTACATCTATCGATACCAGCGCCTCAGTCGGCTCTATTACTAAAGTTCCTCCAGATTTTAACCAGACTCTTTTACCCAATGCCTCATTTATCGCATCACTTATTTTATATACCGAATCTAACGGGACGCTAGAATCATAAAAACGTAGTACTGATTTAACAAATTCCTTATCCCCGTTAATATTTAAAAGCATATATTCCATCAGTTCCTCATATATTGCCTTATCATCGGTTACAATTTCAGATACCTCATTAAAATCAACATCTCTGACTGCTTCGATATAATCAGCTGATTTTTTATATAAGCATGTCTTAGAAGGCACTGTTTCAGACTTTAAATATATGTCTATAAGCCTCCCAAACAGCACTTCTATATCTAAACTTACTTCCTCTACCTTTGCATCACCTGCATTGGTCCTGATTATAAAGGATACATGACCATTTATGATTTCAAATAGCTTTTCATTAATGGATTTAAGCTCGGTAAGCATTGCTTCAATTCTGACCCTTGCATCATTTTTAAGGGCTTCTCTTTTTTGAACATCTTCAATTTTTAGAGACACGCCTATTCTTAGATCCTTATTATCTTTTGCATAGTTGAGCGCTATCACAGCATATCTTCCGGTGAGCTCAATATTTTTACTTACATAAGGAACTTTTGTCTTTATATTTTCACGCTTTACCTGAACAACAATTTCCTGCTCATTTTTAAGTTCCTTATCCGCCTCCTCAAAGGGCAGATAGCATTCAGTTGCAAAGCCGATATCTACAAAGGCTGCCTTTATATTCTTTACTACATTCTTCACCCTGCATTTATAGATATTGCCAAGGATACCGCCACCAAAAGCCGCATCCTCACTAAAGGGCTCAAGACTTATTTCCCTTATACGCTCATCAGAATAAAAAGCAGTAATAACGTCTATGTTATTACTGCTTTTATTATTATTTAAAACGTTAATATTCCTAGTTAAAATTAATTTATTATTCATTGTTTTTAATTATCTGCTTTAATAGTTTAATATCGTCGTTTGAAAATTGCTGCTTGCCAAGATAATCACTTATAAATTCTGAAAGCTTATTGTCATAGAAATGATATATAAGCTCTTCTGTGGCACTCTGCTGGATTTCCTGCTTGGAAATAAGAGCAGAACAAATAAAACCAGGCTCAGTTCTAAGAATTGCCTTCTTATCAATAAGCCTTTTTATTACAGTATAGGTAGTATTCTTTTCCCAGCCAACATAATCCTTGATGATCTTAGCTATATCCTTCGCTGCAAGAGACTTATTAGACCAAAGCAGCTCCATGATATTAAGCTCACCCTCGTGCAACTTAATTTTTTCCATAGACCGATTACCCCGTTCCTCTTAACATTGCTAAATAATTTAAACATTTCCGTAACTTATCTGCAACATTCTTATCTTATAATAAATTCTTCAAATTGTCAAGTATTTAGAGATAATTGGCATCAATTTATAAAAAATAATGCTCCATCAATTATGAGAATAATCAATGGAGCATTGTTTTAATCCTAAATCTTAATCAAAAGCTATAAGTCTAAATTAGAATGACTTAAATGTTGAGCTCTTGCTGATACCCTTATTGTTGTAGATAAGGAACTGCTGATATGTCTTAAGCTTTGCCTTTGGAACTCTTACAGTGATCTCAACAGGTGTTCCCTCGAAAGCATCATTAGCAACATTGTCTGTTGTAAGCTTTGTTGTCTTGATTGTAAGTGTTGTAAGGTTTGAACATGTAAATGCGTTAGCACCGATCTTACTAACCTTTGAAGGAATTGTTACAGCCTTAAGGGCATTACATCCTGAGAATGCGCTTGCACCGATTGATGTAAGTGCAGCAGAGAATGTAACCTTTGTAAGTGCTGTATCACCAGCAAATGCACTATCACCGATTGTCTTTACCTTTGAAGGAATTGTAATTGATGTAAGTGATGTACAATTTGAGAATGCGTTCTTTGCAATTGATGTAAGTGTTGATGGAAGCTTGATTGATGCAATTGATGAACAGCTGCTGAATGCACCGTTACCAACTGATGTTAACTTACCGCTAATAGTAACATTCTTAAGACTCTTACATCCGAAGAATACATGTGTTTCAAGCTTTGTAATCTTTGATGGAACATTGATTGATGTAAGTGACTCACATGCCTGGAATGCGCTTGCTCCAAGATTTGTAAGTGTAGCAGGGAGCTTGATGTTGTCAAGTGCTACACAGTTATTGAAAGCATACTTTCCGATTGATTTAACCTTTGAAGGAATGTTGATTGATGTAAGTGATGTACATCCCTCGAATGCTCTTGAGTAGATCTTTGTAACCTTGCTCTTAAGAGTAACCTTCTTAAGTGATGAACAGCTCTTGAAAGCCTTTGTTCCGATTATCTGAACGTTTGAAGAAATTCCTGATACTTCCTTAAGTGAAATAGCACCTGAAAGGAACTCGTTAGGAATCTTTGAGTAGCTGCCTGCGAACTGGAAAGATGTGATACCGATACATCCTCTGAATGCTGCAGCGCCAAGCTTTCTGATTGACTTAGCAAGCTCAACTGTCTTAACAGATGCGCAGTTCTCGAAAGCTGAATCGCCGATTGTCTTTACATTGTATGGAAGGACAATACCCTTGCTCTTTTCAAGACCAAAGTTTGTAAGTGCTGTACAATCAAGGAATGCCTTCTCGCCAATTGTTGTAACTAGACTGTTAGGTGCAAAAATGACTGTCTCAAGCTTCTTGTCGCCTGCAAATGCACTTGCACCGATTGTTGTTAAATAGTATGGGAATGTAACAGTTACAATTCTGTCATTATCCGCGAATGCGAAATCACCGATCTTTGTAACCTTGTACTTCTTTCCCTCTTCATCATACATGAATGCTGGGATTACTACATTTGTTTTAGTACCATCAGCATAACCAACGACTGTTGCATCGCCGTTTACGATAATGTACTTGAAGTCCTTGTACTCTTCACGTGAATCGTAAAGAACCGCATCTTCAGCCTTGGCAACTACAGAATTCGCATTTAATGCAAAAACTGAAGTAAATACCATGACAAGTGCTAATAAAGCACCAAATAACTTTGTTACCTTCTTCATATAAAGTCTCCTTTGTTTTATTTACATAAAGTCTCACCCTTATCGGCCTGGACTTTTATGTCGTATTGTTTAAGGCAATATTTGCCTATCACTACATTTAAGATTATATACAAAAACAAAATAATTTCAAGCACTTTTTATTATAAAATCTTTTGAAATGTTATAAACAAATAACAAGGAACGAATTGTACTCGTTCCTCGTTATATAAAGTATCTTTTAATTAAATTATAATTGTACTTTAATTGTACTTTTTTAGATTTACTTTCTACTATTTAGAGCTTTTATCAAGCTAATCAGTCATCGATTGGAAGCTTTTCATTTACAGTATAAAGATAGATCTTATTTGCTGTAGCACCTGCTGGTTTCTTGTTGATATAACTTGTAAGAGTATTGTCATAATTTCTGCCAGACTCCTCGATGATTGTATCGATTGCATCTGAGAATTCGAAGGCTGAACCCTCACCGACAAATAAGATGAATGCCTTCTTTGCATTTCTGAGCTTATCTGCTGCCTGAGCAACCATCTGCTTAGAAGCTACATCCAAGTCTCTAAGTGTATAATAGTAAGTCGAGAACTCACCATACTTTGTTTCATGATATAAAAGAACAAGGTCAGAGTTCTTAAGACCTGAACTTTCTGAGTTATTAGCTGTTGCCAGTATACCATAAAGATATTCCTCTACGTTATATACAAATACATAATCGTTCTGAGATGGGAACATCATTTCCTTATGGTAATTGATGATTACCTGAAGCTGATTCTCACTAAGAACTGTGAAAACCATATCATATTCAGTTTCCTTATTGATTTCCTTGATGTCATTGTAATAATCGACATTCTTAAAATTAAATCTGTATTTCTCCTTGCTAATTATTGCAAATGATAAATTCTCGTACATTCAAAAGTACCTCTTTCCTTATTATTTTAAAAATACCCCATTAGAGCTGATATATTCCCCTTTTTCCTTCAAAAGAATAAGAAATTGCTACTAGCATGAATATATATAGCGTACGATAACATTATAACACAAAGCCGCCAAAAAGTATACATATTTTTCATTATTTCCAAAAAATTTATATAAACTTTGAAAAGTTATTTCCTTTAAAATACGTAAAACTAAAAAACGACATTTTCAAAAGTGCAAGAATCAACTAAGAGCGCAAGGAGTTTCCAATCTCTTTGACTGAGCAATTGCAAGCGCACCAGGTCCTATATGACAGGCTACGCTTAAAGAAAGCGGCGCAACAGTAACCTCTTCACCCGGGAAGGATTCCTTTACCTCTTCTATCCATCTGTTTACCGGATCCATATCTATTCCGCTATAAGATACCTCAATATGTACAGGACTAGGGATGCCGGTTTTGCCATACCACTCATCAATATTCTTATGAAGAGTATCAAGCATTACCTTTTTACCGGCCTTTGTATTTCTTGCCTTTGAGAAAGCATCAAGCTTCTCGCCTTGAATCTGAAGAACCGGCTTAAGACCAAGAATTGTACCAATTGCAGCAGCAGTTGGTGTAATTCTTCCGCCCTTCTTTAAGTATTTAAGAGTATCAAGCATGATATAGATCTGAGACTCAGGTCCCTCCTTGAGAAGTCTTGCCTTTATTTCCTCTGCGCTCATTCCATCCTCTATCATCTTAGCTGTATCTCTGATGCAGGCTATCATAGTAACAGAAATTCTATGATTATCAACTACCTGAACTCTTCCATCATAATCAGCTGCAAGCATGGTTGCAGTTGCGCATGAACCTGAAAGGCCTGAAGACATAGGAATATGAATTACTGACTCATAATCCTTTAATAGAGCATCCCATGTATCAAGAACATCTGCCGGCTTAGGCTGAGAGGTTGAAACATCAGCATTTTCTTCAAGCGCCTTATAAAACTCCTGTGGACCAAAATCAATGCCCTCATAATGAGTTTTTCCATTTACCATAAATGGCATTGGAATAACTGTAACTCCAAGCTTTTCAGCTTCCTTTGGATCTATTCCTGCATTAGTATCTGTAACAATCGCAATTTTACTCACCTTTAATCTCCATTCGAAAGTTATTGATATATTTTTTTCATTTCTACATTTAGTTATTCTACAATAAAAAAGTCTTAAAGTCAAGTATTTTCAATGGTTTGAGGCGCTTTTACCGTGGTAGTAAATACCCCCTTACACGGTTTTAAAAACTAAATCTACCATTATTTTTTACAATCTGCATCCTCAAACATTTTAAATATAGCACTTTTACAATAAAAATTCATAACCATTTGAAATCCTGGCTTTATGAGGCACACTTATTCTGATAAAAATTATTTTTAAATTATACATGCTTCTTCGTGGTTTTAACGAAGTAGTAAAACTTTGAAAGAGGCATAAAAATACCCTCCGTACTTCTTAAAGTACAGAGGGTAAATATCCAAACTTAAATTTATTTCATTTAAAAGAGCATCTAATCAGCTAAAGATCTCTTCAATATCAGCCTGTGAAAGCTTACTGATGAATACTTCTCCGCTGGTAATGACATTGTCTGAAAGCTCCTTCTTTCTTGCCTGGAGCTTGAAGATTTTTTCTTCGATGGTGCCTCTTGTAATGATCTTCATTACATGTACATTTCTGTCCTGACCGATTCTATAAACACGGTCTGTTGCCTGATCTTCAACTGCAGGGTTCCACCATGGATCGTAATGGATTACAGTATCTGCTCCGACAAGGTTGAGACCTGTACCACCTGCCTTTAAGGAAACAAGGAATACCTGTCCTTCGCCCTTATTAAAGCGATCAACATATTCATGTCTTACATCAACAGGAGTATCGCCCTGGAGAATGAAGTAGCTATAGCCAGCCTCCTTCAGCTTCTTTTCAATAATTGCAAGCATCGAAGTAAACTGTGAGAATACAAGCACTCTATGTCCATTTGAAATACAATCCGGTAAGAGCTCCATAAGCATGTCAAGCTTTCCGCTATCGCCCTTGTAGTTATCAATGAAGGTAGCAGGGTGACAGCAAATCTGACGAAGTCTGGTAAGAGCTGCAAGAATCTTAAGACGGCTCTTTTCAAAACCATTTTCCTTAACATTTGCATTGATTTCATTCTTAAGATCAGACATATATGCAAGATAAACCTTCTTCTGATCATCTGAAAGCTCGCAGAGCTTCTTTTCTTCAACCTTATCAGGAAGCTCTGTAAGAACCTCCTTCTTCATTCTTCTCATGATGAATGGATGAATTCTCTTTCCAAGGTTCTTCATTGCCTGATCTGCAATTTCCTGATCCTTATTTGCTGATACGATATACTTTTCGTAGGTGTCAACAAACTTAGAATGTGACATAAGGTAGCCCGGCATTACAAAGTCAAAAATCGACCAGAGCTCTGATAATGAGTTCTCAATAGGAGTACCTGTAAGTGCAAATCTATGCGCGCAGCGAAGCTGTTTTACTGACTGAGCATTCTGAGAAGCTGCATTTTTAATATTCTGAGCTTCATCGATGAATACTGTATCAAAATTAATATTCTTATAAAGCTCGATATCCCTTCTGATAAGCGGATACGAGGTAATTATGACCTGAGCCTTTCCGCTCTTAATCGCCTTTTCTCTTTCTTCAGGCATTCCGGTTACAACGACGCACTTAAGCTTTGGCGCAAAGTTCTCGAATTCGTCCATCCAGTTGTAAATAAGTGATGTCGGACAGACAATCATGAACATTCCCACAGCCTTTTTCTCGGTAATAAGAGAATTAATATACATAATGGACTGAAGAGTCTTTCCAAGTCCCATATCGTCGGCAAGAATACCTCCAAGGTAATTATCTGCAAGGCTTCTGAGCCATCTGTAACCTGTAACCTGATAAGGTCTTGGATCACCGTTAATTCCAGTAGGAAGCTTATAATCACCATCACTGTAATTTATTATGTTATTGATGAGATTCTCAAAGCCCTCATCCTTCTTTACCACGATATTCTGATCCTTAAGTACCTCATTAAGGTAGAAGGCACTATTTCTCTTTAAGGTAATTCTATCTGGCTCCATTGTCCTGATTGAAACATCAAGATTATCTAAAAGCTCTGATATCTCAGCAATCTCCCTATTTGAAAGATCAAGGAAGGAACCATCCTTTAATCTATAATACTTCTTCTTCAGTCTATAAGAACGAAGGAGCTCCTTTAATTCATCACTGGTAATATCTCCATAAGATATATTCATCTCAAGAAGATCAAGATTTCCCTTAACGCTAAGTCCTACTGAGAAGGCTGATGACTTCTTTATGTCTATCTTATTGAAAGTCTTTGAGTAATAGATCTTGCACTTATCTCTTATGCTCTCAATACCCTCCTGAAGGAAATCAAAGATAAGCTCATCATTCTTTAAAAGGTAGAAGCCTGAATGAGGTTCAAAGCCCATATTTTCAATGGTCTGCATGAATTCATCCTCTTCACCCTTTTTTCTAAGGATTACATAAGGATCTGTCTTTGGCTCTTCAAAGCAGTTGAACTCATAAGAGCCGTAAATGAATCTAAGCTCAAGCTTAACAGCCTTTTCATATTTATCAAGGTAGATTGCATAGTTGAGCTCTGGCTCAATATATCTGCTTCTTATGCTCTCAGGTATCTCAATATCCATTGTATCGTGGAGATGTGGAAGAACATTTGTAAGGAAGCTGTTCATTAAATCATTTCTAAATACAATTTCACCTTTTTTATCAGCAAAGGTAAGGAACAAAGGAAGGAAATTCTTAATGAAATCCGGCTTTGGTCTATAAAGATTTCCATTGCAGAATAAAAGCTCTCCGTTATTGGTAATAGGAATTATAGGATCCTTACCATGAACATTAAGAACTATTGCATCATCATAGGCATCAAGATCATACTTGATATGCGGATTTCCCTTGATATATCTTACCTTTTCATAGGTATGGCCATAGAGCTTAAGAGTAAAATCCATATCCTTCATATTCTCGAGAATTCTCTGGAATATTCTCTGTGTCATGAACATCTGAGCCTTAACGAACATCTTGCTATCTGAAATATTCTGAATATCATAAAGACTTGCTATGATATCAATTATCTTCTTTGAAGATCTGTCAAATTCACTTTCTCCTGCAACAAATTTAAAATCTCTTCCAAGCAGAATATTCTCACCAGTAAGATAATCGCTGATAAATTTCTTTAGGGACTGCAGCTTATAGAGCTTATCATCGCCGGCATGAAGGATCATTATCGCCCTGTCATCATCTGTCTTTAGCATCTTATCGATGACAAATTCAGGAGTTACATGGAAAATGCTTGCTTTTAAATTAATATCATTAACATCATTAAAATATTCAATGACCTTGTATGCGCGAAGATCCTCTGCTGTAAGCTCATTCTTAAGCCTCATGCGTTCCTGTCTCTTCATGAGATAAACAAGTGCTGCAACAACGTGCTTGCAGGCACCTTTGCTCTTAATGCTTGCAGGACAGTTACAATTATGGTCGATTGAACCATCCTTCCTATCTCTAATGGTAACATTATACACCTGGTTTCCCTGAACATCAAAGCTATAAAGACCCTCCAAGGCATCCGCCTTAAAGGACTTTACCCTTCCTTCTTTGTAGTAAGATAATCCTCTAGAATACGTTGTTGCATCTGTAGCCAGATTCTTGATCTCTGTACGCGAAAGTTTAAACATACACACCTCTCTTTAACTAATACGATAAAAATAAAAATAATCAACCACCACAATTAATCAATACTGATTCAAAATCCTCAAGACAATAATAAGCATAGTAAGGAATGGTAAATACCTTTCCTTCTTTAAAGCTATCCTTATAGGAGAGCTTTATTGCCGCTCTTATCTCGTTATTTTCCATATATGATGCTGTATTTTTTGTATAAGGCTCTCCCTTTGTGATTATATCAATCGGGGTATTTCCAACGCCGTCAAGCTGTGCAACACAATCTATTACAGCCTTTCCCTTTGACTGCCAGAAATATTGCTTAATTCTTTTTTCTTCAAAATACCATGAAAGAACATTAGAAATAAGCACCCTGATGATTTTGCCGCTCTTTTTCCATTCCTCTGTAATTTTGCTTTCACTAGCACACAGATACGAATATAAAAGCCCTGAATCAGGATAAAAAAGCCTTATAAGCTTACTGTCCTTGTCGTTTCTGACATATTTATTTATAAGTCCCTTTTGAATGAGACTATTTATGGCTTCCTCGTAAATATTATACGTCGAGCCCTTTCTTATATCAGAAAACTTGAACCTGTCATTATTATACAGCTCATGCGGTATAAGCTTAAAAATGACATTTTCATAAAGCGAGCCCTCACTCAAGATAAGCTCAATCATATTTTTTTGAATAGTTTTTACATTGTGCGATGTTCCTTTTCCTAAATAGGCATCCACCGCCTGCGGCATTCCTCCGCAGATAAGATATTCTTCAAAAAGCCCTATTATTTCATCATGAAGCATTTCAGGCATTTTTCTAAGCTCTAAAAAATGCGTTCTGATAACATCCACCAGCCATTTTTTATCCGTCTGCATAAGATATTCATCAAAGGAGATCGGATAAAGCCTGTGCTTAAAGGTCATGTCCTCGCTTGATATCTCAATCAGCTTAATAGGAGAATTCTCTATTTCAAATCTGCTCTTTTGAACAAACTCATGAAGACCTTCTACCTTTTTTACCTCATCAAAAATAATGATAAAGTTCGCAAGCATCATTACATCTATCTGATAGTAAGCTGCAATAAGCTTTAAAACAAAATAATCTATTTTTTCATCATAATATCGTAATTCATCAGTAAAAAACTTAAAGGCATCAAAATCGGTTTCAAAATTTATGTAAAGAACATTATCAGCATTCTTATTAATGAGATTTAATACCATTGTCGTTTTACCGACATTTCTGATGCCGCAAAGACTGAATATGCCACCAGTCTTTTTCTTTATGAAACGCTCAATGGCGCTGTCCATTTTACGAATAAGCATCATATTCTCCTTAAAACATGAACCTATATTAGAATAGCACTATTAAACACCGTTCAAATCTATCAAACATTATTTAATACTATTAAATACTATTTAGCACTATTAAGTGCAGGATTATCTTAGAGCCTCTAAAATTCCTGTAAAATAATCAGGTAACTTTGCCTCAAATTCCATATACTCACCCGTTCTAGGATGATTAAAACCTAGAAGTCCTGCATGCAGGCACTGTCCCATAAGAACCTCCTGCTTGAATTTCTCCTTGCCGCCGTATAGCGTATCACCAAGTAGCGGATGATTTATATGAGACATATGAACTCTTATCTGATGAGTCCTTCCTGTCTCAAGTCTGCACTTAATATAGGCAAAAGCGCTGAAATTCTCCTTAAGTGTAAAATGCGTAACTGCATTCTTTCCATTTTTTACATTTATATCATTGCGGAGACGATTTTTTTCATCTCTCCCTATCGGCGCATCTACAAGTCCGCTGGTGCTTCCATCACCGGATGCCTTTTCAACGGTCTTTTTAAATATGCCATCTACCATATGATATTCAGTATAAATTCCTTCATTGAAATTTCCATGAACAATGGCTGAATACTCTCTTACAATCGAATGCTCATGGAACTGCTCAGCTAGGCTGTTATGAGCTGTATCATTTTTAGCAACTACAAGTATGCCTGAAGTATCCTTATCGATGCGGTGAACAATTCCCGGCCTTAAAACACCATTTATTCCAGAAAGGCTATCTCCGCAGTGGAACATTATGGCATTTACCAGGGTGCCAGAAAAATGCCCTGCAGCAGGGTGAACTACCATGTCCTTTGGCTTATTTACCACCAGGACATCCTCATCCTCATAAAGAATATCAAGTGGAATATCCTCAGGAAGAGCCTCATAGGCCTCTGGCTCCGGAACTGCTACTAAAATAACATCGCCCTCCGTCGCCTTATAGGAAGCCTTTACCTTTTTACCATTAACAGTTATGCCCTCATTATCTAAAAGTTCCTTAACGCGGCTTCTAGACACTTCAGGGCACTTATCAGAAACAAGCTTATCTATTCTGATTCCACTGTCATTTGCATCTACTTCAATAGTTATATTATAATCCATAAACCTTTTCCTACTGATTTTCTTTTGTTTCTTCCTTTTCTTCCTTCTTTTCTTTATCCATCATCAATTCATCGTTCTTATATTTTGTAAGCATAAGCACTACGATAAAAAATGCTGAAACCGTAACATAAATATCAGCTACGTTGAACACAGGAAAATCAATCAGTTTAAAATAAATAAAATCAGTTACCTTATGGAAAACCACTCTGTCATACATATTACCAAGTGCACCAGCAATGATTATTGCAAGTAGAACATGGAGTATGTCATACTTCTTTTTAAACGGTAATTTAAAATATGCAAATAAAATCACTATGAGGCAAATAAGAGTAATAACCATAAGGAAATTTAATTTACCGGCAAACATGCTCCAGGCACTTCCAGTATTAAAAACCAGGACTAAATCAAGTACTCCGTCAATTATGCTTACAGGAGCAGGATTTCCACGAAAATGCTTCAATGCCAGAGCTTTTGTTTCTCTATCAATCACAAACAGAATTGCAATTAAAACAATCGAAATCAGAACATGAATTAGTCTTCTTTTAGAGGTATCATCACTATTTTTCATATAAACCAACTTATCATTATTTTTTTAATTGAGGAGTAATACTGCATTTGATTTATAGCAATTATTTAGCAATACTAAGCAATACTAAGCAATATTTAGCAATACTAAGCAATACTAAGCAATATTAAGCAATATTTAGCAAGCCTTACTTTACTAAAACGAAATCAAGTCCTACTCTCATTTCATCATCACTAACTGATTTATCAATAATTGCATTACCTTCCCTATTTATCAGAACGAATTTAATTCCAGCACCGTCCTTTTTCTTATCCTTTTTAGTATCAGCAATTATCTTATCAGGCGTAAAGCCATCCTCCAGCTTAATATTTACAGGAAGCTCGAACATCTTAAAGAGCTTTTCAGCCCTAGCTACTTCCTTTTCAGTTATAAAGCCGCGCTTATAAGACATATAAAGAGCTGCCATGCAGCCAACCGAAACACATTCCCCGTGAAGCATTTTTAAATCAGACTGCTTTTCGATTGCATGTCCTAGAGTATGTCCAAAATTAAGAATTGCGCGAAGACCACTTTCTTTAGGATCTTTTTGAACAACATATCTCTTTATCTTTACATTTCTATATACAAGCTTTAATAATAGCTTAGGATCTCTCTTTTTAAGCTTATCTACATTTTCCTCAAGGAAATCAAGGAGTTCTGCATCCTTGATATAGGCATGCTTAATAATTTCACCGTAGCCCTCAAAATAAACCTTATCAGTAAGTGTATTAAGGGTATCTATGTTAATATAGACAAATGAAGGCATGTAAAAAGCACCGACCATATTCTTGTAAGACTTAAAATCAACTCCTGTCTTTCCTCCAACTGAAGCATCTACCATAGATAAAAGTGTTGTAGGAAGCTGGAAAAACTTAATTCCTCTTAAATAGATTGATGCTGCAAAGCCTGTCATATCTCCTGTAACGCCCCCGCCAAGAGCTGCAAGCATATCATTTCTGTCAAAGCCATTTTCAATAAGTTTCTCTAAAATGTCAGTAACTACATCAAGAGTCTTGCTCTGCTCACCAGCTGGAAAAATATAGGTAATAACCTTTGCGTAGTACTCATCAAGAATATCCTTTACCTTATCAAGGTAGAAAGGGGCAACATTGCTATCAGTAACTATGCATACTTTTCTTCCCTCTGGCTTTAATGCAGCTACCTCATCAGCAAGGCCTGAATAATCCTTTGAAAATAATACCGGATAACAGAATTCACCATTATACTCAACATCAAGTCTTTTCACATTTGTCTTTTCAGCCATAAAAACCTCTTAATTTTCTTTATTTTTTCTTATAGTTTAAAACAACTAAGCTATAATCAGGGAGATTATAGCTTAGTGATTATTATCATATTAATGAATCAAAAATCAGTCATCATCCTCTGCATCAACGAATTTGAAAGCCCCCTGGCCCTTTATTTCTCCATCTTCATCTATGCCATCATCAGGTTCTTCAGTATCTGAAGCTTCATCATCTTCCTCATCCTCATCTTCTTCATCCTCATCAGATGCATCAGCTTCTTCCTCTTCATCCTCGTCGACGATCTTCACTGGCTCGATCTTTTTCTTAGACTTTGCCTTTGAAGATTCTTCCTCTTCTTTTACCTCTTCCTTCTTTTGCTCCTCTAAAGAATCCGAAGAATCTACTTCTTCGGCATTTTCAGCATTTTCAGCCTTTTCAGCGGCCTCTTTAGCTTCTCTTTCATTCTGGAAGGACTTTAATATTTCAAGATCCGCCTTTATTATATTATCACTTTCAAGTGAAATCTTAAAGGAATCTGAATCTAAAAGATTGAGGTTTGAAAGCAGGATTGCCTTGTACTGTGCCTTAAAGGCATCGAACTGCCTTGAAAGAGCAAGTGACTTTTCCTGGATATGACGAATCTCATCTTTTGCATCAGCAATCATGATCTGAGCTCTGACATTTGCCTGCTTTTCAATATTCTTAGCTTCCTTTTCAGCAGCAACCTTTGTCTCTTCGGCAGTCTTTTCTGCAAGAACTAACGCCTTCTGAAGAGTTTTTTCCATGCTTCTGTAATTTGAAACCATAGAATTGAGATTCTTGATTTTATCCTTATAGTCCATATTTTCTCTATAAAGAGTCTCATAATCCTGAGCAAGCTTTGAAACAAAGCTTTCTACATCCCTTTTATCATATCCAAGTCCGCCCGACTTAAATTCTTTATTCTGAATATCAACTGGTGTAAGCATAATATTTTACCCCTTAATATTTATTTTTTAACCCCGTAATTTGTTATATTGCTAATTATTTGTTATATTGCTAATTAAATCTATTTTTTAATCAATTATTTAAAACAGTTTAATAAAACAGTTTAATAAAACAGTTTAATAAAGCAGTTCAATAAAGCAGTTCAATAAACCATTTTGAAAAATCGATTCAAAATTTAATTATTGCTATCCTCGGTTCTAGTATAAGAATATCTAGATCCCTTATAGGTTCCATCCTCATTATATCCATAATCGATTGTAACATCTACGCTCTTTGGACTTACAAGATAAAGATTTTCACCAAGCTTCTCCATAGAGCCTGAAATAGCATAGGCTGCACCGCTAATAAAATCGATAACTCTCTGACCATTTTCTGGTGATGTGCTTACCATATCAGAGATATTAATGATTACCGGCTCACCACCAAGTAAAGTATCAACTACAAACCTTTCATCAGCGAGTGTCTTTAACATAGTTACTGTCATCTGCTTTACCATACTAGTTTTCTGGCGACTTTCAGAATTACCTGTCGCTCCACTCCTTTCATTGAAATTTACTACATTGCTGCTTTTTTTATTAACAGGCTCATCATATGATTCCTTGCCCCTGTTATTCGATGAAAAAATACTTCTTACAGAAGAAGTTCTCTCTTCTTCGGCATCACTGCCCATATCCTCAAGATACTGATTATATTCTTCCTCATCACTTCTTTCATCATCTTCTTCATCATAGGCAGGTCTTACAAAATTAAAAGAAGGCTTTTTGAATAATGACTTTTTCTTTCTAGGCGCTTCATCTTCATAATACGCCTCATCATCATATTCATCTTCAACTGTCTCTTCTTCCTCAGACTCTACTGTAAAGATTTTCTTTAATAAACGCTTAAAATCAGGCATTTTATCCTCCTAAAAACTACAACGAATAATTTCTTGGTCCAAATATATCGGTACCGATTCTTACCATTGTCGCACCTTCTTCTATAGCGACCTTAAAATCAGCACTCATTCCCATGGAAAGTTCTTTCATTTCAACATTTTCAATTCCAAGTGATGAAATAAAATCTGCTGTAGCTTTCATTCTTCTAAAATAAACTCGATTAGATTCTCCGCCATCATTAGATATCGGAGCGATGCACATCAGACCTTTAATTCTAACATGTGGAAGCTTCGAGATTATCTTTATGGCATTTTCAACGTCCTTAAACTCGAATCCCGATTTTGAAAATTCACATCCAACATTTATTTCCATCAATATATTTGCAACAACATCTTTTTTTGCTGCCTCTTTTTCAATTTCTTCAGCAAGTTCGACCGAATCAACTGAATGAATCAGCTCTGTATTTCCAACAACATATTTGACCTTGTTCTTTTGGAGAACACCGATCATATGCCACTTTACATCAGAATACAGAAGCGGATTGTCTGCAGATAGCTCTTTAAAAAGCTCCTGCTTATCTCTTAATTCCTGAGGCTTATTTTCACCAAAATCAAGCTGACCTGCCCCATATGCCTTAAACAAAAGAGAAACCGGCTTGATTTTACTTACTGCAATAAGCTTTACGCTGTCCTTATCTCTACCTGCCTTTTTGCAGGCCTCTTCCATCTTTTTCTTAATATCAAGAAGATTCTTAACTACCTCTACCTTACTATCTAACTCATTTTCAGGTATTATATGATTATACTGGCCGTTCATATTAATCCCCTTCTTAGTAAATAATTTTATTTTCTTCAAACAAATTGCCTACAAGACCAATATGATCATTGAGTCTTGGTCCGCCAACCGAATCATCCCTTATCAGGATATATTCACCATTTGATTTAACTCTCTCTATTCTTCTAAAAGAAGCATAGCCCTTATTTACATTATATACGCCTTCAATTTCAGTAACAGAAGGAATATACTCAGTAAGATTTTCCGGTTCAAGAATAACGAAGGAATTACCAAGCTCTTCAAAATACTCTGAGTAGTAATAATCATCGTCGTTATAGAGCGCATTGATAGGGTAAAAACTATCGGTAACCACACCTTCAGTAGTAATTACATGATGAATGACACCCTTTGCCTTATCTGAAAGATTAACTGCATTACCGTTCTTAAAAATACTGAGCTGAACATCATCGATATATGCACCTGCATCTTCAGCTTCCTTCTTGGTAACTACATAATTTTCAGGAATCTGATAATATCTCTTTTTAACAAGACTCGTTGCAGGAATCTTTAAAGTATTCTGATTCATATCGCCAATTGCTATTTCAAGGAATCTATGATCTAGATAATTAGCAATATAATTATACATGGTGATTACGATGAAATTCTCACCGTCTCTTGTTATTACCTCATATGGAGCTGAAATATAAAGATTGTCATCCTCAATTCTAAAATCAATAGTCTTTGGCGACTTTATAGCATTTTTATCATAATAATACTGCTGATACTGCTCATCTGTAATAGGAAATACTAAGTACCAGGTATCACTAGTGACCATCTTAAATATCTTATCGCCCGTCTTGTACTGGCGTCTGTTCGTTCTGACCGACTCTACATTTACACCGGTTCTAGTAAAAGTAGCACTAGTAAAGGTATCTAAAGATATTCCATCAAAGGTATCTACATCATATGAAACAATACCGCTATTTAGTGCATAATATGTATATAAGCTTCCATCAGAATTACCAACGAGTTTTGACTGCATGTCAAAGGATTCATTCATCGAAAGAGTAACGATTTCACTTTCAAAATCTTCCTTTACGTCATAAACCTCGTAAAAAT
>JAEEGF011585345.1_pt1 | contig 43642 bp, 33 predicted proteins | sample 9134171 | NCBI WGS metagenome assembly JAEEGF01 (sample SAMN16246542, study PRJNA631951) | gut metagenome | biome: gut microbiome; feature: rumen; material: AP-attached | host: Bos | place: Iran: Karaj | collected 2018-10 | reverse complement strand
GCCAGCAGGTCCACGCGGTTGTACTTCGCGTCCTCGCGGCTTTTGTTCCCCTCGCTCTCTAACAGACGCTGAATCTTGATGGGAGTACCCAGCACCGTGCTGATGAAGCCTTCCAGCACGTCGTGGTTGCCCTTCTCACGGAGCAGGTGCTTCAGTGCCCAGTCGAAGCTGATGAATGTCCGTCTCTTCTTTCCCATAGCTCTGCATTTCGCCCACAAAGATAAGCTTTTTGTTTTTCTCCGCCAAACATTTCCGTAGTTTTCTTTTCACATAGGCAGAAATAAGTGCAGCGATGGCATTCCTCCCGGAATCGCCATCGCTGCACAGAACTGCTCGCTCTCTGCGTGAATATTTGCCGGTATTCGATTAGAGGCAAGCTCAAGTATCTAAAAAGACTGTCGAACGGGACTACTAAGCACAATCCTAACTCTTGGTTAATAATTGTATTAGCATAGTCCCTGTAGGCTGCCACTCCTTCAGAGCTATTCAAGCGTACAGGCCGAAAAAAAGACCACCGCTTAGCGATGGTCTTCTGTTCTGTAGTCTCTGCCGTAGTTGGCGCGGGGGAAGACGAAGATGTCGTCGTTGATGCCGCCCGACTTAAACTTGCTGATTTTGATGTTCGCCCAAAACAGGGCCACCTTCACCTTGATGAGAATCGGAGCGTAGGTCTGCGCATCGATGAGCGCCTTGGCCTGCTTCACGGTGCCTTTGGCGCCACGACGCTGCTTCATCGTGATCATGATGCCGGCATTGGTGCGCTCCATAGAGTAATCGAAGTCATCGAGCGTGAACTTGAACTTCGAGGCATATTTGTCGCGCTTGTCCGACGTAGCGTCATAAATCTCAATGAGCTTCTTCTTGCGGTATACAGTGTAATGCGTCACGCCATCGTTCCACGCATCGACGCGCTCGTCGGTGAACTTGCTCTTCTTTCCCTTGTACCAGATGGTGCCGTTGGTTTTGTAGACGCCCACCAAGTTGACGTCATAGTGCAGCGTGCATCCCTGCGGCCCGAACACCTGCTCGTATGCCTTCTCAAAAATGCGGCGTGCCTCGCTCTGTGACTCATCACAGAACGAGGCTACGCTCATTGTCAGCGCTATCAACAGAAGATAAACGCGCTTTTTCATTTCTTAAGCCTCAGCGGGTGCTTCCTCAGCGGCGGGAGCGGCAGCGGCAGCCTCTGCGGCAGCAGCCTTCTTCTCAGCCACCTTCTTGGCAATAGCCTCGTTCACCTGCTTCTCAGCCTCCAGAGCCTTCTTGGCAGCGTCAAGCTTTGCCTTCTTCTCGTCGGCAGCCACCTTGTCAAGACCCTTCTGCTTGTCAGCCTTCCATGCATCAAACTTACGCTGTGCTGCAGCCTCGTCGAAAGCGCCCTTCTTCACGCCACCCTTCAGGTGCTTCATCAGGTACACGCCCTCACGGCTGAGGATGTTGCGAACAGTATCGGTGGGCTGTGCGCCTACCTCTACCCAGTACAATGCACGGTCGAAATTCAAGTCTACCGTGGCGGGATTGGTGTTGGGATTGTACGAACCAATCTTCTCAGTGAAACGACCATCACGTGGTGCACGAGCGTCGGCGATGACGATGCTGTAGAAAGCGTAACCTTTGCGACCGCCGCGCTGCAATCTGATTTTTGTTGCCATTTTAACTTTTTAATTTTAAACTTTAAATAATAGTTTGTGCCTCCATCTCGTGAAAGCGGCTGCAAAGGTACTGCTTTTTTCGCTGACAGACAAACATTTTCGTTCTTTTGTTTCATGCATTAGGATTTTTTTGGTATTTCGCCAGCATTTGGCAACTGTAATCTTCATTCCAACCTCAAAAAGCTATCGGGCTATGGATGGAATAAGGCCATTCCCTTCCTTTGCGACCATGCCCGGCACCTACATTGGCGAACTGACACGTTTCCGCAGAGGAAACTTTTTCCCCCTTATCAAGCTGAAATATTGGGGAAGCGTAGGCATCTCGCCAGCGACAGGTCAGTATGTTTGTAATCTCCTCGGTTTTATCACTTTAAAATTGTCCGTAATTTTTCTTTACATTTCGGACTGACAGTCCGAAGCCTTCGGACAACGAGTCCGAAGCCTTCGGACAACGAGTCCGAAGCCTTCGGACGGAGTGTCCGAAGCCTTCGGACTTTTTTTTAGTCAGACAGGGATGTAAAAAGCTGGCACGAACAAAAACAGACTTAGTTGTTTTGCCGGACGATTGGTGCTCACCATCGGACGAACTCTATTTGCCCACATCAACCCATATTTCCGGCCGAAAAGCAGAAATCTTTCGAAATCGCTTTGTGTTTACAAGCTTTTTTCGTACCTTTGCGCCCAAATTTGCGCTCATCTGTCACGCGCGAACATTATATATTATATACAGAAAAAAACAAGATGAACAAAAACACACTCATTGGCTTTGTACTCATAGCCATCGTTCTGATAGGCTTCAGTTGGTGGGGGCAGAAACAAGCCGCAGAGCAACAGGCTGCTGCACAGGCCGAGCTGGCCAGACAAGACTCCATAGCCAAGGCCAACCCTCAGCCCGTGGACACGCTTACACAGGTGGAAAAGACCGCCCAGCAACTAAAGGCCGACAGCGCCCGCACCTTCTTCACCGCCATGCAGGAGCAAGCACTGGACTCTGTGGTGCTCAGAAATGACAAGGTGGAGCTGACCATCTACAACAAGGGCGGCGTAGTGAGAAAAGCCAAGGTGCTGGGCTACAAGGACTATCGCGGCAATGCCGACGTGACGCTCTTTGACGCCAAGGACCAAAACATGAGCTTTGCACTGCCTGTCAATGCGAAGAAGGAAATCATCAATACCGCAGACCTCTACTTTGAGACATCGAACGTCACCGACAAGGCTGCCACCATGACGGCCACGGGTGCCGACGGCTCTAAGATTGTCATCAGCTACGAGCTGGGCGACAGCTATCTGCTGCACTTCAACATCAAGACGGAGGGCATGGATCAGCTCTTTGACCCGGGCCACAAGACGATGTTTGTGATGTGGAAGGACTCTTGCCGCCAGCAGGAGAAGGGCTACACCTTCGAAAACCGCTATGCCTCGCTGACCTACAAGGAGGTGGACGGCGGCACCGACCACCTGAGCGAGGGCAGCAACGACACAGAGCAGCCCGAGGAGGCCCTGGACTGGGTAGCCTTCAAGTCGCAGTTCTTCGCCGCCGTGCTCATCCCGCAGAAGCCTTTCGAGAAAAACGCCCGGCTCGTCAGCATGATGCACGAGAAGGAGTCGCACTACCTGAAGTCGTACACGGCCGAGCTGCAGACACCCTTCAGTCCGCTGGAGTCCAACTCCTTCGAGATGTACTTCGGCCCCAACGACTTCCAGATACTGAAGCACATCGACAAGCAGAGCCAGTTCGGCCGCGACCTCGACCTGGAAGACCTGGTCTACCTGGGCTGGTGGCTGGTGCGCTGGATCAACCGTTGGTTTACGCTCTACATCTTCGACGGTCTCACCGCTCTGGGCTTGGGCATGGGCATTGTGCTGATTCTCATCACCCTGCTGCTGAAGGGCATCACCTTCCCCATGGTGAAGAAGAGCTACATGTCGAGCGCCAAGATGCGCGTGCTGAAGCCGAAACTCGAGGAGGCCACAAAGCAATACGACAAGCCCGAAGACCAGATGCAGAAGCAGCAGGCCATGATGCAGCTCTACTCGCAGTATGGCGTCAGTCCCTTGGGCGGCTGTCTGCCCATGCTCATACAGATGCCTATCTGGATAGCCATGTTCTTCTTCGTGCCCAACGCCATCCAGCTGCGCGGCGAGAGCTTCCTCTGGATGGAAGACCTGTCGACCTACGACCCCATCTTTGAATGGAGCAAGCCCATCTGGGGCATCGGCGACCACTTGTCGCTCACCTGCATCCTGTTCTGCGTCAGCAACTTGCTCTACAGCTACATGACCATGCGCCAGCAGCGCGACCAGATGATTGGCCAGCAGGCCAACCAGCTGAAGATGATGCAGTGGATGATGTATCTCATGCCCGTGATGTTCTTCTTCATCTTCAACGACTACTCCAGCGGCCTGAACTTCTATTACTTCATCTCGCTGCTCTTCTCGGCCATCATCATGTGGACGCTGCGCAAGACCACCGACGACGCCAAACTGCTGGCCATACTTGAAGCCAACTACAAGGAGAACAAGAACAACCCGAAGAAGCAGAGCGGCCTGGCCGCCCGGCTGGAAGCCATGCAGAAGCAGCAGGAGGAGATGAAGCGCCTGCGCGAGCAGATGAAGAAACGTTGAAGGCTGACGATTGAGGGTTATTCTTCAACCGTCAAAGACAATAAAAAAGAGAAAAGGGAGTTATTATATTATTATAATGTAACTAAGAGCATGATGAGAAAATTCCTCCTGGCTATCGTTATGCTGCTGCTGACCGGCAGCACAGCCATGGCTCAGTCGACAATGAGTGACGAGCAGGTCATCTCCTTAATCATGGAAGAAAAGGAGAAAGGCAGTTCGCAGACCGATATTGTGACCAAGCTGCTGCAGCGCGGCGTTGACATCCAGCAGATACAGCGCATCAAGCGCAAGTACGAGCGACAGATTCAGCAGTCGGGCATGGGCGCTGTGGCCGACGAGGCCATCAACAACGCCTCGAAGCGCATGCGCAGCAACAACGGACAGCAGCGCACCACCCCTATGGGCAGCGGCAGCCAGATGATCCGCCAGCAAAGCACGACACGGAATGAGGAGGATCCCAACTTCCTGTCGATGCAGGCCGAGCTGGGCGGCATCATGCCCGTAGACTCCATCGCCCTCTTGGAGCAAATGCTGGAAGAGCAGGAGAAACAGAAGACCCGCATCTTCGGACACGACATCTTCAACAACGAGGCCCTCAGCTTCGAGCCGAACATGAACATCGCCACGCCCGCCGACTATCGTCTCGGCCCTGGCGATGCCGTAGCCATTGAAATCTACGGAGCCTCGCAGCAGAGCATCGACGCCACCATCACGCCCGACGGCTACGTCACCATCGAGGGCATAGGACCGGTGCAGCTGGCGGGACTCACCGTGGCACAGGCCAACAGCCGCCTGCGCGCACAGGTCGGCTCACGCTATGCCGACAGCCAGATCCGCCTTTCTGTGGGCCAGACCCGCACCATTCTCGTCAACGTCATGGGCGAGGTCAACTACCCCGGCACCTACACGCTGTCGGCCTTCTCCACCGTGTTCAACGCACTCTACATGGCAGGAGGCATCAGCGACATCGGCACCCTGCGCAACATCAAGGTGTACCGCAACAACCGCCTCATCAGCACCGTCGATGTCTATGACTTCATTCTCAACGGCAAGGCCACGGGCAATGTCAAGCTCACCGACAACGACGTGATAATCGTAGGCGCCTACGACTGTCTGGTCAATGCCACAGGCCGTGTGAAGCGCCCCATGTTCTACGAGATGAAGACCGACGAGAGCCTCAGCGCCCTGCTGAAATACGCCGGAGGCTTCACAGGCGATGCCCTGAAGACCTCGGTACGCGTGACGCGCAAGAACGGTGCGCTTTACTCTGTTCACACCGTCGACGAGTTTGACTTCGGCACCTTCCACATGGCCGACGGCGACTCCCTCTGGGTAGACTCCATCGTGGCACGCTATTCGAACATGGCCGAGGTGAAAGGCGCTGTGTTCCATCCCGGTGCCTACCAGATTGACAACAAGATTTCCACCGTGCGCTCCATCATCGAGGCTGCCGGCGGCATGAGTGAGGACGCCTTCACCGGTCGCGCCGTGATGCACCGCATGAAGAACGACCGCACGCTGGAGGTGCTCTCCGTCGATATCAACGGCATCATGGCCGGCACATCGCCCGACGTGCCCCTGCGCAATGAGGACGTGCTCTGGGTGGCCAGCCGCAAGGAGGCCATCGAGCCCCCCACCCTCACCATCCACGGCGAGGTGCAATATCCCGGCATCTACCGCTATGCCAGCAACGAGACGCTGGAAGACTTTATCCTGCAGGCCGGCGGACCGACCGATGCAGCTTCGATGGTGAAGGTCGACATCGCCCGCCGCATCGTCGACCCCTACGCCACTGAGTCGCAGGACACCGTGGCCCGCCACTTCAGCTTCGCCATTAAGGACGGCTTCGTCGTCGACGGCTCGGAAGCATTCCATCTGGAGCCCTTCGACGAGGTGTACGTACGCAAGAGCCCCGGCTATCTGCCCCAGCAGAATGTCAGCGTGGAGGGCGAGGTGCTGTTCGACGGCACCTACACCCTGACGAGGAAGGGCGAACGTCTGAGCGAGATTATCAAGCGCGCCGGCGGCCTGTCGAAGACAGCCTATCCCTCCGGCGCCCGCCTCATCCGCCGACGCACCAGCGAGGAGCTGGCCCGCCAGGAGTCGCTGCGTAACGCTGCCCGTCGCTCCGGCGGCAAGGACTCCATCGACATCAGCCGCCTCGACATGAGTTCCACCTATCCCGTAGGCATCCAGCTCGACCAGGCACTGGCCCATCCCGGCAGTGGCGCCGACATCGAGCTGCGCGAAGGCGACCGCATCATCGTGCCCGAATACAGCAGTACCGTGAAAATCAACGGCGAGGTGATGTACCCCAACACCACGAGCTACGTAGAAGGCAAGAGCCTGAAATACTACATCAACCAGGCGGGTGGCTTCGGCGACAATGCCAAGAAGCGCCACACATACATCATCTACATGAACGGCACCGTGGCCAAGGCCGACCGCAAGCACAAGCCCATGCCCGGCTGTGAGATAGTGGTGCCGACGAAACAACGCGGCAACAAGATGAGCACTGCCGAGCTGCTCACCATCGGCTCGACATCGGCATCCATCGCCACCATGGTAGCCACACTGGTGAACCTGTTTAAGTAAGCGCAGAAGGCCTTTCAGGAGGTTGTCGCTGCAAGGTAAACAATGTGAATCGTAATGGACAGATTCTTCAACACGGCAGGGCCTCAAACGCCTGACGCCTATACCATAGATCCACTGAGCCGCATCGACCTGGAGGATGTGCTGACGTTGATTCGCCAGCAGCGATACTTCGTGCTCCACGCGCCAAGGCAGACGGGCAAGACGACATGCTTGCTGGCTCTGCGCAACCATCTGAACCACACTGGCAACTACATTGCCGTCTATGTCAACGTGGAGGGCGGACAGGCATCACGCAATGACAAAACCACAGTGATTGAGTCGACCATCGACAACATTGCCAGCGAGACTTGCCTTGTGACAGGCAATGAGCTGCCCATGCAAGTAAGCAAGTCCGTAAGAGACCTTGGAATAGACTCCAGGCTGTCAATATTCTTGCAGAGGATGTCGTTGCAACTGGACAAACCACTTGTCCTCATCATCGACGAGATAGACGCCCTGGTAGGCGACTCGTTAGTAGCCGTGCTGCGCCAGATTCGTTCAGGCTATGCCAACCGTCCAAAGGCTTTCCCTCAGAGCGTCATCCTCTGCGGTGTGCGAGATGTAAGAGACTATCGCATCGTGCTCTCCAATCAGGACATCGTCACCGGCGGTTCGGCGTTCAACATCAAGGCTGAGTCGCTGCGATTAGGCAATTTCTCCAAAGAGGAAATCCACGAGCTTTATATGCAGCACACCCGCGAGACAGGGCAGCAGTGGGACGAGGCGTGTTTCCCCATGGTATGGGAGGCCACCGAGGGCCAGCCGTGGTTAGTAAACGCGCTGGCACACGAGGTGACCTACAAGATGAAAGAGAACCGCGACCGCAGCGTCACCATCACCCCAGAGATGATCTACCGCGCACAGGAGCAAATCATCTACCGCCGTGACACGCACATAGACATCTTGATCTACAAATTGCAGGAGGAGCGCGTCAGAAGGGTGATAGAACCCATCTTGGCCAATGACGAGGAACCCGACGAGGAAAAGATGAAGACTGACGACATACAGTATGTCACCGACATGGGCCTCATCACTCGCGACCGCGGAAAGCCCATACGCATCGCCAACGGCATCTACCGTGAGATCATCCCCCGCGAACTGACATGGAACACCCAGCAGATGCTTATCCAGCAGCCGCAGTGGTATCAGCGAGCCGATGGCAGCATCGACATGGAGAAGCTGTTGCTCGACTTCCAGCAGTTCTTCCGCCAGAACGCTGACTCATGGATTCAGACGTTTGACTATGCCGAGGCAGGCCCGCAGCTGCTGTTGCAGGCGTTCCTGCAGCGCATCGTCAATGGCGGAGGCTATATAGACCGTGAATACGGTCTGGGGCGAAAGCGCACCGACCTGCTCATCCGCAAGCCCCTCACCGACCACTACGGCGGCCCCATACAGCGCATCGTGCTGGAACTGAAGCTGAAGCGCGGCAGCATGGACACCGTCATTGAAAAGGGCTTGGAGCAGACGTGGCAGTACATGGACACGGTGGGCAGCGTGGACGAGGGTCACCTCATCATCTTCGACCGCACGCAAGAGAAATCGTGGGACGAGCGCATCTGGCACAAGTCCTATAGCTATCAGGGGCACTCCATCATGGTGTGGGGAATGTAAACGAACATGATAATACAGTAAATAATGGAAACAAACAATACCAATAATAAGCAGCCTGGGGTTATCAATCTCAAGGATATCGTGCAGACACTGTGGGCGAAGAAGAAATCTTTCGTCCTCCCACTCTCCATCGTGTTTGTCATTTCCTGCATCTACATCTTCAGCCAACCTCGCCATTACGCTACCGACGCCAGGCTTGCTCCCGAGATGGAGTCAACACTGGGTGCTGGCGGCACGCTGGGTTCCATCGCTTCGTCCTTCGGCATCGACCTGGGCGAGATGCAGACCAGCGACGCCATCACGCCGCTGCTCTATCCCGACCTGATGGACGACAACGCCTTTGTCTGCAAGCTTTTCAACATCATGGTGCAGACACAGGACGGAAAGCTGAAAACCACGTATTACGACTATCTGACCAAGCATCAGAAGTCTCCGTGGTGGAGTGGCATCACATCGTTTTTCAGCAACCTGCTCAAGTCGAAGGACGAAGAAGGTGCACCCAGTGACAGCACACAGTTTAATCCCTACGTCCTGACACGGCAGCAAAACGACGTGGTTTCCGCCATTCAAGGAAACATCAGCATCAGCATGGACAAGAAGACCGGCGTCATCTCCATCGATGTGAAAGACCAGGATCCGCTCATCTGCAAGACCCTGGCCGACTCTGTCATCACCTTCCTTCAGGAGTTTATCATCGACTACCGCACGAACAAAGCCCGCACCGACGTCATCTACTACACCTCGTTAGTAGACAGTCTGCGCCAGGAATACGAGAAGGCCTATTTAGAGCACGCACGCTTTGCCGATGCCAACCAGCATACCGTGTTGGAAGCCAATCGCAACAAGCTGGGTGCGTTGGAGAACGAGATGCAGCTGAAGTACACCAGCTACAGCATGATGACGGCCCAGCTGCAAGCCGCCCAGGGCAAGGTGCAGGAGCGCACGCCAGCGTTTACAGTACTGAAGGGAGCCGCCGTTCCCCTCAAGCCTGCAGGCCCCAAGCGCATGAGGTTTATCATTTTCATGCTCATCCTTGCATCCCTTGGTGTCTCTGCACGAATCCTTCTGAAGAATTAATTCATCACAGGCTTCCATGTAGGCATGGTTATATCGTTATTACTGCTGTTTGGCATATGTATGTCGCTGTCCTTTATCGAGGAACAACTACAGAACAGGGACAAGGTGCTATTATATGGCGTATTCGGAATAGCCATGATTTTTATTGCCGGTATGCGCGAGGTAGGCGTCGTACCTGATGCCGATGCCTATGAGGAGTTGTACTATAATGATACCGACAGCGTAGCGATGATGCTCTACGAGCCGTCATTCAACTTCATCATCGACATTTTGCAGTCATTTTCGCTGGGTGTCAATGCCCTTTTCTTCACATACGCCATCATCTCCATTCCCCTCCACCTGACATTGTTCTGGAAGATATCAAGGCTTCCGTTGCTGACGCTCACTATCTACATCTCTTATTATTTCATGATGCATGAGATGGTACAGATACGAGCCGGCGTCGCGGCAGGCTTCTTCCTGTGGGCCATCTATCTCTATGTTGAAAAGAAAAAGTTTCTGACGCTCATCTTCATACTGTTAGCGACGCTGTTCCATTATTCTGCTGCTGCCGGCTTGGTCATTTTCTTTTTCAGCAATCGGCTGCCCAACTGGCAGCGCATAGCGCTCTATGCGCTTGTCCCCATCGGTCTGATAGCTTACTTCAGCCACTTTGAAGCTGCCTCACTGATACCCGACGAGCTGGGAGGAACCAGACTGATGAACTACCGCGAACTGGAAGAAAAAGGCAACTCCGATTTGCAAGAAGGCTGGAAACTGGAGCGCAACCTGCTCATCTGGCTGAACTTCCTGGTCTACTATGCGTGCATCTACTTCCACGATTACATCGTCAAGCATTTCAAATACGTCACCATAGCCATCAAGGTGCAAGCCATTGGTTTTTGTTTCCTCTTTTTTGTTTACGGCATCAGTAAGGTTGTCGGCAATCGCATGAACGACTTCTTCTCTGTGGCTTCCATCCTCTTGTGGACGGCATCCTTCTACATCTTCTGTCCCAATCTGCTGAGCAAGCTTCTCAGCAACATCATTTCCACCTTCCGTTTTGTCAGCAGTATGGTAGCCTACGCCCTGGCACTGATGTTTATGAAATAAAAGCATGACGAGATGAGCCTCAAGAAGAACTTCATATTCAGCAGCATCCTGACGGTATCTACCTATCTGTTCCCGTTGATTGTCTACCCATACGTTTCCAGGACGTTGGGACTTTCAAACATTGGCATCGTCAACTTTGTGGACAATTTGGTGAACTATTTCGTCTTCGTCTCCATGATGGGCATCTCGACCGTCGGCGTCCGCGAGATTGCCTCGGTGCGCAGTGACCGTCAGCAACTGTCCACCACGTTCATGTCGCTCCTTTCGCTGACGATGATTTCCACCGTGGTAGCCATTGTCGCCCTATGGACAGCCATGTACACCGTGCCCACGCTTGCGCCGTTCAGGGATTTGCTCTACGTGGGTATTGTCAAGCTGGTATTCAATCTGCTTCTCATAGAATGGTTCTTCGTGGGCATGGAGGATTTCAAGTACATCACGATGCGCTCCCTCCTGGTGAAATGCATCTACGTAGCCTCCATCTTCCTTTTTATCAAGCAGCCCTCCGACTATAAGCTCTATTTCATGCTGACGGTCATCACGGTGGTGGTCAACGCCCTCATCAACATTGTCTACAGCCGTCACTTCGTCAGCTATTCGTTCCGAGGCATCTCGCTGAAGCCTTACTACAAGGCTTTTCTCATTATGGGCATATACATCCTGTTCACCAACGTATATACCTACCTGAACCCTGTCTGGTTAGGCTTCGTGACCAACACCGACGAGGTGGGCTACTTCACCACAGCCACCAAGCTGCACCACATCATCATGGCTGTGCTGCTGTCCTTTTCCAACATACTCTATCCTCGCGTGTCAAACTTGCTGTCGGAAGGAAAGGAGACCGAGTTTTGGGATAAGATCAACATTGCCTTCGAGGCCATCTTCCTGTTCTCTTTCCCCACCATTGTCTATCTGCTCGTTGCCGGCCCGGAGCTGCTCCACCTGTTTGTGGGCGACGGCTTTGAGGGTTCCTACCTTCCTTTACGCATCATTTCGCCATTGGTACTCATCATCGGCATCGAGCAGATATTGATTATCCAGATTCTTCTGGCCCGTCATCAGGACACCATCGTGCTGTGCAATTCCTTCATAGGAGCCTTGGCAGCGCTCGTCCTCAACATTCTCCTCACGGCCAGCATGGGTGCTGCCGGCTCTGCCGTGGTGTGGGTGGCAGCCGAGTGTGTCATCCTGGTTGCCTCGGCGCTGGTGATTTTCAAGCTGTATCACTACACCATTCCCCTGAGGCGACTGTCGGGCTACTGCCTGACGTATGCCCCGCTTCTGGTCATCTCAGCCATTCTCTACCGCTCACTTGACAAGGACACCACAATGCTGGCCATACAGTTCATTGTCATTTCGGCCTACACCATACTCGCCGAAATGCTTGTCCTAAGAAACAGAGTGGTGACGCTGTTGCAGCAATCGATGACCAGTTTCTTCCGTCCTAAAGATCACACCAACTAAAACGCTTGCCATGTACATTCTCCTGCTCCTGTTAGTCCTGCTCCTATATCTGAAATGGATTGTCATCTTCCTGACTTTTCCCTGGATTTGCCTGCTGTTTTCCTTCAAGAAGCACAAAGGCACGCTGAGGAAGCTGCTGGCCATCCCGGGGGTGGTCTTGGAACAGGTCACGAAGGAAGGTCTCTCACGTTTCATCATCATCAACATTGGGATGATTCCGTCGCTGACCATTCGTCGGCTGCTGTACAGGATGCTGGGAGCCGACATCGAGCGGCTGGCGGTGATTCACTACCGTACTGAAATCAGAAATCCGTATTGGCTGACCATCGGCAAGGGGAGCATCATAGGCGACAACGCCCTCCTGGACGCCCGCCATCGCCTCATCATTGGCAGCAATGTCAACCTGTCCTCGAATGTGTCTGTCTACACCGAGCAGCACGACTATCGTGACGAACTGTTCCGCAGCACGGACCGAGGCGGCGACAAGGCGGTCGTGATAGGCGACAGGGCATGGATAGGCAGCAATGTCGTTATCCTGCCGGGAGTCACTATTGGCGAGGGGGCGGTCTGCTGTGCCGGCTGTGTGGTGACAAAGGATGTGGAGCCCTATAGCGTTGTTGCCGGCATCCCGGCACACACCATCGCAACACGGCCACAAACACTCAAATACGAATTTGACGGTTCCTCCTGTTGGTTCTATTAAAAGATGACCATGCGAAAACTTGCCCTTCTGCTCCTGCTCACCTTCAGCCAGCACGTCTGCTTCTCGGCTGACAGCGACGGCATGCCCATCATCGCCTATGGAGGCGTGCCCTACTGGCAGACCAGCGAAGAGAATTTCCGCGTGTTCAGCGAGTGTGGATTCAACGTAAGTCTCTATTCCTATCCGTCGCTCGACTTTCTGGTGAAAGCCTGCCGACAAGCCGACAAATATGGTGTGAAAGTGCTGGGCAGCTGTCCTGAGATGACCAGCGCGCCCTACAGCACAGCGCGGATACTGAGAAGCGAGAACGGATTCTTCGGCTATGTGATGCAGGACGAGCCCACCGACCCGGAGATTCGCATCAGGCAGCAGGAGATAGAATCGCTGCGAACGATAGACACCACCCACGTGTTCTACATCAACCTCATGCCTTACTACAACGAGAAATGGGTGAGGCCATCGCTGAAGGTTGCGACCTATGGCGACTACCTGCGTTCCGCCTCAGCCACCTCTTGCCAGCAGATCTCCTTTGACCACTACCCCGTCACCACGGAGGGCATACGCCCCACATGGTATCACAACCTGGAGATGATTCGCAACGAGAGTCTCGCATCCGGCAAACCGTTCTGGGGCTTCGTGTTGTCCGTGCCCCACGACGTACCGTTCACCGCCGGCACCTACTACCCTACCCCCACCCTGGCTTCGCTCAGGCTTCAGGTGTACTCAAACTTAGCCTACGGGGCACAGGCCATCCAATACTTCACCTACTGGACTCCTCCCACTGGGGATTATCACTACCACGACGCGCCCATCAGCTTTGAAGGCCGCAAGACAGCCACCTACAGCCTGGTGCAGCAGATGAACCGCGAACTGAAAACAGTGGCCACCCTGTTCTATGGTTCAAGAGTCGTCGCCATCCAGCACTCAGGCTTCTTCATACCCGAAGGCACTACGCGGCTGACGAAGATGCCGACCAACATCCAGTCGCTGACAACAACCGGCTATTCCGGGGCTGTCGTTTCAGAAATAGAGAAAGACGGTCACCGCTATCTGGCCATTGTCAACAAAAGCCACACACAGTCGACGAAGGTGCGTATCAAGGCGCTCAACGACGTGCCCCGCCACCTCACGAAGTCGCTGGAACCCAAAGCGCTGCGGTCCTCCTACACCGTTCCTCCCGGCGATGTGCTGCTCTTCCGTCTGAGATAAACGTCCACAAACCACTACCTGAATCATTTAGATGAATAAGAAGATAGCCTATTTCTCGGCTTCCAACTTCGCCGACTGCGACCTGCCGCTGCTGCACGAGCTGCAGCAGCGCGCCGACGTCAGCTACATACTGCAAATATCCGACAAGACGAAGCAACAGACACTTATCAACATCAAGCAGATCAAGAAGCGTGGAGGAGTCTACCCGGCTGCCGAGTTTCCCGACCTGCAGAACCTCTCGAAATACATCGACCTCTCGAAAGTGTATGTGCTCAACATGCCGGGCCGTCACGACTTCTCGCCCGGCAATCTGTGGGCCTCCGTCTGTCTGCTGCGTTTCCTCCTTTGCCAGCACTTCAGCGTCATCCACCTCACCTGGCCCCTGCGCTACGGCATGTTCCTGCTCTACTGCCTGCGCCGCCGCATGGTGCTCACCATGCACGACCCACTGCCCCATTCCAGCGAGGACACACGCCTGAACCGGTTCCACCGCAAGACCGCCATCCGGCTGACTCCACATTTCATCTTGCTCAACAGCAGCCAGAAAGAGGAGTTTATGAGCATCTATGACATCGGTGAAGAACGTGTACACCTGTCGCGTCTCAGCATATACACGCACCTGCTGGAGGTGAAGCCCGCCTATCCTGCATGCAAAGGCTACGTGCTGTTTGTGGGAAAGATCAACACCCACAAGGGCATCGACATCCTGTGTCAGGCAATGCAGTCCCTGCACCATCAGCACCCCGGGCTGAAGCTGGTGGTGGCCGGCAGCGGCAAGATGTACTTCGACCCGGAGACTTACATCAGAGAAGGATTTCTCGAACTGCACAACCGCTACCTGTCTTCCGAAGAGCTGGCAGGCTTCATCGGCCATGCGGCCTTTGTGGTCTGTCCCTACATCGATGCCACTCAGAGCGGGGTCATCATGTCGGTCTTTGCACTGGGCAAGCCTGTCATTGCCACCCGCACCGGAGGCCTGCCCGAGATGGTTGCCGACAGCCGGCATGGCCTCATCGTGCCGCCAAAGGACAGCAAAGCACTGTCGGAGGCTATCGAGCAACTTGTCAGCCATCCGCAACTCCTTCAGCAGATGAGCGGCCACATCACCGAAGACTATCATCACGGCAACTACTCATGGGAACGCATCGCCAGCGACTACCTGTCAGTATATACTATCTATAAACAACGATGAAATTCTCTGTCACCATACCATCTTATAAGCCGCAATACCTCAGAGAGGCAGTAGAGAGCGTTGTCAAGCAGACATATAGCGACTGGGAACTGATAGTCGTTGATGACTGCTCTCCCAGCGACCTGCACACCATCATCGAGCCTTTCCTCAAGGATGAGAGGGTGCGCTACTACCGTAACGAGAAAAACTGTGGAGCAGTCAACTTGGTAGACAACTGGAATATCTGCCTCAGTTACTGCACGGGCGACTACGTCATCTGCATAGGCGACGACGACCGCCTGCTGCCCTGCTGCTTAGAGGAGTACAGGAGGCTGATGGACAGTCATCCCGGCCTGAACGTCTATCACTGTCGCACGGAGATTATCAACGAACAGGGCGCAGTCACCGACTTGCAGGAGCCTCGCCCGGAATGGGAGTCGGCGCTGTCGTTGGTTTGGCACCGGTGGGACTACAGGGAGAAGCAGTTCATCGGCGACTTCTGCTATGACGTGAAATACCTGAAGTCAGAAGGAGGCTACTACAACCTGCCCTTGGCATGGTACACCGATGAGATAACCGCCGCGCTGGCCGCCAAAGACCAAGGCATCGCCAACACTCAGGCGTTCTGCTTCCAGTATCGCTCGAACAGCCAAACCATCACAAAAAGCACATCCAATGCCAAAGCGAAGATAGAAGCCCTGATTGTTCAGTACCAGTGGTATTCAGCCTTCCTCGACGAAATGGCCTCACGTGAGCTGTCGGCAGACGACCGACGGTATCTCGAAACCATTGACACTCCACGGCGGAAGGCCACGCTCTTGGCTGCAAAGCGTTTCTGCACCGCCTATGCAAAGGGGCGTCCCTGGCGCATGGTGTGGTGCTACCGCCGGCTTCGTCATCTGGGCATCGGCAAGGCGATGTTTCTTAAGTGGTGCATCGTGTCCTTATAGAGCAAGCCCGCATGCGTTTGTAACCCCTTCTGTTTTACGGCTTTTAAAACAGTCCGCCATTTTTTTTACATTTCGGACTTTTTTTGGGGTGCCAGACAGAGACGTAAAAAGCTGGCACAAACAAAAAAGAGGCTTAGCTACGGCCCTAATTATGTGAGTTGGTACCGCGAAGCGGCCTGAGAAAAAACCAATAAAAACAAATAAAAACAAGAAAAACAATTCGGGAAAAAGGTTATCACCTTGACCGCCGCAGGGACCCCGTGAGGCACTCCCCTCTTGAACCCTGCCCTTACGGGGAGGGGCAGGGGTGGGGTCTGTAATGTCTGTAATTTTTCGTGCTGTGCGGTTGGAATAAGACATAGTTGCGTCGCGAAATAGGTCAGTTTGTTCCCGAGTTCCGTCGTCCCTTCGGGACTTTTGTGTGGTGGGGTGCCATGATACAGGGGCGTTGCCCCTGCCTGTAATCCGCCGTCCCTTCGGGACTTTTGCTGCGCCGACCTATTTGCAGGGATTGGGTTGAACAGTCCCGAAGGGACGACGGAGCACAGGCAGGGGCAACGCCCCTGTTAACAGTTGGCCACCAACAATTGAAGCCCCGAAGGGGCGACGGAAGACGATTGGTGCTCACCATAGTCTTCTTCGGCATAATCCATATTACCGAGTGGAATAAAGTCAAATTACCGAAAGAAAATAATCCAAATTACCGAAAAATATACAGCCAAATTACCGAATGCAAATAAAAAGTATTATCTTTGCAGCGGATTTCTATAAAAATGAACGTCACAATGTACAAGAAAAGGATTCTCGACAAGTTGCTTGAACGTAAACTCAAAGGATGTGGGGCTGTTCTTATGGAAGGGCCTAAGTGGTGTGGTAAGACAACAACCTGTGAACAACAGGCAAAGAGTACGCTATACATGTCTGACCCAGAACACAAAAGCCAATACCTTCGATTGGCAGACATCAATATAAAGAAGTTGCTTGAAGGTGAAACGCCAAGACTTATTGACGAGTGGCAAGTAGCTCCCAAGTTCTGGGATGCAATACGATATGATGTAGACCACCGTGAGGGTGACGGCTTTTATATGCTGACAGGTTCATCTGTACCCCCAGAAGCGAACAAGGACGACAAAAACGAAATAGTCCACTCAGGAACAGGGCGAATTGCAAGATTGACAATGCGCCCAATGAGTCTGTTTGAATCAGGAGAATCGAATGGTGAGATAAGCCTTGCCGCATTATTTAGGGGTGAGACAGAGGGCCTTTACAGCGAAAACAGCCTTGACCTTTCTCACATTGCTTATCTTATATGTCGGGGAGGTTGGCCCAAAGCTACTTTACAAAGTGAGGACATTGCCCTTGACAGGGCGTTGGAATACTTTGATGCCGTGGCAAATGTAGATGCTTCGAAAGTTGATGGTGTTCAGCGTGATCCAGAGAGAGTCAAGCGGCTAATGCGTTCATACGCACGTCAGCAAGGTAGCCAAACAGCTCTTGCAGTAATAAGAGAAGACATGCTTGCCAATGACAGCAGTACCCTCGACGAGGACACCGTAAATAGTTACATAAAAGCACTTCGAAAGATTTTTGTCATAGAAGACATGCACGCATGGAATCCCAATCTGCGTTCTAAAACAGCCATACGTACAAGCGACACGCGCTATTATGTAGATCCCTCAATAGCTACGGCGGCACTCGGACTCGGACCTCAGGATTTAATAAATGACCTTAACACAATGGGATTGTTTTTTGAGACCTTATGTGTTAGAGACTTGCGTGTATATGCCGACGCTTTGGGTGGCGAGGTCTATCATTACAGAGACAAGACCGGGTTGGAATGCGATACCGTACTTCATTTAAGAAATGGGCAATATGGATTAATAGAGATTAAACTCGGTGGTGACGAACTCATCAACGATGGTGCGTCCGCATTGAAAACTCTTGTCGATAAGATTGATACGACAAAGATGAAGAAGCCTTCGTTCCTCATGGTACTTACGGCTATTGGCGATTTCGCCTACCAACGAAAGGAAGATGGTGTGTTCGTCGTACCTATTGGCTGTCTGAGAGACTAAAACAATAGGGCAATGTGTTCAAAAAACGTCTGTGCTCAAAGTAATCTATAGGGTTGTCTTAACACAGGCGTTTTTTTGTGTTCAACTATATCTTATTTGTTCTAATTTTGGTGTTTCTGATAGCATTTCATGCACAAATTAAGCAAAAAGTGCAAATAAGTCAAAGAAAATCGAAGCATTTTGCATTTGTTTGACTTATTTTCATTACCTTTGCCCCATATTTGCCAAATGGCGTATTATGCCCAATAGCGGCATATAAAGACATATTTGCTCAAATTCTCTAACCGAATCAGCACCTCGAAAGAGAAACCAAAGGGGCAAAATCTAAATTCCGTTGGACTGTGCGCATAGGCGCAGGCTTCATCCATAGGAATTTAGTGGGTCGTGCTGAACCCGGTTAGAGATATGGCGGTTGTCTGCGCTTTCTCTTATAAGAGACTTGCAAAGACGAGTCATCTTGAAATTACTAACCAAAAGAAAAATGAGCAAATATGGATGTTCCGCTTAGGCTCAAATACATAGTTATCCGCTACGGATATAGGGAACCAAAAAGTCCTCAACGTTTTGCCATACAACTGACGTTGTAGGACTTTTTGCGTTTCTGGTATTCTTTGATTATTAATGATTAAAATATAAAAGCTCATGAATTACAAAAAAGAACATTTCAGATGCAGATTCCAACGAATGATCATTCCTTGGATGGTAGTACTATTATGTTGTTGGATTCATTCAACTTATGCCGATTCGTCGATTCGCAATGTTCCTGCGCGAAAAGCTAACAAGGCTCCAAGAAGAACCATCTTCAGTGGTGTTCCTGAAAATTACTTTCAAGTGGGGAACACGGATTTGTATTACAGCCGAAAGCTAGGACATATTTACGTGGGAGATGTTTCGGTGGGGTCAATTGACCTTATTGGTAAGTTTGGAGATAATTACTATTCTTCAACTTATGGCGATTATGGATATGTTGTTGCCATGCAGGTCGGGGATAATGCAGCAGCATTTGTAGATTGCTTAACAGGTAGCACGTTAAATGGTGTGTCCTTTAGAGCTGACATTGAAGCACAAGGAGAGATGGGCGCACCCGACAAACCCTGTGGGGAGGGGCGCATGTGCTAACCCAAAAAACTGTTGCCAAACGAAACATAATTGCTCAAAAGATTGTACCTTTGTGCCATGATTTGTAACAGCAATAAAAATATGTATGAAGGCCAAGCCTCTTATTTTCTTCCTTCTGGTGTTTTGGAGTACTTTGAATTGACCGATTACGCCGAAGTTACCACACGAGACAAAGGGGTTCTGTACACCACCGAACTTCACATCTATCTTGATGAACGCGACAACCGCACCCCGGAGATGGCTTGTTCCGTGAGTGCCGGCTTTGGCGAGGAGTCTTCTGCCGCCCCTTCGGGGCTTGATGTAGTGCTGCGCTATACAGGGGCGTTGCCCCTGCCTGTAATCCTTCGCCCCTTCGGGGCTACTTCCTCAGAGATGTGTATAAAGAGTAGTTGAAGGGAGGGGATGGCTGCGCATTGAGCTATGCGGCGGACAAGGCGATTGCTATTGTACTAAATGAGAAAAATTACCAATTTGTTTTTCTTGTTTTTATTGGTTTTTATTGGTTTTTTCTCAGGCCGCTTCGCGGTATCAACTCACATAGATAGCAACGTAACTATATCTTTGCCATCCGCAACAGCACGGATTTCTTTCGGCTACTTATTTCATCCGCACAGGTCGAAAGAATCCGCCGGCTTCGGGCCAACCAATGAAAGGATGTATAGGTCTGTACCGTACATGGTGCACTTTCCCAACATCATATCAGCATGGCCCGACCAACTAAAAAAGCGGAAGAACCAAAAATACGCTCTGTAAATTTGCGTGATTGAAAATTTAGTGCTACATTTGCATCGCAATTAAAAAAAACGGACATACATGGAACGATTCTTCAACACTGCTGGGCCACAGACGCCCGATGCCTACACCATCGACCCTCTGAGCCGCCTGAACCTTGAAGAAGTGTTGACGCTTATACGCCAAAAGCGTTATTTCGTGCTCCATGCACCACGCCAGACGGGAAAGACTTCATGCATGCTCGCCCTGCGCGACTACTTGAACGAGCGGGGTGAGTATATCGCTGTCTATGCCAATGTGGAGAACGGGCAGTCAGCCCGCAACAATGTGGAGAGAGCCGTGAAGGCCACCATTGACTCCATTGCATGGGAATTGTTTCTGGTGCTGGGCAGCGACAGCATGGATGCCATCAAGAAATCCGTCCAAGATGTCGTGCCGGAGTCTATGCTCTCAGAATATCTGTCGAGACTTTCCATGAGTCTGCCCAAGCCGCTGGTCCTTTTCCTCGACGAGATAGATGCTTTGGTGGGTGACTCGCTGGTGAGCGTCCTGCGCCAGCTGCGTTCCAGATACGCCAACCGCCCTGCGGCTTTCCCGCAAAGCGTTGTACTCTGTGGCGTCCGCGATGTCAGAGACTACCGTATCGTGCTGTCCAACCAGGACATCGTCACGGGTGGCTCGGCGTTCAACATCAAGGCAAAGTCGCTACGGCTCGTCAATTTCTCGAAAGAGGAAATACACAAGCTGTATATGCAGCACACCCGTGAGACGGGACAACAGTGGGACGAGGCTTGCTTCCCCATGGTGTGGGAGGCCACTGAGGGCCAACCCTGGTTGGTGAACGCGCTGGGAAGCGAGGTTACGAGCGGCATGGAGGAGGGGCGCGACCGAAGTGTGTCCATTACTCCTGACATGCTTTTCAAGGCAAAGGAGAACATCATCTACCGACGCGACACACATATCGATCAGCTCATTGACAAACTGAAGGAGCCACGAGTGAAGCTGGTCATCGAACCCATGCTGGCCAATACGCCAGAAACGGACGACGGACTCATTCCCACTGACGATCTGCAATATGTCACTGACATGGGGCTTATCACCCGCGACCGTGGAAAGCCTATCCGCATTGCCAATGGCATCTACCGTGAAATCATTCCGCGTGAGCTGACGCGGACAACCCAGCAGACGCTCATCCAAGAGCCGCAATGGTATGAGAACGCTGACGGTCTTAGAGCTGAAACTGAAGCGCGGAGACTTGGAAAAACAGATAGAGAAAGGCCTGGAGCAAACCTGGCAGTACATGAACACAGTAGGCGCCGTTGATGAAGGCCACCTCATCATCTTCGACCGTACCCAAGAGCTGTCGTGGGACGAGCGCATCTGGCACCGCCAGGCAGAATACAACGGCCATCCCATCATGGTGTGGGGAATGTAACACATACAAAAATATGAAACCAAGAATCATAGGACTATATCTGCCACAATATCACCCCATACCCGAGAACGACGAGTGGTGGGGCAAGGGATTCACGGAATGGACAAATGTGGCACAGGCACGGCCATTGTTCCGTGGGCACTACCAGCCACGCATACCCGCCGACCTGGGCTTCTACGACCTGCGACTGCCCGAGGTGCGCGAACAGCAGGCGGAGTTAGCGCGAGAAGCGGGACTGGAGGGCTTCTGCTACTATCACTACTGGTTTGGCAACGGCAAACAGCTGCTGGAGCGCCCCTTCAATGAGGTGCTGGCCAGCGGCAAGCCCGATTTCCCCTTCTGTCTCTGCTGGGCCAACCACGACTGGACGAACAAGACATGGCAGAAAGGCACAAGCCTGCGCCGCGACTCCATGATTATGCAGATGCACTATGACAAGGAGGACTACATCCGCCATTTCCACTATGTGCTGAAAGCCTTCCGCGACCCGCGCTACATCACCGTCGACGGCAAGCCGCTCTTTGCCGTCTGGGAGCCACGGGCCATTCCTGATGCGCGTCAGTTTATTGACCTATGGCAACAGATGGCCCGCGAGAATGGGCTGGCAGGCATCCATTTCGTAGGATACACACAGAATTCATCCGGCAGGTCGACAAAAGACGGCCATATCAGCCTGTGGAGCAAGGACCAGGCTCCCGAACGCTATCAAGAGGTAATCGACCTGGGATTTGATGCCGTCATGTCAACAGGACTGGGACGCGCACAGACCATCGTCAATGGCAAATGGAGGAAAGCCCTCTACTTTGCCGCCAATCACACCTTCCTGCCCATATCGTTCCGTGCCGACTACGAGAAGGTGATGCGCCACTACTATGTGGAAGAAGATGCTTGGGAGAATGTGTACCCAACCCTGATGCCACAATGGGACCGCACGCCAAGGGCAGGCATCAAGACCGACCCATTGGTAAATAGCACACCCGAGAAATTCCAGAAAACGGTCAGGCAGGCTGTCAGTCTCATACAGAAAAAGGAGCCAGAACACCAGATACTGTTCTTGAAGGCGTGGAATGAATGGGGAGAGGGAAACTATGTGGAACCCGACCAAAGATTTGGACACGGTTATATTCAGGCCATCAGGCAAGTTGTAGAGGACTACAGATAGGGAGAGAATGAAGAAAGTAGCTATCTTAGGGCATTTTGCTTTTGGCACAGACAAGGCCAACGGGCAGACCATCAAGACAAAGATTGTAGCGGCAGCGCTCAAAAAGGAGATAGGTGAAGAGCAGATGGGGTTCTTTGACACCATGGGAGGCTGGCTATTCCTTGTCAAGATGCCTTTCATGATGCTCCGTATGCTTTGGAGCTATCGCAATGTTATCATTATGCCGGCATACAAAGGCGTTCATCTCATTGCACTGCTCATCGTCTTGCTGAACATACCGTTCCGACGCAAACTGCATTATGTCGTTATCGGTGGATGGCTGCCAAATTATGTCCGTAAGTATCCCATTCTGCGCTGGGCCGTCAGGAAGATTGACGTTGTCTATGTGGAAACGAACTATATGCTCGAAGCATTGCGGCAGGAGGGCTACAAGAACATCAAACTGATGCCCAATTTCAAGCCTATCACTATAAAGGATGAGAAAGACCTGCACGCCGTTGGCGCTCCGCCCTTCGCCTTGTGTACCTTCTCCAGGGTCATGAAAGAAAAGGGAATAGAAGATGCCATCTACGCTGTGAAAAAAAGCAATGAGACATTGGGGCACAAGGTTTTCACGCTCGACATCTATGGCCTTATACAAAAAGGAGAGGAGCAATGGTTTGAGCAACTCATGAGCCGACAACCTGAAGAAATAAGGTATTGCGGCATTGCCCCCTTCGACAAGAGCACTGAGGTGTTAGGCCGATATTTCGCCCTGCTCTTTCCCACACATTTCCACACTGAAGGCTTCCCCGGAACCATCATCGATGCGATGTCGGCTGGCGTACCGCCCATTGCCAGCGACTGTCCATCGGACAAAGAACTGATAGCCGACGGAAAGACCGGCTTGCTATTTCCTTTAGGCAATGCCGACCAATTAGCCGACATACTTGTACAGTGTGCCGGCCATCCTGCCATCATCAACGACATGCGGCCATTGTGCCTCAACAAGGCTGGAGAATATCAGCCTGAAAAGGTAATCAAAGCATTATCCTCGGAAATCATCTGAAACTGCCGAAGGACGGTTTTTTGCTGGCCTTTCAGACTGTTCAACTGCACAAGACAGTCCGTTTTCAACAAAACTATTGCATGGAAATTACTTTTTTCTCCTTTTTAATTGCAATAGTTCTGAAAAAAGTTGTACCTTTGCAGCCAAATTTGTAGAAAAGAAACATGCAGAGAGATCTCGTATCTGTCATCATGCCGACGTTTAACTGCAGCAAGCACCTGAAAGCCAGCATAGACAGCATACTGAATCAGACATATCACGACGTGGAGCTGCTCATCACCGACGACCACTCCACCGACGAGGAAACCCTGTCAATCTTGCGACAATACAACGAGCAGGAGGGACGGGTTGATGTATTGTTTCTGGACACGAACAAAGGGCCGGGCTATGTCCGCGACAAGTCCATTGAGCGGGCCAAGGGCCGCTACATCGCCTTCTGCGACAGCGACGACCGCTGGTTTCCGGAAAAGCTGGAGCGTCAGATAGCATTCATGACGGAAAAGAACTGCCCGCTGAGCTATACGTCCTACATCATGCAGGACGACGAGAACCAGGACCAGGGCATCACTATCGCCCCTCAGAAAGTGACGTTCTCCATGCTGAAGCGTGACAACAAGATAGGCTGCTCAACGGCTGTTTACGACACGAAGCTTCTGGGCAGGAAATATTTCATGCCATTCATCAGAAAGCGCCAGGACTGGGGACTCTTCCTCACTATTCTGCGCGACAGCAAGGCGACAGCTTACGGCATACAGGAGCCACTGGCCTATTATCGCTTGCGCCCCAATTCGGTGTCAAGCAGCAAATTCGGGCTTATCAAGTACAACCTGCGTATCTACCGCGAGGTGCTGGGATTTTCGAGGCTGAAGTCTTATGCCTATTTCTATGTGCTGTTTCTTCCCACCTATTTTACGAAAATCCTCAAAAAGAAAGTCGACAGTTTCTTCTATCTCAGCAGACTGCGCAAAAAGAGTTAGTATCTTTCTTAAAAAACATGGACGGACATATAATAAACCGTGAAAATGTCCGTTATACTATTAAGAAAGGTAAAAATTATGACAAAACTTGAGAATGGATACGTACTGGACGGCATGAACGAGTTTGAACGTAATGTAAAACGGTTCATCGATTTTTTTGTTGCATTAGTCAGCCTTGTTATCTTTTCTCCATTATTCCTCATCTGTTACATTCTAATCAAACGCGAGGATGGCGGCCCTGCCATATTCAAGCAGGAGCGCATAGGCCGGTTTGGACGTCCCTTCAAAATCTACAAATTCCGCTCCATGCGGGTGGATGCCGAGAAGAATGGACCTGCCCTATATCAGCATGAAAACGAAACAAGGATGACGAAGATAGGAAAGTTCCTGCGCGAGCATCATCTGGACGAGTTGCCACAGCTGTGGAACGTGGTAAAAGGCGACATGGCTTTCATCGGACCAAGGCCGGAACGGAAATTCTTCATCGACCAGATTATGGAGCACGACAAGCGCTACGTCTACCTCTACCAGATACGCCCCGGCGTCACCAGCTATGCCACACTTTACAATGGCTACACGGACACCATGGAGAAGATGCTGCGACGGCTCGAACTGGATCTGTACTATCTGGAGAATCGCTCATGGTGGTTCGACATCAAGATTATCTCAAAGACTTTTCTCAACATCGTGTTTGGGAAAAAGTTCTGAGAGCCCTCTATTATCAGCCTCAGCCAATCTGCAATGTTGACAAGGCACGCCATGCAGCTTACTGACCTTTTTATCCTATAGTGGGTTAGTCCGAAAACAATTCGCAAGCTTATGATTTTTGTCCGAAGCCTTCGGACTGTTTGTCCAAAGCCTTCGGACTGTTTGTCCGAAGCCTTCGGACAGTTCGTCCGAAGCCTTCGGACAATTTCAGCCTATCTGATTTTAGGATTATTGGTGCGCTTCAAATCGAAGAGCCATGAGAGTTTGACGATGATGTTGGAGAAGTTGCTGAGGGCGAAGTAGTCGCGCTTCGTGTCGCCGTAGATGTTTCCCAAACCATAATAGTAGCGGCCTTCCAGCAAGAAGTGTCCCAGCTTGGGATGCGAGAACTCCAGACCCAAGCCTCCGGCAATGCCGTAGTCCAGTTTGTGCTCCACGGCCATGGTGTCCTGCGCCACGATGCCCGAGGTGCGGCCACTGCCGTCATTAAAGGCTGGTGTGCGCTTTTCCCAGGGGAAATTCATCTTTGTCTTCTCGCTGAGGAAGAAGCCCACCTGCGGTCCCACCTGGAAGAAGAACTGCAGGCCGCGGCGCTCCCTACCCCACCCTAAACGGGCAAAGACGGGCACCTGCAAGTAAGTCATGTCGCGCTGATACTCCTCACGCAGCCCCGTGCTGCTGTTGATGACGGGCTCATCGTCGGGCGTGAGGATGTCTTCTTTCCAACCAATCTGGGCAAAGTTCACCTCTGCGGTGACAGCGCAAATGCTGCTGAAGTATTTCTCAGAGACATAGCGGAATGAGAGGCCGCCGGTCAGTCCCTGATGCAGGGCCTGCGGCACCTTGGGCAGGAAGCCCACGTTGCTCAGCACCACGCCGCCGTTGACACCCACGGCCATGTCGTTGCGGTGATCGCCCACCTGGGCAAATGAACGGAGAATGAGAAAATGAGAAAATGAGAAAATGAGAAATGCCATGCGCCACAGAGAACGCTGCGTGCTCATGCGATAGCTTTTTCCATTCTTATTGTCTACATTCTTCATTTTCTCAATTTCTCATTCTCTCAATTTCTCATTCTCTCATTCTCTCAATTTCTCATTCTCTCAATTTCTCATTCTCTCAATAGCTAATAGTGTCTATCTGCCCGTTTGGCCTATAGTGCACGAACATATAGGCACGGTTCAGGTAGCCGGCGCCACTGCCCTGCTGCTCAAACTTCAGCGGAGTCTGCACAGGCGTATAGTTAAAACGTCCTGGTGCGCCGTCGAAGGTCTTGCCGTATTTATGCAGGCCACGCAAGAAGAAGAAGGCGTGGTCGAAGCCAGTCATGGCCAGCGGCGGCATGTAGGAACTCATGTCACGCTGGAAGTTCTGGCGATACTTCTGCGCCAGACGCTTGGCCAGCGTCGGAGCCATGCCGGGATAGAAGGGAGCGGGGATGTAAGTATCATACTTGTGGAAATTGTTGGCCTGAGCCTCGGCCAGAGCCATCCATTCGGTATATCCGAAGAGCGACACCTTCAATCCCTCATTAGCGTTCAGCAGATCCTTCAGCTTGATGAACACCACCTCCATATCACTGGTGCGAGCCGAGTTGAGCACCACCACGTTAGGACGCTGTGTACTGAAGGCACTGGCAAAGAGCGAGTTCACAGATTTCAGGCTGGTGAGGCTGTAGCTGATGTGGCGCTCCTCCAGCTCCTTGCGCAAGGTGGCAGTGAAGGGGCCTTTGGTGCTGTTGGGGTCGTCGCAGTCAACGATGACGGGATGATAGTCCTTGAACCAGTCGGCAAAGCGTCGGCAAGTGCTCTCACTGAGCGACTCAGGCGACTGATAGACCTGGAAGATGTGCGGGTTGCCGGCCACCTGCGGCGCCACGATAGAATAAGGTATCACCATCATGATGCCGTGCTGCAGGGTGAAAGCAGAGAGGTCGTTCATCTGCTTGGAATACAGCGGGCCGAAGATGATGTCGCACTGGGCAGCTTCGGGCTTCGCCAGCGTCTCGGTGATATCGCCCGTTTCAGGAGTGTTCCATGCGTAGACATCAATCGAGATGCCCTCACGCTTCAGGCTGTCGCAGGCCATGAGCAGTCCGCGATAGTATTCCACCATGCGGCGGCCGTCGCCATTGATGTCGTGCAAGGGCAGCATCACCCCCATGCGGATGGCACGCTGACGCACGTCGTCGTTCTCTGTCGCCGTGTTGGCAGGAGCGGCCTGCGTCTGTCCGGCGGCAGGGATGACTATCTTCGAGCCTTTCTTCAGCACATAGTCTGAGCGCTCCATGCCAGGATTGGCGGCACGAAGCTCTGCCTCGGTGAGGCCATAGCTACGGGCAATGCCGTAGATGGTCTCGCCTCTCTTCACCTTATGCGTAGTCACCGACTGGGCCAGCGCAGTGCCTGCCGACAAGACGAAAAGCGCCAAAACCAAAAAATATCTTAATAATCGTTTCATCGTTTTGTTTTTTTCTGTTTTCGTCTGCAAAAGTACGAAAAATGTTTGTATCTTTGCACTCTAAACGGCAAGAAAATGAAAAAGAATTTGATATTTCTGCTTTTTACATTCTTTTTGGGTGTCACGGCAGCCTTTTCACAGAAAGTTGAGCCAAAGGCTTACTACACCAATCCCGAAGGCTTAGAACAGATTACCGACAACATCAGCGACGGCCAAGCTCCGCTGAAAGTCATCTTCCGGGCCAACCCTTCGGAGATGGACGGTTACTCGCCTTCCTACGAGTGGCACTTCCGTCGCCAGCCGAAAAACGGCACACAGGAAGAGCTGTTCGTGCGCTACGAGGAAGACACTGAGTACACGTTCACCGAGTCGGGCGATTACAAAATCATGCTGAAGACACGCTTAGAGCAGGACGGCGCCGAGCTGGACTCAACGACGGTCTCCGTCACCATCCTCGAGAGCCGACTGAAGTTTCCCAATGCCTTCTCACCCAACGACGACGGCACCAACGACAAGTACGGGGCTTACGGTGTGAACGACGAGAACAGTCCCGACCACTGGAGGAGCATCGTCAAGTTCCACGCCATCATCATCAACCGTCGCGGGCAGAAGCTATACGAGTGGTACGACCCTGCCGGTTACTGGGACGGCACTTACAACGGCCATCCCGTCAAGGAGGGTGTCTATTATGTCGTCGTCTCTGCCAAGGGTGCCGAGGGCCATGAGTACAACATCCGCAAAGATGTCAACCTGCTGCGCACCCACGGCGACGAGGAAGGCCAAACCACAACCGAGGAGTAATCACTCATGAGTCCTATGAGTCTCATAAGTCCCATAAGTCACATAAGTCACATAAGACCCATAAGTCCCATAAGTCCCATAAGACCCATAAGTCCCATAAGACCCATAAGTCCCATCACCTACCCTTATGTCTGACAACATTTGCGTCTTTGGCGCACGCGTACATAATTTAAAGAATATTGACGTGGTCATCCCGCGTCATTCGCTCACCGTCATCACCGGCCTGAGCGGCAGCGGCAAGTCATCACTGGCCTTCGACACCATCTTCGCCGAGGGACAGCGCCGCTACATTGAGACGTTCTCGGCCTACGCCCGCAACTTCCTTGGCGGACTGGAGCGGCCCGACGTGGACAAGATTACGGGACTCTCGCCGGTCATCAGCATCGAGCAGAAGACAACGAACAAAAACCCGCGCAGCACCGTGGGCACCACCACCGAGATTTACGACTACCTGCGACTGCTCTTCGCACGCGCCGGCATCGCCTACAGTTACATGACAGGCGAGCCGATGGTGAAGTACACCGAGGAGAAGGTCATCGAGATGATTCAGAACGACTACGCAGGAAAGAAAATCCTCCTTCTGGCTCCGCTGGTGCGCAGCCGCAAGGGCCACTACCGCGAGCTGTTCGAACAGATGCGCCGCAAGGGCTATCTCACCGTGCGCATCGACGGCGAGCTGACGGAGCTGACACGCGGCATGAAGGTGGACCGCTACAAGAACCACGACATCGAGGTGGTGGTAGACAAGTTAGTGCCGGCCTCCTCGGGGGCTGTAGGGGGGGCCAACGAGCGGCTGAAGAAATCTGTGCAGCTGGCCATGAAACAGGGCGACGGACTCGTCATGATTCTTGAAGTCACCAACGCTGCCTCCTCGGAAAGAGGACGGGGGCCGGCTCCGAAATATTTCTCCAAGCGCCTGATGTGCCCCACCAGCGGCATCAGCTACAGCGACCCGGCACCCAACAACTTCTCGTTCAACTCGCCACAGGGTGCCTGTCCGCGCTGTAAGGGCTTGGGATATATCAACCAGATAGACCTGGCCAAGGTCATTCCCAACCGCAAGCTGAGCATCCACGACGGAGCCATCATCCCCTTGGGAAAATACAAGAACCAGCTCATCTTCTGGCAGATAGAGGCACTGCTGCAGAAATACGACTGCACGCTGAAGACGCCTGTGGACGACATCCCCGACGAGGCAATGACCGAGATTCTCTATGGCTCATTGGAGGACGTGCGCATCGACAAGGACGTGGTGCACACCTCCAGCGACTATTTCGTCACCTTCAACGGCATCATCAAGTACCTGCGCGACGTCATCGACAACGACGACTCACAGACGGGCCAGAAATGGGCTGACCAGTTCATGGCCGAGTGCGAATGTCCTGAGTGCCACGGCCAGCGCCTGAACCGCGAGGCCCTCAGCTACCGCATCGGCGACAAGAACATTGCCGAGCTGGCCTCGATGGACATCGGCGAGCTGCGCCAGTGGATAGAAATGTTGAGAGATGAGGGTTCAGTGTTGAGTGACATTTCCTCATCCGCAGGACAAAAGTCACTCAACTCTAAACACTCAACACTCAACGCTCAACACTCAACACTTAACTCTAAACACTCAACACTCAACGCTCAACACTCAACACTCAACGCTCAACAATACCAAATAGCCAAAGAAATACTCAAGGAGATACGCACACGCCTCGACTTCCTGCTCGACGTAGGTCTCGACTACCTGTCGCTCAACCGTCCGTCGGCATCTTTGAGCGGCGGCGAGAGCCAGCGCATCCGTTTGGCCACGCAGATAGGCTCGCAGCTGGTCAACGTGCTCTACATCCTCGACGAGCCGAGCATCGGCCTGCACCAGCGTGACAACGAGCGTCTCATCCATTCGCTGAAGGAGCTGCGCGACCTGGGCAACACCGTCATCGTGGTGGAGCACGACAAGGACATGATGCTGGCCGCCGACTACATCATCGACATCGGCCCGCGCGCCGGGCGCAAAGGCGGCGAGGTGGTGTTCCAAGGCACGCCCGAGGAGATGATGAAGGCCGACACGCTGACGGCACAGTACCTGAAAGCCACCCCTTCGTCCCCCGAGGGGGACACTCATGCTGGCGAGCCTTGCAATAAGTCAAATGAAGCCCCCTCGGGGGCCGTAGGGGGGGCTTTGGTTTTACGCGGCTGCTCTGGCAACAACCTACGCCACATCGACGTCAGCTTCCCACTTGGCAAACTCATCGTCGTCACCGGCGTCAGCGGCAGCGGCAAGTCGACGCTCATCAACGAGACGCTGCAGCCCATCCTCTCACAGCACTTCTACCGCTCGCTGAAGCGCCCCCTACCCTACGACAGCATTGAGGGGCTGGAGCTGATAGACAAGGTGGTGAACGTAGACCAGAGTCCCATAGGCCGCACGCCGCGCTCCAACCCCGCCACCTATACGGGTGTCTTCGCCGACATCCGTGCGCTCTTCGTCAACCTGCCCGAAGCGAAGATACGCGGCTACAAGCCCGGACGCTTCTCGTTCAATGTGAAGGGCGGACGCTGTGAGACGTGCGGCGGCAACGGCTACAAGACCATTGAGATGAACTTCCTGCCCGACATCCAGGTGCCCTGCGAGGAGTGCCACGGCAAGCGCTACAACCGCGAGACCCTGGAGGTGCGCTACAAGGGCAAGTCTATCGCCGATGTTCTCGACATGACCATCAATCAAGCGGTGGAGTTCTTTGAAAACGTGCCTGACATACTGCGCAAGATCAAAACAATCCAAGACGTCGGCCTTGGCTACATCAAGCTGGGACAGCCGTCGACGACGCTGTCAGGCGGCGAGAGCCAGCGTGTCAAGCTGGCCACAGAGCTGTCGAAACGCGACACGGGCCGCACCGTCTACATCCTCGACGAACCCACCACGGGCCTGCACTTCGAGGACATACGCATCCTCATGCAGGTGCTGCGCAAACTGGTGGACCGTGGCAACACCGTCATCGTCATCGAGCACAACCTCGACGTCATCACTCAGGCCGACCACATCATCGACATGGGTCCCGAGGGCGGACGCCGCGGTGGCCTCATCCTCAGCACGGGCACACCACAAGAAGTGGCGCGCAGCACTGAAGGCTACACGCCACGATTCCTGAAAGCCGCCCTTTCCCAGCTTTATTAAGTAATCGTAAAATAACAACTTGGGATAATTGCCTTGATGTTAGAATTACAGACCTCATCCCTGCCTCATCCTTGTCGGATTGCAAATCCTCATACTCACTGCTGGCGAATTGCAAATTCGCCAGAGCAGGTTTTAATTACTATTTCAGCACGGGGCGGACGCTATTACCATAATCGCGCGAGGTGGAAGACTGATTGATGCTGCCCGATTTAAATGACAGATTAAACGCTAAATCGGGCGTGTACGTCGAGATCGAACTTGACCAGTAGTAGCCGAAACTGCCTGTGTTGAGGATACTCGTATCATAGCCAGAGCCAGCAGCAGGCAGAAAAATGGATTTCCCGTTATTCCTGCTCGTTATCTTATAACCGTTAACGCCATTCAGGGTTGTCCATTCCTTCATCGTGTTAGTGTTGTTTATCAGTTCTTGTATCTGTGTTGAGCTCGGCATCTGCCACTCACTGCCCCAATTCACCGTCGCAGCGTCGTCTTCTGCCTCAAGTTCTTTCAGTGTGTCAGTGAAGCCATTGTAACCGAAGCTACTATCGTAACAATACTTCTTCAGCGTTTTATTTGAACTATTGCTGTACTTGTATGTGGTCCAAAGGTAGTTGCTCTTCCGTGTTGTCTCGCCCCAGGCAAAATGGTCGCCTAACTCCTCGGGACTGTTCGCGCCAACATTACACTTTGCCCAAAGTGTCCCGGTCGGTAAACCGAGATCAACCCAGGGAGCAATTACCTGAAACGTCGGATGGTAGAACAAGCCTGCTTCCAGATGGGCGCTGGCAGTCTTTAGGTAGAGTTTACCGCTGCTGCACACCAACTTGAACTTCATGCTGTTGTTCGATGGCATCATCGCCACATAGACCGCTGCCGCGGAGGGCGTGGTGACGTTAATCACCTCGGTCGTGGCGAGGTCGGTGATGGTGAGGCTTGTGATGTCCTCGATGGCATGGTCGTCCTCGTCCGTGAACTGGAATTTGCAGATGGCGAACTGGTTCACGAGTGTCACAGTGCCGTTGGGCTGGGCGTTTGTGCCGTCGATGACAATGTTGCCGTCGGCTGTAGCAACGTCAAGGGTACTGCTCAGCGTGGCGAGCGTGCCGTCCTGTGTAGCGAGAAGGTCACTCAGCAGTCCGCTCCCGTCGGCAGCCGAAGCGGGATAGATGAAGGTGACGGCCTGATTGTTGGGCGTGCCGCTGGGCAGCGTGGCGCTGACGATAGCGTTGCCGTCATTGTCAACCTCTGTGACCGTAGCCGTGTACTTGTTGCCGCCGAAGACGATGGCAATCTGCTCTCCCCGCTGCCACGAAGCGGTGAGTGTGCCATTACCTGGGTCGCTGAGGGCACGGGTGGTGGCGTTCTTCACCCCGAAGACGGCGGTGAAGGTGATGTCGCCGTTGGCGGGCTGCACGGGCTCGGGCGTGGCGATGTCGTCGTTGTCACTGCTGCACGCTACAAAGGCCAGAGCCGTGAGCAGCAGCGTGCAAAGGTGCTTGAAATTGTTGATGTAGGTTTTCATTGTTCTTGTATTTTAATTTGTTATTATCTTGCATTTTCTCAATCGAAGCCACCGCCGCCATCGCCATAGCCACTGCGGCCACCCATACCGGAGTCACCGTAGCCACCGCCGCCGTCGCCATAGCCACTGCGGTCGCCCATGCCAGATCCACTGTAGCCGCCGCCTCCGTCGCCATAGCCACTGCGGCCGCCCATGCCGGAGCCACTGTAGCCGTCGCCGCCATTACCATAGCCACCTCGGCTGAACTGCATCAGGTGCGTCTGATGTTGCAGTTCCATGACCCTTATCGCGGGTTTCCTATAGTCTTTTCTGTTCATTTTTCTATTGATTAAATAAATTAATAATGTTTCTATGTGAACTTGCAAAATTACGAAATCTTTGGAAATCGACAAAGAAAAAACGGGAAAAGTTTCGACCTGTACGGATGGAATTATGACATAGTTACGGCGCTATCTATGTGAGTTGATACTGCGAAGCGGCCTGAGAAAAACCAATAAAAACAAGAAAAACAAATAAAAACAATTTGGGACAATAGCTATCGCCTTGCCCGCCGCGTAGCTCAATGCGCAGCCTTCCCCTCCTTTCCGCTCGGATCTGCCGCTTGCTACCGAAGGGACGCAAGAATAACTCAAGTTAAAGGGGAGTCTATCACACAGAATATTTGTCGATGTCGGGGAAGCCGTTCATGAATGCTGCGGCATCCATGCGCTTCTTGCCAGCCAGTTGCAGCTCGTCAATCTGCAGCCAGTGGTCGGCGCAGGCCACATAGAGATGCTTCTTTTCGGCTTTGAGCGTTCCCGGCGCGGCATCAGTGGGCTGGCCGGTCTTCGTGGTGCGGAATATTTTCAGCACCGTGCCCTGCCCCTTGCCGTTTTGCAGGGTGGTCCAAGCGCCGGGGAAGGGCGAGAGACCGCGCACAAAGTCATAGACGCACTTGGCCGGCTGGTTCCATGCTATCTCACAGTTTTCCTTAAACAGCTTCGGCGCCTGGTGCACCGCCTTGCTGTCGTCCTGCGGCATGGCCTCGGGCTGACCGTCGGCGGCAATGATGTCCTCCAATGTCTCCAAGCATATCTCTGCGCCAAGGTGCATCAGTCCGTCGTAGACATACTCCACGTCGGCAGTATCTGGAATGTCGAAGGGCTTCTGCCGGATGATGCGGCCCGTGTCTATCTGGTGGTCGAGGAAGAAGGTGGTGACGCCCGTCTGTGTCTCGCCATTGATGACGGCCCAGTTGATGGGTGCCGCACCGCGATAGTCGGGCAGCAGGGCGGCATGCACGTTGAAGGTGCCGTATGCCGGCATGGCCCACACCACTTCGGGCAACATGCGGAAGGCCACCACCACCTGCAGGTTGGCGTCCCATGCGCGCAGCTGCTCTACGAAGAGCGGATCCTTCATCTTCTCAGGCTGCAAGACGGGGAGGCCGTGCTCCAAGGCATACTGTTTCACCGGCGGCGCCTGCAGTACAGAGCCGTGGCGCCCTACAGGCTTGTCGGGCTGCGTCACCACGCCCACCACATGGTAATGATTCTCTACCAGTGCTTTCAGGGTCTCCACTGCAAACTCAGGCGTGCCCATGAACACGATTCTCAAATCCTCTTTCTTCATTCTGAACAAACAATTTTGCTTGGATGATTCATTTTCTTAAGTCCCTGTATTCACAGCTTCACTGCGCCGTTCACGCGGAACACTGGCCAATTTTGTACAAATGTACTGCTGCCATCCCGTGAATCATACAGCTTAGTGCCCTAACTGTCTCTTCTCGTCAGCAGGACAACATTCTCCACGTGAGGAGTATGGGGGAACATGTCGACGGGCTGCACTGCGGCCACGCGGTAGTCGGCGTCCATGTCGTGCAGGTCGCGTGCCTGGGTGGCTGGGTTGCAGCTGACGTAGACGATGCGTTGCGGCGCGGCCCTCAGGATGGTCTTCACCACGTCGGGGTGCATACCGGCGCGTGGCGGGTCGGTGATGATGACATCGGGTCGGCCGTGGCGGGCGATGAAGTCGTCGGTGAGGATGTCCTTCATGTCTCCGGCATAGAACAGCGTGTTGTCGATGCCGTTCAGCTGTGAGTTCACTTTCGCGTCCTCGATGGCCTCCGGCACATACTCGATGCCGATGACCTGGCGTGCCTGCCGGGCCACGAAGTTGGCGATGGTGCCCGTGCCGGTGTAGAGGTCGTAGATAAGAGGTGAGGGAGAAGCCCCCCCTACGGCCCCCGAGGGGGCTTCATTTGACTTAAATGCGGGCTTGCCAGCATTAGTGTCCCCCTCGGGGGACGACAGGGGGGCTAATGCCATCTCGCGCGCCACGCTGTAGAGATGGTAGGCCTGCTCGGTGTTCGTCTGGTAGAACGACTTGGGTCCTACCTTGAACTTCAGGTCTTCCATCAGCTCATAGATGTGATCCTGTCCCTTGAACAGCAACACGTCCTGGTCGCCGATGGTGTCGTTGCACTTCTGGTTGTCAAGATACATCAGCGACGTAATCTGCGGGAATGTATCGGCCACGTGCTGCAGCAACGCCATTGCCTCTTGCTCACCGCCCGTCTCGTCGTAATGAAACTGTATGATGACGAGCCATTCTCCCGAGGCCGAGTTACGTATGATGACATCGCGGAGCAAGCCTATCTGCTGCCGGAGGTCAAAGAAGCTGATGCCGTGCTGCAACGCATAGTCGCGTATCTCGTTGCGTATCTGGTTGTGCAGGTCGTCCATGAGCCAGCACTTCTCGATGGGCAGTATCTTGTCGAAGGCGCCCGTGATGTGGAAGCCGATGGCCGGAACGTCCTTTGCTCCGGTGTCTGGCGGCAGCGTGGAAAGCTCTTCCTTTGTTATCCACCGCTTGTTGGCGCAGCCGAAGTCCAGCTTATTGCGGTACTCCGTGGTCTTGACCGAGCCGAGGATGGGACGGAACTCTGGCAGCTCAATCTTGCCGATGCGGCTCAGCTGGTCGTACACCTGTTGCTGCTTGAATCGCAGCTGCTCCTCGTAAGGCAGGTTCTGCCATTTGCAGCCGCCGCACACGCCGAAGTGCTGGCAGAAGGGTACGGCTCGCACCTCGCTCTGCTTGACGAAGCGCACCACCTCGCCCTCGGCGAAGGAATGTTTCTTGCGCCGCAGCTGCACGTCGCACACGTCGCCCGGCACGCACCAGGGCACGAAGACCACGAGGTCGTTCCAGTGAAACAGACATTTGCCCTCAGCGGCCACGGCCTCTATCGTCACACCCTCCAACAGCGGAAGGGGCTTCTTACTTCTTCCCATAATTTTGTGAATATAGAATATAGAATTAAGAATTAAGATGTATCGCTGATGGCGAGTGATAATGAAACTCTCAACTCTTAACTCTCAACCCTCAACTCTTAACTCTCAACTCTCAACTCTTAACTCTCAACTCTCAACTCTCAACTGTACAGGTAGCGCTTGATGCTCTTCTTCGGTGTCTTGGCAAACTCCTCCTCGTAAATCTCAATCTCGCTGATCTTCTCGTAGACTGGCAGCATCTGGTTCAGACCGTTGCGGTTCTGCTCCATGATGCCCTCCAGGTCTTCCTTGGTGAAGCCAAGATTCTTGGCCTCGTCAAGGTCGGGATGAACGAGTGCAACGAGCTTCTGGTCGCGCTGCACCACGATGCTCTCTACAACGAGTGTCATTGAGTTGAGTTTGTCCTCTATCTCCTCGGGATAGATGTTCTGTCCGCTGGCGCCGAGGAGCATGTTCTTCGAGCGTCCGTTGATAAACACGTTGCCGTCTTCGTCCATTGTGCCCAGGTCGCCGGTGTGATACCATCCGTCCTCGTCGAGGGTCTCCTTTGTGGCCTCTTCGTTCTTGTAATAGCCTAGCATGACGTTCAGTCCGCGTGTGAGAATCTCGCCGGGAATGTTCTCGGGGTCGGGCGAGTCGATGCGCACCTCCATGTTCTTCGCAGCCTTGCCGCAGGACCCTGGCACGAAGAGGCGCCAGTCCTCGTAGCAGATGATGGGGGCACACTCGGTGGCGCCGTAGCCCACGGTGTAGGGGAATCCTATCTGCTGTAGGAACGTCTCCACCTCCTGGTTGAAGGCGGCACCGCCGATGATGATTTCGAAGAACTGTCCGCCGAAGGCCTTCTTCACCTCTTCGCAGATGCGCTCGCGCACCTTCTGCGCGATGACGGGCATCTGCAGCAGCAGGCGCATGCGTGGCGTCTGAATCTTGGGGAACACCTTTTTGCGTATAATCTTCTCGATGACCAGCGGCACGGCAATGATGATGCCGGGCTTGATGTCGGCGAAGGCCTGCGCAATGATGGCGGGCGAGGGCACGCGGTTGAGGTAGTAGACATGGCATCCCTTGATGAACTCATAGCTGAACTCGAAGGCCATGCCATACATGTGTGCCATGGGCAGGATGGAGATGACGCTGCTGCCGGTCTTCAGGTTGTCGCCCATGGCCTTGCAGGCGAAGTCGAAGTTCGACCACAGGGCACGGTAGGGTATCATCACACCCTTGGAGAAGCCTGTCGTACCGCTGGTGTAGTTGATGAGGGCCATCTCGTCGGGACTCTGCTCGTGGTAGTAGCTGACGTGCTCCTTTCGGAAATACTTCGGAAACTTCTTGCCATACAGCTCGTTGAGGTGCTCGCGGGCGTAGGTCAGCTTGTCGGTGCGTGAGAGCAGCAGCGAGTAGTCGCTGTTGCGGACGATGCCTTCCAAGTGGGGCATCTGCATGGGGTCCACCGAGCCGCAGACATGGTCGCCGGCGAAGAGCAGCTTGGCGTCGCTGTGGTTCACGATGTTGTGTATCTGGTCTGCAGTAAACTCATGCAGGATGGGCACAGCGATGGCACCATAGGTGATGGTGGCCAGGAACGCCACCGTCCACTGGCTGCTGTTGCGTCCGCAAAGGGCTATCTTGTCACCCTTCACCACACCGCTGTTCTCGAAGAGGATGTGCACCTTCTCAATCTTGCGTGCCACATCGTGGTACTGCAGTGTCTGGCCCTTGTAGTCGGTCAGGGCGTCCATATCCCAGTGGTCGATGATGCTTTTCTCGATCAGGGCGTTATAGCTTGGTATTTCTTTCATAGTACAATTAGTCAGCTCTTAACTCTTAGCTCTCAACACTCAACTCTCAACTCTTATCTCTCAACACTCAACACTCAACTCTCAACTCTCAACACTCAACTCTCAACTCTTATCTCTCAACACTCAACTCTCAACACTCAACACTCAACTCTCAACTCTCAACACTCAACTCTCAACACTCAACACTCAACTCTCAACACTCAACACTCAACTCTCAACTCTCAACTATACAAGTATCTCTTGATGCTTTTCTTCGGCGTCTTCTGAAATTCCTCGCTTTGCAGCTGTATGGCTGAGAGTCGGCTGTAGGGCGGCAGCTGAAGGTTCAGCTCCTGGCGGTTCTGCTCCATGATGCCCTGCAGCTCATCGGCGGTGAAGTTCATCAGCTCATCCTGGTCGGGATAGACCAGGGCGACGAGCTTCTGGTCGCGCTGCACCACGATGCACTCGCTGACCATAGGCATGGAGCTGAGTTTGTCTTCTATCTCCTCGGGATAAATGTTCTGTCCGCTGGCACCGAGCAACATGTTCTTGATGCGACCGCGGATAAAGATGTTGCCGTCATAGTCCATCGTGGCCAAGTCGCCGGTGTGATACCATCCGTCCTTGTCGATGGCTTGCCGGGTGGCCTCCTCGTTCTTGTAGTAGCCCAGCATGAGGTTGGTGCCGCGGGTCAGTATCTCGCCGGCCACGTTCTTTGGGTCGTAGCTGTCAATCTTCACCTCCATGCCGTCGACAGGACATCCGCACGAGCCGGGGACGAACTCTGTCCAACCGCGATAACTGATGAGCGGAGCACACTCGGTCGTGCCGTAGCCCACGGTGATGGGGAAGCCGATAGACATCAGGCACTGCTCCACCTCCTTCGACAAGGGTGCGCCGCCAACGATGATTTCGTAGGCCTGGCCGCCAAAAGCCTGCATGACCTGTTCCAGCACTTTCTCCTTCACCTTGTCCCTGACCACAGGCATGGCCATGAGCAGCTTCATGCGCGGCGTCTGCAAGACGGGCATTACGCGTTTGCGCACAATCTTCTCGATGATGAGCGGAACGGCCACGATGAGTCGCGGCTTGATGTCGGTGAAGGCTTTGGCAATGAGGGTGGGAGACGGGAGACGGTTGAGGAAGAACAAATGGCAACCGTTGCAGAATCCGAAAAGAAATTCGATGCTCAGGCCATACATGTGGGCCATGGGCAGAATGTCGAGCATGGACGAACCGGCTTTGACTTCTTTTCCCAGACGGCGCAGACAGAAGTCGATGTTGCCCCAAAGAGCCCGGTAGGGCAGCATGACGCCCTTCGAGAACCCTGTCGTACCGCTAGTGTAATTGATGAGGGCCAGCTCCTCAGGGCTGTCTTCATGGAAGTGTACATCGTCCTTCGTGAAAGCGCGGGGAAACTTCGAGCCGAACATCATATTTAAATGTTCACGCGCGTAGTTGAGCTTTTCTGAGCGTGACATCATCAGCGAGAAATCGGGCAGATTGACGATGCCCTCCAACTGTGGCATCTGCTCAGGATCGATTTCCTTCACCACATAGTCGCCGACGAAAAGCAAACGTGCGCCGCTGTGGTTGACGATGTTGTGCACCTGTTCGGCATTGAACTCGTGCAGGATAGGCACAGCCACGGCACCGTAGGTCAGCGTGGCGAGGAAAGTGACAGCCCAATGGGCAGAGTTACGTCCGCAGATGGCGATTTTGTCACCCTGCTGGATGTTGCAGTTCTCAAACAAGATATGTATCTTGCCTATCTTACGGGCCACATCATGGAACTGCAGCGTCTGGCCCTGATAGTCGGTCAGCGCGTTCTGATTCCAGTTCTGAATGATGGCTTTGCGTATATATTCGTTAAAGCTATTGCTGGTGTTCATTGCACATTCGCAAAAAATTTGTGCAAAGGTACGGCATATTTTGCACATCCGCAAATTTTTTGTGCAGTTTTTTTCGCTTTACGCATAAAAAAGCCGATGTGTGCAGTCGGACAGCAAGAAAAAACTAACATGAGGCGGAAAATTGAACATGAGGAGCATCCATTTTTATGCTTCATGGTTTGAAACAAAAAAAGCCACGCGGATTTTTCGGATTGACCTAACGGCTGGGAAAGACAAGTTCACGGTGCGCAAAGCCAAAGAGTCTACTTCTGGGCGGACACAGCGCTGGTTGAGCAAAGGCAAAGAAAAATATATAATTGCCATATTTTAATCATAAACAACCGCAGTAATTAAAAATGTTAATATTAACGAAATAATTAACCAAAAATTTTCCTTGAAACGTTAAACGCTTTATCTTTGCACTCGTCAAAACACCAAACGAAGAAAGATGAAGAAATCAACGATATGGACAATAGCCGTGGTGATGGGACTGTCGTTCCTGGGCCTGCTCTACGTGCAGCTGAGCTACATCGAGGAGATGGCCAAGATGAAGCAGGAGCAGTTTGACGAGAGTGTCTACCGCTCGCTGTACCAGGCTTCGCACAACCTGGAGATGAACGAGACGCTGCGCTACTTGGAGAAGGACGTCAACGACGTGGAGCGCCGCGCCTACACGCAGGACTCGGTCATCGTGGACGGCATCAACGGCAAGATACAGGAGCAGCACGAGTTTGCCGTGTCGGCCGACGACGGCACCGTCTACAGCGCCTTCGAGCTGAAGACCTTCGCCACGAAGCCGCCCACCATTCCCAAGGCCATCATCATGAAGACCGACAACTCGTCGCTCTCTGAGGCTGCAAAGTCGATGCAGGAGATAGTGCGCACCCGCTACGTCTACCAGAAGGCACTGCTCGACGAGGTCGTGTACAATATATTATATACCGCGAGCGACAAGCCCCTGAAAGAGCGCGTCAACTTCCTGCTGCTCGACCACGACATCAAGCAGGAGCTGCAGAACAACGGCATCAACCTGGCCTACCACTTCACTGTCTCGACAGCCGACGGACGCGAGGTCTACCGCTGTCCCGACTTCACAGAGCAAGGCATGGACAAGCCCTATTCGCAGACACTGTTCAAGAACGACCCGGCATCGAAGATGGGCGTGGTGACCATCCACTTCCCCGACATGAACAAATACATCTATTCGTCGGTGCGATTCATGATTCCCGCCATCATCTTCACCCTGGTGCTGCTCATCACGTTCATTTTCACCATCTTCGTCATCTTCCGCCAGAAGAGATACACAGAGATCAAGAACGACTTCATCAACAACATGACGCACGAGCTGAAGACTCCCATCAGCAGCATCTCGCTGGCAGCGCAGATGCTGGGCGACGACACGGTGCCGAAGACACCGCAGATGCAGAAGCACCTGGGCGGCGTCATCAACGACGAGTCGAAGCGACTGCGCTTCCTCGTAGAGAAGGTGCTGCAGATGTCGATGTTCGACCGCAAGACGGTGTCGTTCAAGAAGAAGGAGCTGGACCTGAACGAGCTGTTAGAGCAGACCGCCTCCACCTTCTCCCTGCGCGTGGAGCACACCGGCGGACATATCTATACCGAGATTGAGGCCGTTGACTCAGCCATCTATGTCGACGAGGTGCACTTCACCAATGCCATCACCAACCTGATGGACAACGCAGTGAAGTATCGCAAGCCCGACGAGCCTGTGGACATCCACCTGCGCACCTGGAACGAAGGCGACAAGCTGTGCTTCTCGATAGCCGACACGGGGCAGGGCATCAAGCGCGATAACGTGAAGAAGATATTCGACAAGTTCTACCGTGTGCATACCGGCAACGTCCACGACGTGAAAGGCTTCGGCCTCGGACTGGCCTACGTGAAGAAAATCATCAACCTGCACGAGGGTGACATCAAGTGTGAGAGCGAGCTGGGAAAGGGCACCAAGTTCACCATCACGCTGCCCATCCTCAGAGAAGAGTGACCCCATAAGTCCCATAAGACCCATAAGACCCATAAGTCCCATAAGACCCATAAGTCCCATAAGCCCCATAAGTCCCATAAGACCCATAAGACCCATAAGTCCCATAAGACCCATAAGACTCATAAGACTCATAAGTCCCATAAGACCCATCAATCACAATCACATCAACCCAAATAAAAAAAACACAACAACTATGGAAGAGAATCTGAAAATTTTGCTGTGCGAGGACGACGAGAACCTCGGCATGTTACTGAGAGAGTATCTGGCCGCCAAGGGCTATGAAGCTGAGCTCTGCCCCGATGGCGAGGCAGGCTACAAGGCCTTCCTGAAGACCAAGTTCGACATCTGCGTGCTCGACGTGATGATGCCCAAGAAAGACGGCTTCACACTGGCACAGGAAATCAGGACCGCCAACCCTGAAGTGCCCATCATCTTCCTCACTGCCAAGACGCTGAAGGAAGATATCCTCGAGGGCTTCAAGATCGGTGCCGACGACTATATCACCAAGCCTTTCTCCATGGAGGAGCTGGTCTATCGCATCGACGCCATCCTGCGCCGCGTGCGGGGCAAGAAGAACAAGGAGTCAACGCTCTACCACATCGGCAACTTCACCTTCGACACGCAGAAGCAGCTGCTCTGCATCGGCGACCAGCAGACGAAGCTCACCACCAAGGAGAACGAGCTCCTGGCACTGCTCTGCTCGCACGCCAACGAGATTCTGCAGCGTGACTTCGCACTGAAGACCATCTGGATAGACGACAACTACTTCAACGCACGCTCGATGGACGTCTACATCACCAAGCTGCGCAAGCACCTCAAGGACGACCCGCAGATTGAAATCATCAACATCCACGGCAAGGGCTACAAGCTCATCACACCTGAAGAGGATTAGAGGCTGCGAGATGCTATCACGCATGAGTCTCACCTCTGCCTTACCTTTGTCAATAGTAAAGCAATAGCGGCCCAAACTGCTGTTGCTCGTAAAAAATCGCAGGCTCCGGACAAAAATACGGAGCCTGCTCATTTTTGTCCGAAGCCTTCGGACAACTCGTCCGAAGCCTTCGGACAGTTCGTCCGAAGCCTTCGGACTTTTTTGGACGTGCCAGATAGAGGAAAGTTCGTGAAGCACAAAAAATAATATGATTATCCGCAATTACCCGATAGTGGCACGTCAATATAGACGCAAACCGACTCCTCATAAGAATGTATCATGACAGCTACAAGTAAGGCTTGCGGTAACTTAATTCTCCCCCTTGCAAAGGGGGAGTTAGAGGGGGATTCATCAGCGCAAAGCTTCAT
>JAEEGF011025516.1_pt1 | contig 43648 bp, 26 predicted proteins | sample 9134171 | NCBI WGS metagenome assembly JAEEGF01 (sample SAMN16246542, study PRJNA631951) | gut metagenome | biome: gut microbiome; feature: rumen; material: AP-attached | host: Bos | place: Iran: Karaj | collected 2018-10 | reverse complement strand
CGCTTGCTGTGCGACGAATTGTGGAACCGCCGTTATCGTCCCGGCCCGTCCACCTGCTTCATCATCACCGACCCAAAGATGCGTGAGGTGTTTGCCGCACAGTTCCGCGACCGCATCGTCCATCATCTGTATTTCAACTATACCCACGAGATGCTGGAGAGAACTTTCATCGAGGACAGTTATAGTTGCATCAAGCACCGAGGTACGCACTATGGCATCTGTCGCTTGGAACGCCACATCAGGCAGGAGAGTCAGAACTACATGGAGACGTGCTATGTGCTAAAAATGGACATACGGGGCTATTTCATGCACATCAGCCGCCCTCGGCTGCTCGATATCACCCTCCGGCAGTTGCGAAGAATGGCTACGCACAGGTTCAGTAAGTATGACACCAGGCAATGGGGTGACATAGTGGATTTGCCTTTTCTGGAATACCTCTCTCATGTCATCATCATGCAAGACCCCGTGGCGGACTGCCGCCGACGCGGCACCCTTGCTGACTGGCACCGTCTTCCGCCGGAAAAGAGCCTGTTTCACAGTGCGCCCGGCTGTGGACTGCCCATCGGCAACCTCACCAGTCAGTTGTTCAGCAATGTCTATCTCAATGAACTCGACCAGTATGCCAAGCGTGTGCTGCGCTGTCGCCACTATGGGCGGTATGTGGATGATTTCTATGTGGTGTCTGCCGACCGTGACCTGCTGCGAAAAGCGGCGAAATCACTGACGTTTTTTCTGAAAGAGCATCTTTCTCTTGAAGTCAACGAGAAAAAGACGGTCATCTGTGACGTGCGTCAGGGGGTGACGTTCCTTGGCGCATACCTGAAACCCCGCCGCCGCTATGTAAGCAATTCCACGTTGCACCGGATGAAGTCAAAAGTTGCCTGCCTTCATCAGACGAAAGACCCGAGGCTATTGCGCAGCACCGTCAATTCCTATCTCGGCCTCTTGTCGCACTACAGTTCTTACCACATTAGGAGGAATCTATTCTATGGATGGCCTTCTGTCCATCGTTATGGGTATTTCCTGAGGGGGATGAGCAAGTATGTCTTGCGGTGAAAAGTTTTGTTGGCACGATTACCGGAACGACATTCCAAAATGATGGTTTTGTTGTTAATTGTGATTGGATTTGAAAGAAAAAATGCGTTAAAAATTTGGAGAGTATAGGCTCTTTTTGTAATTTTGCAGAAATGAATAATCATACATACCAAGATTCTTTTATCAACTAAAAACGTATAGATATGAAGAAATTTTACCTCATTGCAGTGATGACGCTGATGGCGCTCACTGTCAGCGCACAGCAGAGACTTTCTCTCAGCACTTATGCCGGGAGCAATTTGGAGAAAGTGGACGGACAAGAGTGCAAAGTGACCGTCAATCGTTACCTTTTCCATGGATGGAACACCATCTCCCTGCCTTTTGATGTCAGTGAAAGCGAACTCACCGAGGCGCTGGGCGGCGACTTCCGTCTGGAGCGTCTGATCGGTGTGGAGAGTGCCGGCAATCATGTCGTGCTCAACTTCCAGGACTGCAAGGCTGGCGGCATCGAGGCCAATGTGCCATACATCCTCTATTTCACTGGTGGGAATGGCAACTGCCGCATTGCCAAGACAGCCATTATCTCCAACAATGCATCCAGTCTTACATTCAGCGATGGCAATGAGACCGTCACCATGGCTGGTGCTCAGATGCAGACCGATGGAATGGGATACTATGGCATCCTCGTCAAGGACAACAGCGAGGCAAAGTTCACTGCTGTCGGTGCTGACAACAAAGGTGGATTCTATGCTACCCGTTGCTATGTGAAACTTGCTTCAGGCAACGGCAAGACAATCAGCACCAACCATCTCGCTGCTGGTGAGACAACAGGCATCGCCGCTATCGCACAGACCGGCAAATTGATGGATGTATACACCATCTCTGGTCAGAAGGTGGCTTCCAAGGCCAATGCCTCACAACTCCGCAGCCTCAAGCCCGGTGTCTATGTAATCAATGGTCAGAAAGTGATTGTGAAATAAGCAAGGCATTTTTCTGAAACAAATCATCCGCAGTCCTGCAGAGGGTTGCGGATGATTTGTTTTTGGTTCCATCACTCCCTCCCCTCTGGGGAGGGTTGGGGAGGGGTATTACCCTTTCTTTTTCAGCGGATTCCATCCCTGGGCGACGAGGTCGAGTTCGCTGCCGTCGCGAGTGACGAGTTTGCTGCCCAACGACGCATCGGTGATGTGTCCGATGAGGCGCACACCCTCCATCTGTTCCACGCGCTCATAGTCGCCGATGCTCACGGTGAAGAGCAACTCATAGTCCTCGCCGCCGTTAAGCGCGCAGGTCGTCACGTTCATGTTGAGTTCCTCTGCCATCACAGCCGTTTGGTAGTCGATGGGGATGTTTTTCTCAAACACACGGCAGCCGCAGCCGCTGTTCTGGCAGATATGCAGCAGTTCGCTGCTCAGTCCGTCGCTGATATCCATCATCGAGGTGGGGCGGATATGCGCTTCACGCAACTGACGGATGATGTCGCCGCGGGCCTCCGGCATGATCTGCCGTTGGATGATGTATTCCTTTCCTGCAAAATCGGGCTGGAAGTCTGCCAGTTGTTGCAGTGCGTTCTGGTTGCCGGCCTTGCGGGCCTCCTCCACTTGCTGGTAGTAGATACGTTTTTCCCGTTCCAGCAGTTGCAGTCCCATGTAGGCAGCACCCAGGTCGCCACTCACGCAGATGAGGTCGGTATCACGTGCCCCCTTGCGGTATACGATGTCGCCCTCTGCTGCCTCGCCGATGCAGGTGATGCTGATGGCAAGGCCGGTGAGTGAGGAGGTGGTGTCACCTCCCACGATGTCAACACCCCATTTGTCGCAGGCCAGGCGCAGACCGGCATAGAATTCCTCCATGTCCTCCACCTTGAAACGACGGCTCAGGGCAATGCTCACCACCATCTGCCGGGGTGTGCCGTTCATGGCAAAAATGTCGCTGATATTGACCATGGCAGACTTGTAGCCTAAATGTTTCAGGTCGATATAGGTGAGGTCGAAGTGCACGCCTTCCATCAGCATGTCGGTGGTGATGAGAACATCGCTGTTGGGATAGCGCACGACAGCGCAGTCATCGCCCACGCCTTGGCGGGTCGACTCGTTGTGGGGCTTGATTCCCTCGGTGAGACGGCTGATGAGGCCAAACTCTCCCAGTTCGCTGATTTCCATGTCTTAGTCCTTTTCTGCTCTTTGGATCATCTCCTTCATCAGGGTCGTCATGATGGGCTGTGCCTTGTTGGCTGCCTCCTGCACTTCCTCGTGGCTCACCTCCACGGCTTCATCGAATCCGCCGAGGTCGGTGATGATGCTCACGCCGAAAGCCTTGATGCCGCAGTGGCGTGCCACGATGACCTCGGGTACGGTGCTCATGCCGATGGCATCACCGCCCATGATGTGGTACATGCGGTATTCCGAGGGGGTCTCGAAAGTAGGTCCCTGCACACCCACATAGACACCATGCTGCAGTTTGATGCCTCGCTCCTTGGCGATGGCGTCTGCCTCTGCCACAAGACCGAGGTCATAAGGCTCATGCATGTCGGGGAAACGCGGTCCTGTGGGGAAGTTCTTCCCGCGCAGAGGATGTTCGGGGAACAGGTTGATGTGGTCGGTGATGACCATGACATCGCCGATGCTGAAAGCGGGGTTCATGCCTCCTGCGGCATTGGATACGAAAAGGGTCTTGATGCCCAGTTCATACATGATGCGTACGGGGAAGGTCACTTCTTTCATCGAATAACCCTCGTAGTAGTGGAAACGGCCCTGCATCGCCATGATGTTGACGCCGCCGAGTTTTCCGAAAATGAGTTTGCCGGCATGACCCTCCACGGTGGAGACGGGAAAGTTGGGTATCTCAGAATAAGGGAACTCCACACGGTTGGTGATTTCCTTTGCCATTTCTCCAAGTCCGGAGCCGAGCACGATGCAGGTTTTCGGATTTGTGGTCATTCTTTCTTTCAGCCAGGTGGCTGTTTCTTTAATCTTGTCGTACATAGTCGTGTGATTTTAGGTTGATTGTGTCTTTTTGCTATTTTTGTTCAGATAGTCAGTGATGAGTTTGTCAAAACCTTCTTGGTCGTCGATGTCAACGCAGATGGGCAGTTGCCAGGTAGCCTGCCGCACCTCATCGGATAGTCCGCCCATGGAGTTGAGCCGCGCCGCATCCTTCTCAGTGGTGAGGAGCAGGCGTGGAGAGGGCAGGGCAGCGAAGGCGGAGTTGATCCTATTGATGTCCGCCGCGCTGAAGTCATGGTGGTCGGCGTAGGCGAGGTGTTTCACATGAGTGGTTCTCCGGCAGACCTCGGCGACAAGTGGTTGAGGATGTGCGATGCCTGTGACAATCAGGGCATGGGTGCTGGCCCCTATGCTGTCAATCAGACGGGAGTCGCCACAGAAGACGGGTTCCAGGTCTTGGTACACTATCCGTGAGAAGAACACAGGTTTTTCCGTGTGTCGCCTGATGGCATCCCTGGCAGTGGCCTTCTCTTCCTCGCTGAGGTTGTCGGGGCATTTGGTCACTACGATGATGTCGGCACGGCGGAGTCCGCTCATGGGCTCTCTCAGTCGTCCGGCGGGCAGCAGCATGTCGCCTTGCAGCCGTCCATACTCGATGAGCACAATACTCAGGCCGGGTTTTACATACCTATGCTGAAAGGCATCATCGAGAATGATGGCCTGTGTGGTTCTCGTGCGGCTGTCCTTCATGAGTTTGCGGATGCCGTGGCAGCGGTCGGCATCAACGGCGACGGTGAGGTTGCCGAACTTGCTCTTCAACTGTCGGGGTTCATCGCCGATGTCGGCTGCCGTGGATGTCGGCTCGGCGAGAACAAACCCTTTGGTGCGCCGCTTGTAGCCGCGGCTGAGCACGGCGACACGCCATTGGTCACGCAGAAGGCGCACCAGGTGCTCCACATGTGGGGTCTTCCCTGTGCCTCCAACGGCCAGGTTGCCCACGGCTATCACGGGGATACTGAATGACTGACCGCGCAACACGCCTTTGTCGAAGAGCATGTTGCGCAACCGTACGCCGGCTCCATAGAGCCAACTGAATGGAATCAGCCATCTATTGATCACTTGATAGTCTCAATTGTCGTGCAAATAGAATGCAGATGTAATTCTCCAACCTACCTGACGTTCATCACGATGGGCAGACGTGCCTGAATGGCATGTTGGTTGTTGATGTCACGGAGCAGCATCACCGGACCATAGAGTTCGCCGAGGGTTGCTTTCACGGTCTCATCAAGATAACTTCCCGTAGCCTTGTTCGTCCCTTCCATCAGTTGCTCAAAGAAACCGGGCATGCCGGGATAGGCCTCGGTATGATATTTGTCGAGTTTCGCCAGTTGGGCTGCCTTGGCCACAGCGTCGTCGAGGCTGCCAAGTTGGTCGACCAACTTGTGTTTGAAGGCATCCTGACCGAGCCACACACGTCCCTGGGCCACTTTCTCCACTTCCTCGACGGGAAGTTTGCGGCCATCTGCCACACGCTTCCGAAAGAGTTTGTAACCACGGTCAATGTAGGTGTTCAGATAACTCATCTCCTCATCGCTGATAGGACGTGACATGGTGCCAAAAGCACTGTTCTTGTTGGTCTTCACCTCATCAAACTTTACGCCGAGTTTGTCCTTGAGCAGACCGCTGGCATCGGGGAACATGCCGAAAATGCCGATGCTGCCAGTAAGGGTGACGGGTTCGGAAACAATCCATTGACTGCCGCAACTGATGTAGTAGCCGCCGGATGCTGCCATGCCGCCCATCGAAACCACCACGGGCTTTTTCTTCTTCAGCAGTTCCATAGAGCGCCAGATCTGCTCCGAGGCATAGGCACTGCCTCCGCCGCTGTTCACGCGGAGCACCACGGCTTTCACATTGTCATCGTTGGCCAACTTGTCTAGGTCTTTACACACCACCTGGGCGTCGATGACATGTCCCTGACTCATCATGCTCTGTCCGCTGCCGTCCACGATATCGCCGTAGGCATAGTAAACGGCAATCTCCTCGCCCTCGTCGCCATGCTCGTCTTTCACGGTGGTCATGTCAAAGAGGGTGAGTTGGTTGATGTTGTCATCTTCTTTGATGTTCAGTTGTTTCTTCACCACGCCCTTCACCTCGTCGGTGTAGAGGACGCCGTCTATCATTTTTTTCTGGAGCAGTGTCTTCGTGTCGGAGAAGGTGATGAGGTTGTCGGCGTATGCGTTGAGTGAGTCAATCGAGATCTTGCGGCTGGCGGACACATCCTTGAGAATGTTTTCCCAAATGCCGTTGATGTAGGCCGAAACCTGCTCGCGGTTGGCATCGCTCATGTGGTCCTCGGTGAACATTTCGGGAGCGCTCTTGTAGGTGCCTACCTTGGCAAGTTGCATCTTCACACCGAATTTAGCCATGAGGTCCTTGAAGAACATCGGTTCTGCTGCCAGTCCGTGCCAGTCCAACTGACCTTCGGGGTTGAGATACACCTTGTCTGCCACTGATGCCAGATAATAGGCACCCTGTGTGTATGTGTCAGCATAGGCAATGACCCACTTGCCACTCTTGCGGAAGTCCTCCAATGCGCGGCGGATGGCTTTCAGAGAGGCATAGGAATCGGAGGCAAACATGCCGGCTTCGATGTAAATGCCCTTGATGTCTTCGTTATCCTTTGCTTTCTTGATGGAACTGAGCACGTCATCAAGACCTATTTGGGAACCGCCTCCCATACCCCATAGTTGATTGAAGACATTGTCCTCGGCACGCTCCTCGAGTGATCCGGAGAGGTTGAGCACCATGACACTATTCTTGTCAACGGATTTCACGCTGCTGCCAGATGCCACAATGCCCATGAGGCACATCATGCCGATAAGGCCCATGATGATGCCGAATAACAGAATGCCCACCACAGTGGCGAACACCATTTTGAAAAACTCTTTCATATTTTATAAATGTTTTATAATGAATTGCTGTCCGTTTGTCGAACTGAGGATGTGTTTTGCTACATTTAAATGCATCTAAATTTCTGCAAAAATAGATAAAAATATCGACAACACATGGATTGCATGGAAAATATTTGCCTTTTTGTTACTCAATGTGTTTCTTTTGCTGTATTTTTGCAGAAAAGATAAACTATTAGGTATGATGAAAAAACTGTTATGGATTGTTCTGGTGTGCGCTGTTGCGGTGTGCGCCGAGGCGAAGAAGAAAGTGAAGACTTCCGTGTTTCCTGACGGGACCCCGATTCCCGCATGGTTCTCTGATACGTCACGGGTGGATGTGGCCTCATTGGGGCGGCAGTATGTGGTGACCGACTATGGCGTGACCAACGACAGCAATGTGGTGCAGACGAAGGCTCTGCAGGCGGTCATCGACAGGGCTGCCCAGGAGGGTGGCGGAGTGGTGGTCATACCACGCGGAACCTTCCTTAGCGGTGCGCTTTTCTTCAAGCAGGGAACTCACTTGCATCTGGCTGAAGGGGGACGGCTGAAAGGCTCCGACCGCATCCGCAACTTCCCTGTGGTAGACACCCGCATGGAGGGACAGTCTCTCAAGTATTTCGCTGCATTGGTGAATGCCGACGGGTTGGACGGATTCACCATCACCGGACCAGGTACCATCGACGGCAACGGATATAATTATTGGGAGGAGTTCTGGATTCGAAGGGAGTACAACCGCCAGTGCACCAATCTCGAGGCGCTTCGGCCAAGACTTGTCTATATCTCCAATTGCAAGAATGTCACCGTGCAGGATGCCAGGCTCATCAACAGTCCGTTCTGGACCAACCATATATACCGTAGCGACCACGTGCGCTACCTCGGATGCTACATCTTCTCACCCACGTCGGGGGTGAAGGCGCCCAGCAGTGATGCCATCGACCTGGATGTGTGCCACGACGTGCTCATTCATGGATGTTACATGAGTGTGAATGACGATGCCGTGGTGCTCAAGGGCGGAAAAGGCACCTGGGCAGACCAGGACCCCACCAATGGCCCCAACAGCAATATCATCATCGAGGACTGCACCTACGGACGTGTGCACGGATGTCTCACCCTGGGAAGCGAGTCGCTCTACGATAAGAATGTCATTTTGCGCCGGTGCAACATAACAGATGCCAGCCGTGTACTGTGGCTCAAGATGAGGCCTGACACACCGCAGCATTATGAGTATGTCACAGTGGAAGATCTCAAGGGGCAATGTGCCAGTTTCCTGGTGGTAAGGCCGTGGACTCAGTTCTTCAAACCGGAAGAAAGAGAGGACATGCCACTCTCGACTTGCAACAATATTGTCATGCGCAACATCAACATGGACTGCAAGAATTTCTTCGACGTAGGCAGTTCGGACAAATACCAACTGAAGGACTTCACGTTTGAGAACATCATGGTGCGTGACGAGAAAAAGGCATTCGATCCCTCGCTCATCGACAACTGTATGGTGAAAAATGTGAAAATTGAATAATAGGTGATAGAAATCATATAGGCAGGAAATCTTTTCTTCAAGGGGTTGACTATGGCTGGCAAAAATCAACTGAAGGTTGGGTCGTCAGAATCTCCAACTCCTTGAACTATCGAAAAGAATGAAGTGATGCAAAAGAAAACGATTGCTGGTTTTGCCTTGTTGCTGACGATTGCGGCATTGCTCGTTTTTGTCTATATCTCTTTCATGGGCACGGAATATCTGATGGAGGGCAACCACTTGGTGGCGATTCTCCTTGTGCTCATGGGGGCAGCATTCCTGTCTTATTCTATCTGGGTGATGTGCACGAGCAAGGCATCACGCGACAAGCGCAAAGGACTGCCCAAAGAGGTGGCTTCTTTTGCTGTGGCCATCATAGTCCTTCTGGTGGGAAGCGTCGCTTTTACACAGTTTCTGTATGTGCACGACCATCAGCAACAACTGAGAGAGACCTTGTTTTCCACAGCCGACGAGGTATCAAGGATCGACTCCGTTTACAAGGATTATGCTCAGCACCGTGTCAGGGCCTACAACAAACTGCTGAAAAAGGAAAAGTATCCATCGGCGAAACAGTCGTTGCTGACAAAGAGCCTGAGAAGGAGACTGATGCCGGAGGAGTATGATACGATATGTGCTGAAAGGCAGCGCTGGCTCATGGCTCTTCATGATGCCAGTGTGTGGAATATCTCGACACCACGCAATCTCCATTACATTGTGACGGCAGGACAAGACTGGACTGAGCAATACCGTCAGGTGTCCTCTATCATCTATAAGGGTGAGAAGGCGGAGCCTTTTGGTTCCGGGGAAACTTTGTTCATACCCGGTGAGGAGTATAAACAGTTCAGCCAACCTCACCGGCCTGACCTCCGTAGTTTGGCAGCGACCATCGTCTGCTGTCTGTTGATTCTCACCACTTACCTGCATGTAAGGCGGCCCAGGAGCCGCTATGCGGGCAGTCATCGATAACCATTCACAAGATGCAGGAAACGATCAAGAAAATAGTTTTCAATCCCTGTGCTTACAGCATGGAAGACATCCGGGGGATGTTGGATAAGGGAGAGGTGTCGCGTGAAGGCATCCTACGCGTTCTGGGCAGCGAGGCGGTCGGCAGAATCCTTGAATTGCCTGAAAAAGATTTGCCTGCGGGGGATGTCTGGGAAGTAGGTAATGGCAAGATGGATGATGCCACGCAGGTGGTGATTTGGGGAATCCCCGACTCGGGAAAGACGATGGTGATTGCATCGTTGCTCTCATTACCCGGTATGCAGGTGACCTATCCTGATGCCCCGTCGCTGAGAGAGAGAATAGGTAGGATGATCGACTTGTTCGCTAAGGAGGGCGTATTGCATCCCATACCCCGGGACAGAGGGGCACAGAAGGAAATGTATCACGCGGTGTACAGGAAAAACTGGCGGGGAAAAGCCTATCCCATCACTTTCGTTGAGGCGACCATTCCCACCAATATTCCTGTTGATGTCACCACCTACGCGAGAAAAGACTGTTCTCAGATTCATGTGTTCTGTATCGACTGCCGGCAGGATGTGCAGATGCAGGTCAGACAACTGCTCAGCGTGACAGACGGACTGAAACAGTTGGGGTATCTCGCTCAGACTGACGGGGCTTATGCATTGGTCACCAAGACCGACCTGATGAATGTGCCAGAGGCTTTTGTCGACAACGCAGCACAGACATTGGTGACCAAGGGAATGCCGGATCTCTGGCGCAACATCCAGGATATTTGCTATGACAATCAGATATACAATGCCCTGCCCATTCCTTTCAGCGTAGGGCGGTTTGTCTTGCGTGACCTGGCTTATCTCCATGCAGGGGGTGCTGAGACTTTCCTGCATGAGGCATTGTTGCCCAAATGTCAGCCAAGGCGAGGCTTGATAGGGAAAATGCTGTCGATAGGCAGATGGTGGCAGGCTGCTATTATTGGCGTGTTGCTGGCATGCGCCATCGGCTGGGGTGGTTACAAGGCATTTGAGATGCTCACGGCACCGCCTACGGCACCCATGCTGCCTTATGATTACAAGACTGCGTTCAAGGAAGAGGAGTATGGATTGGCAAAGATGAGTTATAAGGAGGCCTGCCAACTCTACGGCCAATTGCGGAAGGATCTTGAGGCGGAGAGTTCGCTGCATACCGTGACAGGAGAGAACGTCCTTTCCGAGGAAGACATCCGTTACTGTGATTCCACACTGACCAACGACTTCGCAAGGGTGCTGAATGCCAAATGCAACAGACTATTGGAATCAAGCCATTGGAGTGAGGACACCGAGACGCTTCATCAACTGAGCAGCAAGTTAGGTGACCTGTTGGGGCATGATGACGTCTTGGAGGATAGGGATATACGGTCATACAAGAACTATATCGATGATTATTTTGAGTACGTGAGACCTCTGATCAAAAAGAGTAAGGTATGCAAGAAAATCAGGGATGTGGACTATGTGGAGAACAACTGGCTCCAGTGGCGGAAATATCCGTATACCAACGACTTGGATGTGAGGATAGGCATCAGGGATGCTGAGCAAAATGCATACGAGAGTTGTGCACGGTTCTACAGCGAAAAGGTGGACAGCATCATCAGGCTATATCCTGAGGACATGACTTTCAGCCTGAGCGAATTCTCATACAGGGACAGGAATGAGGAAATCCGTGATGAAAAGTTGGAACCCTATGCCCATAGCGTCGACTCGATGATGAAACGTCTCAATGGCAAGAGTGACGCTTTCAGCACGGCAAGGAAAATCCTAAGGGAAACACAGGATGCCATTTACGATTTTTAATTGATTCTTATGAAGTTGCTATTCAAATTACTCAATAAACTGAGCCTGTTCAATTACAGGGACTCAAGCAGTCATCTGGCGAATGCGGTGGCTTTCATACTCTTGGCAGTCGTCATGTCGCTCTGCTGGATCATGTCTGCCAAGGTGGAACGCAAGTTGGTCTTTACCATTGATGAATTCACGATGGGGGATACGCGGACGGTGACATTTGGTGAGAATAGTGACTTCTGCATCAAAAATGTACCGCATGATTATCTGCGCATCAGTTATGTGCCGGAATCTTCCGCTTTCAGATGGATAGTGGATCGGTCTTTCCGTGACACTTTGCAATATTTCAAGATCAACGGCGAGAATCCCAACAAGCACATCATCCGCAACGATGCTTCACAGCAAATCAATCTCAGACTGCCTGTCAGTGATGGCGATACTCTCAAGGTGGGGATGTCTGGAGCAGATGTGTGGAAGGCTTGGAAGAATTTTAAAGACCAGAAGGACGTGATGGCACGCCATCTGGCGGCCTATGTCAGTTTGGCTGACGGCAAGACGAGCCATGAGGACAGTCTGCGGTATCTCTCACAGATGAACCGTGGCAAGGTGAGGTCCTTTTTTGAGCGCACCAGCGACAATATTGTTTTGGTGATACTCGATGAACTGACCACCCTGACAGCGGATGGCACAACCCAGCGCTATTGCAGGGAAGGAATGATTCCGGCGGATGCCCGGTCGGGCCGTGTCAAAGTGCAGTTCTTTGGACTGGCTGATTGGTGCTACATGGATGGCAATGCCAGTGACGGGTACTTCAGGGTTGACGGGGTCAATTATGTGATGAAGCCTTCCGTGAAACTGACAGATTGGGGGGCTGGACATGCTACTGTCATCCTCTCTGACGAGGGACTGAGGCTGACTTTCCCCAAACCGATCACTTATGTGGAGTCGGTGGACTCGCTGAGAAAGAGAGCCCTTTCTTCAAGCCACATTCTTACCATCAAACAGCGCAACAATGCCTATCCCACCAAGAGCGACCTTTATCTGCCGGCTTTCTCCAGTGCCATCAATTTTGATGTGTGCAACCTGGAGTTCTTCCATCAAAAGGATTCCGTTTGCGTGAGAGGCAACAACGACCAGGCTCAGTTGGTGGAAAACCCCTTCAGCATCGTTCCTGCGCTGGGGAAGATGACGTTGCATTCGGGAAAGGATACCTTGAAATGCCGAGTGGGATATGTCAACGGACGGTTTGTCCTCAGTTACCTGTGGCTGCCTCTGGTTGTATTCCTGGTCCTGCTGGCCATGATTTGGCTCAGGAGCGGTCCTTTCTATGTGCGCGACACCACCTCGCTCTACAATCCCAGACATATCGACAACTACAGGCCTTATCTCACTTCACTGGTGATCATCTGCCTGACTTATTGTGTCTGCAAGTCACTGATTGCGCTCAAACTGAGTTATTCCTATCCCTATTTTGAGAAGATCACGGGCATCACTCCGGTGGCAACGGCGCTGCTGATGCTGCTCTTCTTCAGTCTGACCATGCTGATCAATACCCCGTTGCGCCATTATGCTACAAGGAAAGTCCACCTACGCAGGGTGTGGCATTGGCTGGTGTGTCTCCTGCTTTGGGTAGGATTGGGATACGTATTTTTCAGGGTGGCCGACCGACAGGTGAGCCAGAGTGTCATCAATTCTTATTTCCATGAGGAGGTATTCAATATCAAACCCTGGAAATGGCTGGCAGAGTATGGCATCAACGATACCCATCGCTCAGTGGTCTATGCGTTGCTTTTCATTGAGGGATTGGTGCTCGTCTTGTGGCTGACGGCCGATATGTTTTGGTCGCCTAAAGGCATCAACTCCGGAAACTACAGGAAATCAGGTCTTTCAGGATGGTGCGAGACGGCGGAGAAGGCATGGCAGGAGAAATGTGAGGATGCCAACCAGGCAATAGCCAGGGTTTGGGAGAAGATGACCAAAGGTTTTCCCACGAGAAAAATCTTGGCTGCCATCGTTTTGCTTCTTGCTGCTTTTGTTCAGATAAAGATGGGATTCAACTTGCTTCTGCTGGTGATTTCCCTGGTGATGGTTGCCATCATCTACTTCGCCCAGTTTGTGTGTGATGCCTTTATAGAAGCATTGAAATCGCTGTTCCCTGGCCATTTGCTGTTGTTTGTCCTGCTCTATGCCATTGGCAAGGTCTCAGGCAACTTCGGTACCGCTTTCATCACACTGATTGTCATCTTGGGCATGACACGTGCCCTCTCCAGTGTGAGGATGTATGAGGGTGACTTGCCGCGACATACCGTTTTTTGCCAAATGCTGTTCATCTCCGTGGCTTATATCGCGGCTGCCATGGTGGGCGACCACGGTTACATGACCAATTACCTGGGTTTCGTGATGTGCCTGGTATGTTTCTTCTTCCTCATGGAGCGGAAAGCGGCTTATAGGGGAAGAGACTTCAATATGGCAAAAAATGAGAAAAAGTGGGTGAACGGTTCCTTGCTGGTTCTGGTCATTCTCTTGATAGGCATGCCTTTCATCTGCAGCCAGTTGTTCCGGCCTGAGAAAGTCAACTACGACCGTTTCGCGCGCCGTGTGATGCTGTATTCCAATTTTGAGGAGTTGGAGCGCAGCGGTTACCGCTATAGTGAGAGCGATGCAGAGTTCATGGTCATCATGAGCCATTATATGAGACCGGCTGAGGGGCACGACCCGCTGTCCAACGACAACCACTTCCTGCATGCATCTGTCAGTTCGGGACAGTCGCCTGTCGTGCTCAACGATATGAGCATGCCGGCAGCCTTCTTCGGATCGTATGGTGTCTATCTCACCTCGGCAGTGTTCTTCCTGCTGCTTTTCGTGGTGATGTGGCAGGTGATGCAGTTCAGTCTTACCTATTTTGACAATGATGCGCGGCTCACCAGGGCGATGCAGTGGCGCTTGCTGGCCATGATGATGTGGGTGGGTACCAGTTTCTACATATATCTCTCCTATGTGGGGCGTCTGCCTTTCACGGGACGACTGGTGCCGGGGTTTGGCGTAGATGCTGTAGGCGAGGCTTTGGAGACAGCCATCCTGTTGGCTTTCATGGCGGCAGTCACCTGCCGTGAAAAGAGTCGTGGAAAGGAATGGTATTGATACTTTGAAAGAACAGATATCGAAATAAAGAAATAATGTTATGAGTGTTTTCGACAAATTGGCTTATCATTTCTCTGCTGTGCATCTCAGGCATGTGTGCCGGAAGATGGGCTATTTCTGGAGATATAGTGTGAGAAATAAAAAACATATCCGTCTGGCGGTGGTGGGTACCACTTCAAGCGGAAAGAGTTTCCTGTTGCAGGACATCCTGACATCGCTGAGGAGCATGGCGGGCATTTTCAATCCCTTGGAAACGACGCTCCAGCATTACAAGGATTTTGGCAACTACTCACCAGATGAGGGAGGAGGAGAAGGCGGTACACCTCTGTATGCCTGCCGACAGGGCAACCATTACGGTTCTTCCGTGAAGCACAACAACAATGTGGGCGACCGATACGACATGGATTTCCTCAACATCCCCGGCGAAATCTTCGCCACTCCGAGAACGGGTATGTCGCGTCTGAAGGCATATACCAACCTGAGAGACAAACTCAGAAAGACGGGGAGGTCGTTCACTGCCACATTGTGGATGGCCGACACTGGCGAGCAGGTGTGGATCGTGGAACCAGTGTCGGGTTCGGCTCCTACCAACGCAGACCGTGTGGCTGTTTCACCCACCAACCCCAAGACATTGGTCACCTCATTCAAGTCTTGGGAACAGATTTTTTCAGATCTCAATATCAGGCATTTCAAACCGGTCAAGGGCTCTTCCAAAAGAATCAGCGGAACGACGCTCCTCAGACATTTCTTTGAATATGACACCGACTCCCTCATCAGAAGCATTCAGGAATGGATCCGCTCCAGTTCGGTGGCAGACTTGGGGTTTGACGCACAGGATTTTGAGGCAAACGCCTACGACAGAGGTTTTGTCTTCTTCCAATATTGCTCGATGGCCACCGATATTGTGATATGCGACCGCATTTTCACCAGTGACCAACCTTCTGACGAGATGTCTTTCGGTGATCTGACCAAGGGTCTTGACTCATTCATCGACGATTGCAGCGAGAGCGAGCAGTTGCATGTCTACCTCGCTTTCCGCAATGTTGATTTCATCATGTATCCCCGTGAGGAAAACTATCAGTTGCTCAACAAACAGACACTGAGGGATATGTCACCGGATAAACGCCGCAATGCCATCTACTCGCTCTTTGCTTATGCCATCCAGCATTATCTGGATGGAAACCTGGCTGTAGGACGGGAGGAACTGTCGGATTTCATCGGTATGCCGCCGGAGAAAATCGCGGCATCAGAAACTACTGCGGCTGTCTCCCCAGAGAATGTCTCGTTTGATGTGGCACAACTCGCTGAGGCGCTGCTCGATGTGACAGGAGGAAGCGGTTACCTCAAGAAGGACACGCCCGATCTTCGTGCGCATATCAACAGCCGACTGGGTGGCGATGACGGCCATGCTTTCCGCATGTTGTTGAAAAGGACGAAGATGAAGATGGGAAAAGACAACAACGCGGTGGAAAAAATCGTTCCGCATGTGTATTTCTCTTGCACACCCATCACGAGTGAGTATGACATCTACCAAAACTTCAATCTTGAGGATGGCCGGCCGGCACCTGATTTTGAGAAGGTCATCAACGGAAAGAAATACCGGTTCCATCTCCAGAACTCCAATGTTTGCTTTGGCAGTTATCAATTGGCTATGGATATCTTGTCACAGCATCAGTTGGGAAATTTCATGGTGGGCGACCTGCTGAGAATCATGCAGGGAAATGTGTAGTCAAATCAAGTAATAATGGCAGGAATCAGTAATCGTCTTCGCATCGCTGTCGTCGGTGAGCGGGCAAGTGGCAAGAGTTACTTGCTCTACGACCTCATCCATGCCTTCGGATTGCTCGGATATGTACCCGAGGAACTGCCCCTGAGTTATCCTTACAGCAGTTTCGGCACCTATTTCTATGATACGTTCAACAGCGAGACGGGAGGCATGAGAGGAACGGAGCGCTATGCGTGCAGGCCTGACAACCATTACGGCGCATGGCTGTCACGTAGCACGTTGGGCAGGAGACTGGAGGTAGATTTTCTCAATATCCCTGGTGAGATGTTCGACCTGAGCCACAACAGGATGAGCATGTTCTTCAACCTGAGGCAAATCATTGAGCGGAGGTCCAAGGGACTCTTCATCTTGTCGGTGTGGAGAAATCCTGCCGGGCATGAGGAGCGGCTGATTGTCCACAGCGGTGTCGACCTGATGAACGGTGTCAGTGTCAGACCCAGCAGTCAGCAGCGCTTTGGCAATTACCTGAACTGGAATCATCTGCGCTGTTTCCTTCATGAGGGACGTTATAAGGAGGTGAGTCGTAAGCCGGTAAGCGGTCGCTACCTGCTTCAGCATCTCACCACATTGCAAACAGATTCTGTGTTGCTCACCATAGAGGATTGTTGGGAAAACCTCACATCCTTGCAGAACATGTCGTTGGAGGACTATCAAGCAGGACAGGTGCTTTTCTACTTCTATCCGCTCGTCTATTGCCAGCAGGCCACAGACTTGATCATATGCGACAACTTGATGCAGGAAAACAATGTGGGCAATCTGGCTGAGTCGGTTGCAGAATTTATGAAGGAAAGTTCCCATCGGAGGCCGCATGCCTATCTGGCTTTCAGAGGTGCCGACGGACTGCTGAGCAAATTAGCGCCTGCCACAGTGAAGAATGCCTCTGAACAGAAAAAGGCAGAGAATGCTGCCTCACGCAACTCGCTCTACGAATGGATGATGCAGGAGGTGATGCGACAGATGAAAGACAGTGATGGCGCTGCGGAAACCTCCCTTCCTGATGGTTGGCCTCTTCACATCCGTCAGAGTCTTGGTGATGGGGTGGGGCAGGCGTTCTGGCATTTGCTCAACGCTTCGATGGCGGATGGATGGCTCGCGCGGCTGCGCTCCAAATTCACCAATCGGACAAATGTATATGAACTGACACAGTTGCCGGGGTGGCGGTTGCCGCCGCATGTGTATTTCACGGCAACACCCATTGATGCTTCCTGTCGTATCTACAAGAACGATCCTGACGATATCACTCGTTTCTATCATGATGACGAGGGAATGGTCAGGTCGTTCACGACAGAGGTCAACAGCGGGCGCAGCGGACATCTGTGCCTGGGTGCTTATCAGTTGCTCACCGATATCCTCCTTCAAAACGGCATACGCTCAGAAGGAATGGACAACCGGGGTGAGCATCTGCTATATATACAAAGTAAACTGTAAATGAAATGATAACTCAATATGGTCAGAAATATCAACATAGCAAAGTTTGCCTCAGGCTCATGGCCTGATAACATTGGCGATACCACGCTCTTCTACTCTGCGGGATATACACGACATGCCAGTGATGTGAGCGGACTGTTCCTCGACAACCCGCCTGTGCTGTCACCCAAACATGCCAGTTTGGTATGGCGATACAATGCGGATGTCGACAAGTATATCCTCATCCATGTGCAGGGCTCTCATGTGGTGAGCAAGGCACTGGGGCGCATCTATCCTTTCCGCGCTGGCTATGAGGTGAGCCGTGATGACATGAACCTGATAGGATTCTGCCTCACCTCACTCTTCCAGGTCATGCCGCGCATACAGAAGATGCCGGAGGGAAGGGTGGCGTCTGACACCGCCGTCAATGTGAGTCGCCCGATGCCGACAAATGCGGCACAGGTTTTGGCAGACCACATCATGCTTGCTCTGATTCATGGTTCACCTTTGTATATCGCGCTTGACATCATAGGAGAACGGTTTTTCGGAGACGGTGTGTTCGAGGGTGAATTGCAGACGTTGACAGCCGCCATCGAGTGCTTGCCCATGACTTTGCGCAGATATGCCTCTTTCGGTTACTGTGTGGATGAACATTTCTGTGATGTGCTTGACGGCGTTCCCATCGTGGTCTATGACAAGGCAAGCAAAATGGCTGTCCCTCAGAATGCTGTCAAGATGACATGGGAGGAGGCTACGGAAAAGTGTGCCCAAGTTGGCAAAAACGAGGAGGACTTGCTGCAGCGCATCCAACTGCCGGGTGAGCAGGGACCACTGCTGGTAGGTGACAGCGTGCAACGGGCTTTCAAGGTGAACGTCATGACTCCGGAAAAGTTGCAAGGCGGCGACTGGACCATCTGGCGGATGCTGGGAAACAACTTTGCTCAACTTGGTACGAAAGGTTGGAGAGAGTTTAAAAACTTTTACGGCAGGATGGACGAGGAGTCACGGAAGGCATATATAGAGTCTGTGCGTGAGGCTTCGCTCGGATGGACGATGGAGGGCTTCCATGAGGATGTGTTCGATTTGATGCATTTTGATGGGCACAGCGTGTCGAAGTTGCAGGACAAGGCATTGCCTGGCTATCTTTACGAGGGTCGCCATTCATTCCTTTTCAAAAAAGGTCTCAGTGAGGAGCAGCGGGAACGGCTCGACGGACGCTTCCTGAGAGCATTGAAACTGGGCGATGCGCAGACAGTCATCAATTGGTATGGCATTTTCGAAAAACAGGGCTGCACCAAGAACAAGGGGGTGATGGCGGCTTTCGGAGAATTATTCGGCACATGGGTCGTTCCAGAACTGAAGTCGATGCGCAAGATCGTAGAGTGCATGAGGAAATACCCTTTCATACCAACCGAGTATTTTCAACCGCCCAGACAGGTGTCCATGCCTGAGGGAATCTCAAGTCTGAAACCCGCCTATCGGGAAATGATAGAATCATGGTTGCACGATGCGGCGTCTGCCTATACCTTCGGAGATGTCAGGGCAGTGACGGCGGCTTTCGGAAGGATGCTGGCATCCAAGGACAAGGACAGGTCGCCGGAAAGCATGGCACTGAAGCAGGTAAGGGAAGAGGAACTCTTTGAACTGTTGTCGAGAGGAAATGAAAACCAGAGATACGATGGCTGCGAGGAACTGCTGAGTGTCGTACGCGTCCTGCCCCGTGACTGGGATGATTTTGTGAGGGAAACGTTGCTCCCTGCTGTTCAGCACACCATATTTGGAGGCAAGAGGAACGAGGTCTACAGACCGTTGCTCAGCAAGGAGCAGTTGCTGGATGTGCATGAGTGGCCTCGCATCGCGGCTATCCGGAAAAACTATCCATTGGTGTATAAGGTAGTCTGTGAACGTCTCAAAACCTATTTCGGACAAACGGCAGCAAGGGGACTGGGCAGTGATATCAAGACTCATTTCATCAATGCTGCCTCGCTTAAGAAGGAGAAAAAAGCCCCTCAGGACAGCAGCACTACTGTCAGATACAAGAACAATGCGGAGGGGGCTTATCCCATCATCAGTTTATATATATCGACCATTAAGAAAAGCAATACGAAAATGTCAAAAGAGTTGGATCATTTGTTCCGTGACCTGAAAGGAACACACAATTGGAAGAGGATAAGGCTGGTGGCATGGATATGCACCGCCATCATTTGTGCCCTGGGTGGTCTGGCGGCAGGGAAATTCCTGTTCCCCAGCGAGAAACCATCACCAACAGGTGGCGTGTCCATCGTGTGGGAGGGCAACCAGCAGCACAACCTGATGCAACAATTGGCCTATGTGGCTGACTGGGACAGCGTCAGCAGGGTGAAGGTGGATTCCCTGGAGATGGCACACCTGGCCTTTGGCAAGACGGCAGACCTGCTGCCACTCAGCAAGGTGTACTATAAGATGAATGGTATCGAGAATGTAGATACGGCATTGGTGAGAGCCTTTACGCTGAATGAGAAGGGGGAACAGGGAAAAACCGACACGCTCGTCGTCACGCTCGAAAAGCCGCTGCTTGAGAGTGTGTACGACAAGAAGTACCGCATTCAGAATGTCAGTGTCAAGGACTGTTCCATCGACATTCCCAACACAGCATTGCTGGCTAATGACTCGGTAATGCAAAGCACACTTGATGCAAAGTATTACTTTGCTGTGGTGAGATACCTGACCAAAAAACTACCCACGAATCTGAGCATCGCTTATTGAAACAGAATTGTCTGCATTCAGAAACCAAGAATATGGAAGAACCAAGAATCGACCCACAACTCCACAAGGACAGGCAGGTCATGCTGAGACCGTTTCTGGTGGCAGGAATCCCGGTGCTCATCCTGCTGCTCGCCGTCTTCTTTTCCTTCCTTCAGGGACTTACTCCACTGGGCAAGGCAGGCAGCGAGAGCCTCTATGACCCCTCGTCAAAGGTAAATGAAGATGAGGGGTTTGTGGGTAAGGCCAACATGCTGCTGAGCGAACTGGTGGCAGATGTCAACAGTTCGGTGAATGCCACCTGCCTTGACAGTCTCAACAAACGTTATCCTGCTCTGGAGTTTGCCTTGCCTTACGGTGAGGCTCACAAGCCCTATATCGAGGCTTCCGACCTCCGCTTGGTGGCCATTCATCCGGAGCATATCAAGAGTGAGTCTCTTCGGCAGTTCTTTTACAACAGCCGCCTGCCTCAGTTGCTGAAACGGCAGGGGGAACAACTCGATGAGACATATTTCAGAATTATCTGCAGCGGTGCCAACACAAGAGTGAACCACGTCCGTCCCATTGAAGTGACGGCGGTCAAACTGCTGCCTTCCATGTTCAAGGTGGCATTGGCAAAGAATCCATGGACTGGCATTGTGACTGGTGCACCCAACTGCCTGTTCAATGACAGTGATGCCGTGTTCCTCACTTATGGAAACAGCGTGCTCCCACTGCATAATGAGGAAAGGCTCACCCGTGACAATCCCCTGCAGTTCCATGCCGTTATGGGAGAAGGCACTCTCAAGGGTGTGCGGGGCGATATCAATTACTATGATTACTATCTGAGGACATTCAAGGGCGGACAGCCTCACAGCATCAATATCGACCTCCGTGAACAGGAGAATTATGGTGGAAGGGCTGATTTCATGCTCAGTTATTCTCATGACTCGCTGCTCATCTCGCACAGTACCGATCTCATGGTCATTGGGGAGGGGAAGGCAAAAATGTATAAAAAACCAGAGACAGGGTCGCAGCGTCCTTCCATCGTCCCCTTTGTGGATGGCATGAAGTTGCTGGTGTATGACGATGATGCCAGAAAACTCGGTGAGTTTGTCATTCAGCGACAGGATCCTTCCCACATGCTGTCGTGTTTGGTGCAGTCGAATATGGGACAAAGCCGTTTCTTTATCGACCCCTCGCAGACTGACCTCTTCACCCAACAGATGCTAAGGGGACTCTCTCGCCATCTGTCCAACAGAGACAATGTGGCCAGGGTTGACTTGTCCATTGACCTGCTGCTCTCCAAGGAGTTTGAGCAGGAGGCGGAAAACTATGTGCATGAGTTGCAGCGAACCATAGGGAGAGGCAAACCGGCCCGACAGACCCGTGAGCAATATGACATGTCGGTGACGGTGATGGATATCTCTACCGGGCAGGTGCTGGCAACTCCTTTCTACACCTCCTTGTTTGATTTTGATGACTATCCGGAGAGCATGAAGATGACGGTGCGCAACACATCGCTGTCAAGACGGTCCGTGGGGTCTGTATTCAAGCCTCTCGTGGCTTTGCCGGCGGTACTCTCCAACCCCAACCTGTTGGATATGAACACGGCAAGTCCGCGCCGCTACCATTGGGACGGAACTTCGTCTGATGTGGATTTCTTTGGAAGGAGAACACATGTGTGGGCGAAGAAATCCTCCACCCACTGGAGTGGATGTGATTTCACAACCTTCCTGTCTCGTTCTGATGATGTCTATCCGGTGGCACTGGCTGCGCTGGCCAGGACCAATGAGAGGTTGGATGCTGGCACGACGACATTGCCCGTGGATGGCAGCAACAACTTCTTCACGCTGAGCAATGACCGGAACCACTATCTCATGTTCAGAAGGGCGGAGGATGCGCAGAACATCAATCAGCGGAACAGATATTTTACCGACTGGCTGTCGTATGTCTACAACACCAATTACGACAAGGGCTATGTCAACGACCTCAATTTGTTTAAGGGATTGTTCGTCAATGACTCATTGGATAATGAGCAGAAACATTTCGGACTGGATGAGATAACGCCTGAATGTACGGACCTGAGGCTCGATCGCTTCTATGACGGAGATGAATTCCATCAGCGGTTGGTGCCATGGACACTGGGTCAGGGCGACAACATGTGGAACTGCATCAAGGTGGCTGAGGCATGGTGCCGCATGATAGGTAAGCGACAGGTTTGTGCCTCGTTCATCCAGCAGCGTGGCGACTCTCTGCCCTCGCTCATCCAGGCTGGTCCCAATTACCCCGGAAGTGTGTTCGGAGAAAGGTCTGTCAACCAGATCAACAGCACTTGGAACACATTCCTTGCAAAACTCCATGATGCACAGCAGAACGGCAGCCTGCTTTCGCCCATGCGCAACAGGGTGGTGGAACTCAACCAGAGCGAACATACACACCTGACATTGTTCTCCAAAACGGGAACACCTGATTCTTATATCAGGTATGAGTTCCCGATGCTAGGTGGCAACAACCGGTATGTGGACATCGGCATGTATACTTTTGCTCTGATGGACAATGAGCAATATGCAAACAATGTGGTGAACAACCGACCTGCCAAGGGCATCGTGTGCGTAGTGCGCATCACTCGGTCATATCAGTGCAACCATTGCAGACCGGGCAGACAGTGCGGAGCGTGCGAAGGTTACTCGGGTCTTCAGTCTTCGCATGCGCGCAACTTCTTCAGCAATTCCGCTGACCGCCTCAGAAAACTGTATGACATGACAAGAAATTATTACTGATACACAAAACCGCCCCTGCATCACGAGATGCAGGGGCGGTTTTGTGTATGCGTTCATCGAGACTAAAAGAGTGAGAATTTATAGCCGAGGGTGAACTGGAAAACGCTGTGCTATGCGTTAACAAAGAGGATTCTTTTCCGACTGATACCACTCAATGAATCGCTGGATGCCCTCGTGGAGGCGGACTTGTGGCTTGTAGCCAATCTCTGACTCCAAACGTGTGGTGTCGGCATTGGTCATGTAGACATCGCCAGGCTGCATGGGCTTCATGATCTTGACGGCCTCGGTGCCCAATGCTTGCTCTATCTCGCTGATGAAGTCCATCAGGCGTACAGGGTTGGAGCAACCGATGTTGTAAACCCTGAAAGGCACACCGTTGTCGCATCGCTCAGCCACAGGAGGCTTGTCAAGGCAGAGGATGGAACCGGCGGCAATGTCATCAATGTAGGTGAAGTCGCGGATCATGTCGCCGTTGTTGAACACGTTGATGGGCTTGCCCTGGGAGATGGCGCTGGCAAAGAGCATCGGTGCCATGTCGGGACGACCCCATGGACCATAGACGGTGAAGTAGCGCAGGCCGGTGGCTGGGATGCCATAAAGTTTGCTGTAACTGTGCGCCATCAGTTCGTTGGACTTCTTGCTCGCCGCATAAAGACTCACTGGCGCGTCCACCTTGTCTTCCTCAGAGAAGGGGGCCTTGGAGTTGAGGCCATAGACCGAACTCGAAGAGGCGAAGAGCAGATGCTGGACTGGGTTGTTGCGGCATGCTTCGAGGATGTTGAGAAAACCCACGAGGTTGCTGGTCAGATAGGCGTAGGGGTTGGTGATGGAATAGCGCACACCCGCTTGTGCGGCAAGGTTGACGACCTTGTCGAAATGCTCGGACGCAAAGAGGGCGTCAAGCGCCTCTTTCTCTTCGAGGCCCATGCGGATGAAACGGAAATTGCCATGCACTGCGCTCTTCATCATCGTATGCCAGGGCAGGTCACATGAATCATCGGCCGCTATGCCCAGTTCGCGCAGTCGGCCCGCTTTCAACCGCACATCATAATAGTCATTGATGTTGTCAAGTCCTACTACGTCGTCACCTCTGAGTGACAGCAGGTGGCAGATTTTGGAACCGATGAATCCTGCGGCTCCGGTTACCAGAATTTTCATATAGTTGGGTCAAGTTGTAAGAGAGCGGACCCTCAGGCCCGCTCTCTTGGGATGTTGGTCAGTGATTCTGATTACTTTTTCTTGAGCAAGTCACGGATCTCACCGAGCAGTTTCTCCTCTGCGGAGGGCTCTGGTGCAGGTGCGGGCTCCTCTTCCTTCTTGGCGGTCAACTTGTTCATCGCCTTGATCATGAGGAAAATACAGAATGCCACAATCAGGAAGTCTACGATGTTCTGGATGAACACGCCATACTTCAGGGTGGCTGCTGTCTCACCCTCGCCAAACTTGCAAACCAGACTGGTAAAGTCCACATTGCCGGTCACGACACCTACAAGAGGCATGAGGATGTCATCAACGAGCGAACTGACAATCTTACCAAAGGCACCGCCGATGATCACACCGACTGCCATGTCCATTACGTTGCCCTTCATGGCAAACTCTTTGAACTCTTTAATAAATCCCATAATGATTAAATTTTATAGTTAGTAAAAACGTGAAAAATATCCTATTTCTTGATGCAGAAAGTCTTTTTTGTCAACTGCATTTTGCAATCCTGCAACCCTAATGGAAAATTTAATTTTTTTTAAAACTACAACTCCAATTTTTCAATCAATTAATATCCTTATGTTGATGCAAAATTAGAAAAAAAATCGTAACTTTGCACACGAAAATGAAAAAAAATGGCTCATGATGTCAGTTTTTATGATATTTGATGCCGGAGAATGCTTTTCAAGACTGAATTAAAAGATATTTGTTATTTTTTCAACCCTATAAAAGTTACATTACAAAATGATTAAAATTGCTATTAATGGATTCGGCCGCATCGGTCGTCTCGCTTTCCGTCAGATGTTTGAGGCTGATGGTTATGAGGTGGTTGCTATCAATGACCTGACCAGCCCGAAAATGCTCGCTCACCTGCTTAAGTATGACACCTGCCAGGGTGGCTTCGCCGGTAGATTCGGTGAGAACAAGCACACTGTAGAGGCTACAGACAACTCTATCATCGTTGATGGTAAGGAGATCACCATCTATGCTAAGCCCAACGCTGCTGAACTGCCTTGGGGCGAACTCGGCGTTGACGTAGTCCTCGAGTGCACCGGTTTCTATACCTCTAAGGAGAAGTCGATGGCTCACATCCAGGCTGGTGCCAAGAAAGTGGTTATCTCCGCTCCCGCCGGCAACGACCTGCCCACCATCGTTTACAATGTGAACCATGACAAACTGACTCCTGCTGACACCATCATCTCTGCTGCTTCTTGCACCACCAACTGCTTGGCTCCTATGACAAAGGCTCTGAATGACTACGCTCCGATCCAGAGCGGAATCATGACCACTGTACACGCTTACACTGGCGACCAGATGATTCTCGACGGTCCTCAGCGCAAGGGTGACGTGCAGCGTGCTCGCGCAGGTGCTCAGAACATCGTGCCCAACTCAACAGGTGCTGCTAAGGCTATCGGTCTCGTGATCCCCGAACTTAATGGCAAACTCATCGGTGCTGCACAGCGCGTTCCCACCGCAACTGGTTCTACCACCATCCTGCACGCTGTCGTGAAGAAGGACGAGGTGACCGTTGAGGGCATCAACGCTGCTATGAAGGCTCAGGCCAACGAGTCTTTCGGCTACACAGAGGAGAAACTCGTCAGTTCCGACATCGTCGGCATGCGCTTCGGCTCTCTCTTCGATGCCAACCAGACTATGGTTTCTAAGATTGCTGAGGGTGAGTACCTCGTGCAGGTGGTTGCTTGGTATGACAACGAGAACTCCTACACCTCACAGATGGTTCGCACCATCAAGTGCCTCGCTGAACTCAAATAATATCAGAAGATATTGATAATAGAAGCCGCCTGACATCAGCCAGGCGGCTTTTTTGTGTGAAAAAGTTGGATGGTCGCACGATTTTGTTTAAATTTGTACCGTGATCACCATCCTCGGACCCACGGCATGTGGAAAGACCCAACTCGCGGCTGCGCTCGCAGCGGATATCGGTGCTGAAATCATCAGTGCCGATAGCCGACAGGTGTATAGGCGCATGGATATTGGCACAGGAAAAGACCTGGCCGACTATGTGGTGAACGGTAAGCAGATACCCTATCATCTGGTGGATATCCGTGAACCCGGCACACGTTATAATCTCTTTGAGTATCAGAAGGACTTCCTCGAAGCCTACCGCGACATCACAGGAAGGGGAGTTGTTCCCATCCTCTGCGGAGGAACAGGACTTTATATTGAGGCCGTGTTGGGGAGTTACCAACTGTCTCCCGTGCCACAGAACGATGCGTTGCGTGAAAAACTGGCCGACAAGTCATTGGATGAACTGACCGAGATACTCACCGACCTGAAACGGCGCAACCATTCCAATATGCACAACCGCTCGGATGTGGATACCGCACAGCGGGCCATCCGTGCCATAGAGATAGAGGAATACAACCTCCGCACCCCTGTGGCTGACCGTCCTTTTCCGGAAATCACTTCCCTCATCATTGGGGTGAGCATTGAACGGGAGGAGCGCCGCAACCGCATCACCAACAGGCTTCGCCAACGCTTGGAGGAAGGAATGGTGGAGGAGGTGAAGGCATTGCTCGACAGTGGTATCAGTGCCGACGACCTCATCTATTATGGACTGGAATACAAATACGTCACTGAATACGTGACTGGGCTCATCACTTATGAGGAAATGTTCCGCCAACTGGAGATTGCCATCCATCAGTTTGCCAAACGGCAGATGACATGGTTCAGGGGTATGGAGCGGCGCGGTTTCACCATCCATTGGATTGATGCCATGCTGCCCATCGGCCAGAAGGTGGAAATCATAAAAGAACTATTAAAAAATACCGACAGCAACCCAATACAACCCACACAGCCAAAAACTTAACATCCATGAACGCCAACCAATCTAAATGGGGCATCGTTTTCTGTCCGAAAAGTGGTGCTTTCCGCCCCCATAAAAAATGGGAGAAAGTCGAAAAATGCCTCCGTGAGAGGGGCATCGAATACGATCATGTGCAGCGCGAGAACTCCGGAAGCGTGGACCGACTCGTCAAAATGATGATCAGCAATGGGTATAAGACGCTGGTCATTGTAGGTGGTGACTCTGCTCTCAACGAGGCAGTCAATTGCCTCATGCAGTTTCCCGCTGAGGTGCGCGACTCTGTTTCCCTCGGGGTGATTCCCAATGGCCTCATGAACGACTTCGCCCATTTCTGGGGCATCGACGAGGATGACATTCAGGCATGTGTGGATGTTATCTTAAATCACAGGGTGAGGCGCATCGACCTCGGTTGCATCCGGTATACCAATGAGAAGCAGGAGAAATGCCATCGTTTCTTCCTCAACTGCCTCAGCATCGGCCTGGTGGCGTCGGTCATACGACAACGGAGGAGGGCAAGTGGCTCGTTCGGATGGCGCAAACTGGCTTTCATCCCCTCTTCATTGCTGATGATTTTCCAGCGGTTGGAGTACAAGATGAGGTTGCGTATCGACACGGAGGTCATCGATCGGAAAGTGATGACTGTATGCATCGGCAATTGCCAAGGCTATGGCTTCACACCATCGGCGGTGCCCTACAACGGATTGCTCGACGTATCGGTGGTCTACCATCCGGAAGTGGTGCAACTCATCGAGGGCCTCTACCTTCTCTACAGCGGCAAGATACTCAACCACCGCAGTGTCCATCCTTTCCGCACCCGTGAGGTAAGCATCGAAAAGGCGGAACGGGCACTCGTCGGCATCGACGGACGTGTGATGAACACGCCTGTCGGACCCTTCAAGGTGGGGGTCGAGCAGGAAGTGGTGAATTTCATCATACCGAGTTAGGTTCTCCTTGTGTTGCGTTTTTGACGCAACCCCTACGCAAGGACTGTTGACTCACTCTTCAATAATATTCGCCAAATATTACTTGAAATGTGATTAATCACATGAATTTTGTGGTTGCAAACGCATTTTTGAGGGCGATAATTTGTCTCTATGGGTATTTTTTGCTACCTTTGAGGCACATTGCAGCAAACCCTGTCAGAAGGGTGCAATCGTTTAAATCTGATACGTTTTTTAAATACCTTAATAGAACAACTATGAGTTATCTACGATTAGAAAAAGCGCTGATGACAAACCTGGAGGAATCATTGCCCCGCGAATTGCTGCGGACCAACCGCTCGGGGGCTTACTCCTGCTCCACCATTGTCGACTGCAACACGCGCAAGTATCACGGACTGCTCGTGGTGCCCATCCCAGAATTGGATGATGAGAACCATGTGCTCCTTTCTTCGCTCGACGTGACAGTCATACAACATGGGGCAGAGTTCAACCTGGGACTCCATAAGTATCAGGGCAACAATTACAGCCCCAAGGGGCACAAGTACATCCGTGAATTCGACTGCGACAAGGTGCCCACCACACTCTACAGAGTGGGTGGTGTCTTGCTCAAGAAAGAGGTCGTGTTCCAGCATTATGAAGACCGTATCCTCATCCGCTACACGCTTGAGGACGCACACTCTGAGACCACATTACGCTTCAGGCCGTTCCTCGCCTTCAGAAGCGTCAGGGCATTCACACATGAGAATTATACCGCAAGCCGTGACTACACTCCGATCGACAACGGTATCAAGACATGCATGTATGCCGGCTATCCCGACCTTTACATGCAGTTCAGTAAGAAGAATGAGTTCATTTTCCAGCCCGATTGGTACAGGGGAATAGAATACCCCAAGGAACAGGAACGCGGATATGCTTCCAATGAGGACCTCTATGTACCGGGCTATTTTGAGATGAAGATCAAGAAGGGAGAGAGCATCGTCTTCTCGGGATCTACTTCTAAAATCCGCACCACCACGCTGAAGAAACTCTTCCAGAGCGAGGTGGACGAGCGCAACCCACGCGACAATTTCTTCCACTGTCTCGTCAATGCCGCTCATCAGTTCCACAAACGTCTGCCCAACGATGACCGCTACCTCTTGGCAGGTTATCCTTGGTTCAAGTGCCGCGCGCGCGACACGTTTATCTCACTGCCAGGACTCACCCTCGGCATTGAGGAGCAGGACTATTTCGAACTGGTGATGAAAACCGCTGAGCGTGAACTGCGCGACTTCATGGAGGGTAAGCCTTTCACAGGGCATATCTATGAGATGGAACAGCCTGACGTGCCCCTCTGGGCTGTATGGGCTGTGCAACAGTATGCCAAGGAGTGCGGACGTGAGAAGTGCTATAAAATGTATGGCAAACTCATCAATGACATTGTCGACTACGTCATCGGAGGCGGACATCCCAACCTCTCCCTCGAGGAGAACGGATTGCTCCGCACAGAGGGACGCGAGCGTGCCGTCACTTGGATGAACTCTACTGCCAACGGACGGCCAGTAGTGCCCCGTACAGGTTATATCGTGGAGTTCAATGCCTTGTGGTACAACGCTTTGCGCTTCGTGGCTTCTCTCGATTCGGAGAATGGACAGCAGGAGCGTGCAGATGAGTTGATCAAGCGTGCCGAACTCTGCAAGGAGTCGTTTGTCAATACCTTCCTCAATGAGTATGGTTATCTCTATGACTATGTCGACGGCAACATGATGGACTGGAGCGTGCGCCCCAACATGATTTTCCCGGTGGCTTTCGATTACTCGCCGCTGTCACAGGACCAGAAGAAGAGCGTGCTCGACGTTTGTACACGCGAACTCCTTACTCCCAAGGGACTGCGCTCGCTCTCACCGAAGAGCGGTGGATACAACCCCATGTATGTGGGACCGCAGACACAGCGCGATTATGCCTATCATCAGGGCACCGCTTGGCCTTGGCTCGGAGGATTCTACATGGAGGCATGCCTCAAACTCTACAAACTTACAAGGCTGAGTTTCCTCGAGCGGCAGATGGTGGGCTACGAGGAGGAGATGGACTACCATTGCCTCGGCACCATCAGCGAACTGTTCGACGGCAACCCGCCGTTCCTCGGAAGGGGAGCCATGTCGTTCGCCATGAATGTGGCGGAAATCCTGCGTGCGCTCAACATGCTCGAATCATACAAATATAATAAATAAGGAGGAGACGATATATGAAAGTTTTAATGTTTGGATGGGAGTATCCTCCTCATGTATTTGGTGGACTCGCCACCGCTAATTATGGCATCTCCGAGGGTCTGCACGCACAGGGCGACATCGACATTACCCTATGCCTGCCCAAACCTTTCGGTGATGAAGACACCTCGGCGTGCAAGATTGTGGGCATGTGTGCCGTGCCCATCGCCTACCGCGAGGTGGACTATGACTATGTAAAGGAACGCATTGGCAACATCATGGATCCGGACTACTACTACCGGCTCCGTGATCATATCTATGCCGATTTCAACTACATGCACGTCAACGACCTCGGTTGCATGGAGTTCGCAGGGGGATATCCCAAGAACCTCCACGAGGAAATCAACAACTACTCTGTCATCGCCGGTGTCGTCGCACGCACCGAGGAGTTCGACATCATACACGCTCACGACTGGCTCACCTATCCTGCCGGTATCCACGCCAAGAGTGTCAGTGGAAAACCGCTGTGCATCCACGTTCATGCCACCGACTTCGACAGAAGCCGTGGAAAGGTGAACCCCACAGTCTATTCCATCGAGAAAGACGGCATGGACAACGCTGACTGCATCATGTGTGTGTCGGAACTCACGAGGCAGACCGTCATCAACCATTACCATCAGGATCCGCGCAAGTGCTTCACCGTGCACAATGCCGTCTATCCGCTCAAGCAGGAACTGCTGGATATCCCACGCCCCGACCATACAGGCAAGGATAAGGTGGTGACCTTCCTCGGACGCATCACCATGCAGAAAGGACCGGAGTATTTCGTCGAGGCTGCCAATATGGTGCTCCACCGCACACGCAATGTGCGCTTCTGCATGGCTGGCTCGGGCGATATGATGGATGCGATGATACAACTCGCTGCAGAGAGGGGCATCGCCGACAGGTTCCACTTCCCGGGATTCATGCGTGGAAAACAGGTTTATGAGTGCCTCAAGGATTCCGATGTCTATGTCATGCCATCCGTGAGTGAACCGTTCGGCATCTCGCCTCTTGAGGCTATGCAGTGCGGCACGCCGTCTATCATCTCATGGCAGAGCGGCTGCGCTGAAATCCTGCACAACTGCATCAAGGTGGACTACTGGGATATCCACGCTCTTGCCGATGCCATTTATTCCATCTGCCACAACGACAGCCTCTTCCACTACCTCCAGGATGAGGGAAAGCGAGAGGTCGACCAGATCACCTGGGAGAAAGTGGGAGCATGGATCAAGGAACTTTACATCCGAACCCTTAACAAGTAACTTTAAACACACGAGATAATGAAAACAATTTGCTTATATTTTGAGATCCATCAGATTGTCCATCTCAAACGTTACCGTTTCTTCGATATCGGTACCGACCATTACTACTATGATGACTTCGAGAATGAGCGATCCATCACCGACATCGCTAACCGCTCGTATATGCCGGCGCTCAATGCGCTTGAGGAGATGATCGCTCAGCATGGCGACTATTTCAAGGTGGCTTTCTCACTCTCGGGCACTGGCATCGAACAGCTTGAGTTCCATGCTCCGCAGGTGCTGGCCAAATTGCAGAAACTGAATGAGACGGGATGCGTGGAGTTCCTCGCTGAGCCCTATTCACACGGTCTCGCCGCCCTCGCCAATGAGGCTTCGTTTGAGCGTGACGTGAAGAAGCAGTGCGTCAAGATCAAGGAATATTTCGGACAGGAACCGAAGGTGCTGCGCAACTCATCACTCATCTACAGCGATGACATCGGAGGACAGGCTGCCGCCATGGGCTTCAAGGGTATGCTCACCGAGGGCGCCCGCCACGTGCTCGGATGGAAGTCTCCGCATTATGTGTACAACTGCGCTATCGCACCCAACCTGAAGTTGCTGCTCCGTGACGTCACCCTGAGCGATGACATCTCATTGCGCTTCAACAACAGCGAATGGGAGGGCTATCCGCTCTTTGCAGACAACTATGTGGAGCGCATCGCCAACTTCCCCGAGGAGGAGCAGGTCATCAATATTTTCATGGAACTCTCCGCACTGGGTATCGCACAGCCGCTGTCATCGAACATCCTCGAGTTCCTCAAGGCCATCCCCGCATGCGCCAAGGAGAAGGGCATCACTTTCTCGACACCGACAGAAATCTGCATGAAGATGAAGAGCGTGGGCAACCTCGACGTGCCCGACACACTCTCTTGGGTGGATGAGGAGCGCGACGTGAGTTGCTGGTTGGGCAACCCGATGCAGCGCGAGGCATTCAACAAACTCTACAGCATCGCCGACCGCCTGCGCATTGCTGATGACCCGCGCCTGCTGCAGGACTGGGACTACCTCCAGGCTTCCAACAACTTCCGCTTCATGACCACCAAGCCTTCGAATGTAGGTCTCGACCGCGGCATCTACAGCACACCGTTTGATGCGTTTACCAATTACATGAACATCCTCGGTGACTTCATCAACCGTGTCAACTCGCTCTATCCCGATACTATCGAGAATGATGAGTTGGATGCTCTGCTTACCACCATCAAGAATCAGGGTGATGAGATAGAGAAAAAGGCCAAGGAAATCACCCGACTGCAGGCGAAGATCGACAAGATGCAGAAGGAGGAGGACAAACTGAAGGCCAAACTGGAGAAAGCGACTGGTGAGGCTCCCAAGAAACCCAAGGCTCCCCGCAAGAAAAAGGCTGATGAGGAGAAAAAAGAAGAGTAGGAGATACTTGTAATTTTAGAGTGAGACGGTCTTGAGCCGTCTCACTCCTTATTAAACCGGATTGAATATTTAGTAACTCAAGTTTTTCATTTGCTCAACTTGCAAGTAGTTAAGCAGTTAAAGAAATTATCGCTTCGCTGGGAAGTTAAGCCATTACTCCTGAATGCCTAGGAATGCCTTATATGGAAAGGAAACGATATACGAATCATATCAACTCCCCCTCTAAGATTAGAGGGGGCAGGGGGCGTTGATAACTAAGATAACTTCGATAACTCAGACAAATGAGGTATTTAATACTCAAGTTACATATCCCCTAGATTGCTTACCAACATGAAAAGACTGTCCTACATCATCACCATCATCCTCATCCTCGCCGCCTGTGCCGGCAGCGGGAGGGAGCGGGCTGCACTTGATGCCGCACAGGCCGTCATCAACGACAGGCCCGACTCCGCCCTCGCCATCCTCGACTCCCTGGAGCCGTCATCCAACGAATTCCCACGCCCCGCCCTCCGCCGGTGGCAACTCCTCCGCCTCATGGCGCAGAACAAGTGCGACACCGTCTTCCGCTCCGACAGCCTCCAGCGCGTCCTCACCGAATACTACGACCGCCACGGCACACCCAACGAGCAGATGTGGGCGCACTACCTCCTCGGAAGGGCATATTTTGATATGGGGGAGGCACCCATGGCCCTTGAATGTTTTCAAAAAGCCGTGGAGTCTGCCGACACCACGGCCGGGAGCTGTGACTTCTGCACACTTACGGCCATCTACGGGCAGATGGCCGACTTGTACCATTTGCAGTATTTGCCGGACAATGAAATGGAAGCCCTGAAGAAATCGGAACTCTCTGCCATGAAGGACAATGACACGGTTGCTTCCATCAAGGCATACGAGCTGAGGATAAGGCCGTATTTCCTAAAGAATGACACGGATAGCATGATGCTCGTCATGTCAGAAGCACGGAGGAGGTACTTGGAAGCAGGAGACAGGAAGAGGGCGGCCCGTGCCGTCTATTCAGCAATAAGCATCCTGCTTGACCGTCGGCAGTATGACGATGCCAAAAAGTACCTTGACACGTATGAGCGAGAGTCCGGAAATTTCGACGGAAAAGGAGAGCTGTTCAGCGGCGGCTTCTACTATTATGACAAGGGACGCTACATGCTGGCCATGGGACAGAGAGATTCCGCCCTCTCTTGTTTTCGTAGGCTTGTCAAGTCGGGAATGCCGGAGGCCGCCTACAAAGGCCTCCTGTCAACATACGGAGAATTGAATGAGGCAGACTCTGTCATGAAGTATGCGCTGCTCTTTGCCGCAGCCAACGACTCTTCCTACCTGCATGTCAACCAGGAGAACATTCAGCGGGTCACCGCCATGTATGACTATGGCCGCCAGAGGCAGCTGGCATTGCAAAGGCAATCAGAGGCAGGGAGATGGAGAGATGGTGCCGTTATCATCATCCTATCCTCCATCCTGGCTATATCCATCCTTGTATATAGAAATAAATTGTCCAGCCTCAAGAAACAAAAGGATATAGAAGCCCTTGTCCATACGAAGGAAACTTTGCAGAGTCTTTTGGAGAAGAAACGCCATGAAACCGTCAGTCTGAACGGCAAAAACGCCCGGCTTCAGCGCAGCCATAATGAGCAGGTGAAAAAGCTGGAGCTCCAGATAGACATCCTCAGCCGACAGCTTATAGGCAACGCCCAAGAAAAAGGTGACACAGAAGAGCAGAAGCTTGCCATACAGGATTTCAAAGACCGTTTCAAGGAATATTCCGTTCCTAACAGGCCACCGACGGAAGAAGACTGGGAAAGAGTGTCTACCGCATTCCGCCTCTGCCATCCTGAATTCCACCGTCTCGTCACCGCCTCCTATGCCGTCGGCAGTGAGCATGCCCGTGTCTGCATGATGCTGATGATGGACTTCTCGGAAAGGATGATGGCTTTGACATTGAATGTGGACGGCAAACATATCGACAGGAGGAAGCGCCAGGCCAACAAGAAGCTGTTCGGCGAGGATAGGGCAGGCTCCCTGAGAGAAAACCTCCTGCGCCTCCTGGGGCAGCAATGGGCGTAAGGTGTAGATAAGTGTAGATATTTTTTTATTTCCTGAAAGTCAGCATTTTAGCTTGTAAGGTGTAGATAAGTGTAGATATTTTTACCCCTTTCCCGTTTGGAAAATTCAGGCGGGCCGTGTATCTTTGCGGCTGTAATTTATAACAAAAATTTTACAGCAATGATTATCTAAATTTGCGAATAGAACCAATACAACCAGATCATGAAAAAACTATTACTCTTATTGGCATTGATACCTTGCATGCTCCCTGCCCAGGACATCTACACCGACATGCTTGCCGAGGGCAAGACATGGAGCTTAATCCGCTGGCCTTACGGCAAAACGCACCGCATGGGCATGAGGGGAGACTCCATCGTCGGAGGCATGACATGCAAGAAATATGGATATGTGAACGATGACGGGTCTTTCTCCTGTACTGCCGTGTTCCGACAGGAAGGAGACAAGGTGTATGTGAAATATCCCAATCGTCAGGATTTCTCCCTGGCCTACGACTTCGGGACCTCTGTGGGTGACACCTTGGATATGGAACTGAGTTTGTTTGAATGGGCGCGGATAGTGGTGACGAGCAAGGATGTCGTCAACGCACGCGGCCATGAAATGCGCCAGGTATCCTACAAGGTAGCAGAATACCATGACGGTATCGAATGGAGGCCCGTGGAAGGCAATTATGGGAGCAGCTGGATTGAGGGCATCGGCGGCAGCACCGGGCCAGTGTCAAACATTCCTGTTCCAGGATTAACGGGCAACTACGACTACATGACAGATATCGGCCTCGGCGGCGAGCTGCTCTGCGACGCATACATCTTCTCGGGACAGGACTCAGAGAAGATGATGCTCACCTTCAAACCTGAGTGGACCTACACCAAGCAGTTGTGGGACGAGGTGAAAGGCGGATGGGGCGAGCCGGTGGAAGGACATGCCATGAAGACCGGCATGGAGCTTCCACCACCCATGAACTTCCCCTACACGGCAATCAGCATTGAGGAAGAGGAGGATGGCAGGCTCCTGCTCAGGAATGGCGACCCGGGGCAGGTGCTGGCCGAGAAAGCCTCTTATCTGGAATACATGTCGAAGGCTTTCCCAGGAATGGATGATGTCTTCACGGAGTTGGCATATTATCCCCTCGACGTGGTGCTCTATGACTTCTCACTGAATGTGGGCGACCGCTATCCCTGCCGCGGTGACGTGACGGTGGAAGAAATATCCCAAATGACCACACGCGACGGCATCAGCCGAAAGCTCTTCAGATTGAGCAACGGACTGGAAATCCTTGAGGGCTTGGGATGCCTCAACTCACGCTATGGTGTGTTCGCTTATCAGAATGACCCGGGAACAGGCTCCCAGGGAAAAGAGAGGGTGGCTTCCCTGAGAGGCGATGCGGCCTCTGGTATGGGCATTCAGTCTTTCCGAAAGTATGGGAGCGATTCAGATCCAGTCTTTATCATCGGTGACGTGGAACTGGGAATAACCCTTTCTAAAACTGAGAGGGTGGCAGGCGGCACCATCCATGACCTCCAGGGCCGGCGACTGAACGGTACGCCTCAAAAGGGTATCTACATTCGGAACGGGAGGAAATACGTGAGGTAATTCATAGTTCATAGTGCATAGTTCATAGTTAATGATGGAAGCAAATATTCAATCAAAAACTCAATCCCCGTGGCTCATGAACAAAATTATCACAATCATTATTTATGTGTTTATTTGTTCCGCAGCCCTCGCTCAGCCTTCAGGTTTTGACCATCCTTCAAGATACTGGAGATATAGTTATTGCTACTACGCCGATTTCCAATCTGAAGGAATACCTGACACGGGGGCGGATATCGAAGTGTATAATCTGGGGGAGGTGGAGAGGAAAGGCACAACCTACCAGATGGCATTACGTGTGAGAGGCCATTTATACCATATCCCGTCGATGGTGGACACCTTGCTTTACAGATGGGAGGGTAAACGAGCCTATGCTGACTTTGATGACATGTGCAGGGTACTCTATGATGGTGACGGTGACGCACTGCGTAGAGACTATCCCTGTGTGGGCGATGAGGTGGTACTTTATGACTTTACGCTCGATATTGGAGATTCATTCGGTGGTACCAAAGTGCGCGATGTCTCGACAGTCGCTGTGGGTGGTGAGACGAGGAAACTTCTCACACTGGAAACCGGGCACTGCCTGCTGGAAGGCATCGGATCTACAAGCGGAGGTTTTTTTGAGTATATGAAAGTACCGCTTTGGCTTCCGGGCTTTAAGGGCATCTGTTCCACCTACCTTCGTATCTATGAGGAGGACGGTTTGCCGATGTTCCAGCAAAGCAGTGAGGAGACTTACGAGTTTCTTATGCGTGAGGAAGATGTTCATGAGTTTTTCTTAATGAACGTAAGAGAAGGGCTTTTCATAGAACCAAAGGATAATCCCATCCATGACCTCCAAGGCCGCCGGCTGAACGGCATTCCGCAGAAAGGAATTTACATCCAGAACGGAAAGAAAATCGTGAAGTAGTTCATTGTTAAAGAATCGTGAGAATCGTGGGGACGGGGAAATTGATACGTTTTTCGAAAAACTATTTGTGGAATGGGAAAAAAGAAATAGATTTGCAAATAAAATGTGCGACTATGGCAAGAAAGGCGAGGAAACACAGAACTAAAGTTTCATGCTTGATTAAGTTGGAATCAACGATTTGTGCAGACTGGTTCGGGAATCTGTGGACGACTGTTCTTCCTTGGAAAAAGACACCTCCCTTGATACATGAATGTAATTAACGGCGGAACAATCATTCCTCCAGCAAATGAAAATTTCACAGTTCCCGTCGGAGCCAATATGGAAATCACAAATGGTATCATACAATACTGAAAATGATAAGAACTCTTTTTCTTCTGGTTCTATGTATAACTTTGCATGTCAGAGCATCAGATACGGACTATCTGGCATGTGGAAAGAAATGGTTTATTTACCACCATTCTAAACCAAATGAAAATGGTTTCATTTATTTCAATGGTGATACTGTCGTAGGTGGAGAACAGTCTAGAATACTTAGAATATACTACAAGGACAGTAATAATGGGTCTGTCTTGATGAAATGTCCTTTTGGCTGTTATCGTCAGGAGGGCAAACGTGTATATTTTTATAATGATAAAAATGATAGTTTTGATCTCTTCTATGATTTCGGAGCCAATGTGGGGGATACCATCAGATGGGGAAGCGATCCATGCGACACCTTGGTGGTGACTGCGGTGGACTCAGTTTGCCTAAGAGAAAAGAAGCTGCGCCGTGTGACTTTCTTGAATATCACAAAAGAATATGTCCATTATCCGCAAGTTAAGCATGACGGGTATGTAGGACAATGGATTGAGGGAATTGGCGGAGAGAGGGGATTCCAAAGTTTTCCTTATGAGTCTAATGTTCCTGTACAGCGACTTTTGGATTTCCGGGAAGGTGAGGATGTCATCTGCGACTCAAGGCTGTTCTCTGAGGAGGCAGAACGGTATAATCTTCGGATGCTTTCCTTCAGTCCCGTGTGGTCATATACCATTTTGAGTAGCAAAGACACTTCCTCGCCGCTCAGTCAGGCCATCACCCGAAAAGAGGTTAAGGTAATGATCGTTGGGGGGTATCTTCCTCATGTCCTCCTAAATGTCAGGACAGTTACAGGCAATGACATGGAGGGCTCGGACCATGAGCTTGCCTTGTATGAGAAAGGAGGCAGGGTCTTTCTCTCTGAATATCATTATGATAATTACATGCATGACATCCATCCGAAAATCAGCAGTCCCTACAAGACAAGAGAAGGAAGAATCGTGCATTACCACATCCTTCTCTATGACTTTACCCTGGGTGTGGGAGACAGATATCCCTGCAAAGGCGAGGTGTATGTTAAGGAGACGGGTGCCCTTACCACCCGCGACGGCATCAGCCGCAAGACGCTGTTGCTGACCAACGGCCTCGTCATCGTGGAGGGCATCGGCTGCATCAACTCCCCGCTGGGATTGTTTGCCTACCAGAACATAGAGGAGGGACAGGCTCTTGATGCGAAAGCCACGCTTGCTTCCTTTGGCTATGTAAATAAGGATGGTGGCATTGATTCTGTCTATGAAAATGGCGACATGGCTTTGGACAACATCTTTCCTTACCAAAAAGGGGACATCCTCACCAAAGCCATCCACGACCTCAGTGGCCGCCAATTGAACGCCATCCCTCAGAAGGGTATTTTTATCAAGGACGGCAGGAAATACGTGAAATAGTTCATGGCTTACTATTCATAGTTTATGGGAATCGCGGGGATAGATTCAGAATCTTTCTCCGTGATTCTAAATCCATTTTTTTGCGTTAAAGTTGCCGAAATACTTGTGCGTGTAAAAAATAAAGACTATAACTGAAAAATACACGGATTTGATTGCCGACCAGATAGACCGGCTATAGAAAAACTATGCTTTCACAACAACTGACTATCTTATCACCGCATTCCATCCGCCGCCGGGAGCCAGATGTATCTTGAGAGGCTCCTGGGGATTGATGGTCGTGGTGTAGTGGCGGTAGTCGGTACCGTCACGGTCGGAGTTGATTCCGTCATAGAAAAACTCTGCCTGAATGCGATGGTTTGTCTTGAGGAATGAGGAGAAGTTAATTTCCAAGTCGCGTGCTGTCCAGTTGTTCATGGCGGCGACATACCATGCCCTACCTTTCCGCTTGGCGATGACGGCATACTCGCCGAGTTTTCCGTCAAGGGGTATCACCTCGTCAAATACCGTCGGAATCTGGGCGATGAAATTGGTGGTCTCCTGCTCTTTCATGTATTTCGAAGGCGAGTCGGCCAACATCTGCAATGGAGCGTTGAAGATGGTGTACATGGCCACCTGATGGGCACGGGTGCCCTGACTCATCGGATGGTTGTTGTTGCCAAAGAAGCAGTCACGGGTGGCATTGACCATCGCACCTGGGGTATAATCCAATGGACCGATGAGCATGCGCAGGTAGGGGATGAGAACATCATAGCGTGGTTGATCATGCACTGGACCATTGCCATCGCGAGGCTCCCATTTCGAGTTTTCCAAACCCTTTACTCCTTCGAAATTGAGTACGTTGGGATAGGCATACTGAAGTCCGTTGGGACGGAAACCATGATAGTCCACTACCAAATGGTTGCGTGCGGCGCAGTCGGCTATCTGCCATGCCGACTTCATCACTGCCTGGTCGTCACGGTCGAAGAAATCAACCTTGAATCCCGCCACGCCGAGGTCGGCATAGTGTTTGTAGTCAGCCTCCAGGTTGCGGATGCTGTTGCGCCAACTCGACCAGAGGATGATGCCGACACCACGCTCCTTGGCGTATGGCAACAGCACGCTGAGGTCAATCTCAGGGTTCAGTTTTTCGGTCAGCGACTCCTCCGAACTCCATCCCTCGTCGATGATGATGTACTCCAGGTGGTTGCGGGAAGCGAAGTCAATGTAGTATTTGTAGGTGTCGGTGTTCATGCCGGCACGGAAGTCCACACCTGTGAGGTTGGTGTTGTTCCACCAGTCCCATGCCACCTTGCCGGGACGTATCCATGAGGTGTCCTTAATCTGACATGTGGGGGAATAGCGGGCGGCAATGTCACCTTTGAGCAACCGCCAATCATCTTTCACAACGGCCATCACGCGCCAGGGCATCATTGTCTGTTCATTGATGGTGGCAATGTAGTTGGCGCGCTCGGTGGGCAATAGGTTGAGTCGGGCATGCCCGGATACTATTTCCTTGGTGACAACAGGAGCAAAAGCCGCTTTCAGACCTGTCGGACTTGTCTGACCTGTCCGACTCGTCGGACTATTCTTCACGAGGAACATGCCGGGATAATCGATGGCACAGGCATCGAAGACCACCGCCAACTGTCCGTCGGGCAGACGTACGGCAAGGGGATTGATGGCCAGCGAGTCGGCATACATCTGCGACAGCCGTTGCTCATCATAGTAACTCTCAAAGGAGAAAGTGTAGCGCTCGCCACTACGGTTGTCGTTGACGTAGGGCACAAAGGCTGGATAGTCACCGGCGAAGTTCCACTCCGAGGTTTCCTCCGTCACGTTGATGGTCTTGCGCTTTGCAAGGCTGATGCGGTAGGCGGCCGTCTCGTTGTCGACACGAAACTCCACGGCAAACTCCTTGTTGCGCATGATGGCAGTGCGGAAAGGACCGGGCATCATGCGGTTGGAGATGGTGCTTGGTGGGGTGGATTTGGTCGATGATGTCATCGACTTCAGCGGACCGTTGAGGCCGATTTCTGACTCAGCAATCACGGGTGTTCCGTTATGAGACACTTCCCAGGTCAGCCGTTGCTTGCCGCCATGGATGATGACTTGCATCTGCCCGTCGGGTGAGGTCAACGTGATGTCGTTGGCCCAAGACATGCTGACTGTGGTCAGCAGAAACAATGTGATGACACTCTTGAGATGTCTTAAGGAAAAAGATACCGACAAACGAATCATATGGCTTAACTTTTTTATCTTCAAATCTTCAAATCTTCTAAACTCCTAAACTCCTAAACTCCTAAACTCCTAAACTCCTATCTAACCACCACTTTCCTGTGTCCGACAATATAGATGCCGGGAGCGAGTGACTGAATGGCATGGTCGCTGACATGGCGCAGGAGGAGCCGGCCGTCGAGGGAATAGACATCATGGCTGCTGGGAAAGGCAAAAGTTTGCTCATGGATGCCCAAAGTGCCGCTGTAAAGACTGAGGTTGGCCACAATCTGCGCATCCTTGGCCACGAAGGCGGCTTTGCCCGTAACAGGGACGGCGAGACTGATGCTGTGGGTGACGGAGGCCCCGCCGGAACGGGAGGGCAGCACATAGTCAGTGGCAGCAAAGGTGTTGGTGCCAAACTGTCCGATGTAGGCGGTGCTGCTGTCGTCATTGCTGTAACCGGTCACATCCACCTTGGTGATGGTGATGCCGTCCGGGATGTTGATGGTGTAGGTGGTGTTGCGTGAGTATTTGATGCCCTTAATTCCACAACTTGACCCTTCAGCATAGCCCTTGCCGCTGGCGGAGATGGTGAAGCCGTTGGTGAAAGTCCAGTCACCGTTGGAGGTGGCGGGAGAGATGTCGTAGACACTTGTCTCTCCACCGCCTTCGATGCTGGTGATGTTGCCGGTTGGCGTTCCGCCCTCATTCTGTGCTGCTGTGATATCGGCAACGAGCGAGTTGAGGTAATTCTCCAGGTTGGTGTAGCCGTCAGTTCCCACCTTGGCACCGTCACCTACGTCGTTGGGATTGAGGCCATGGGCGGTTTCCCATTCATCGGGTATGCCGTCGCCATCGGTATCGGTGGGGGCAGGACTGCTGTTGAGCACAGGCCATGCGCTCCAGTCATCTCCGGCATCGGCAGGCTTCAGGTCTTCCTGGGAGTCGATGATGCCTTTGTGGTTGCCGGCTCCGGTATAGGTGGCTGTTCCGTTGCGAGCCTCATCGATGATGTAGGTGTCATACGCGTCGCGGTTCAGCGAGGCACCGGCGTAGGCAAGCACCTTCTCGTATGCATCCTCTGCCGTGTGGGTAGTGGTGAGGATGTGGTCCATGGGGGTAGTGAGGCGGATGGAATCTTTCACCGCCTGGTCATACAACCCGTCATTGTTGTCGGCATTGATCTGGTTGTAGACACCGAAATTCCAGTTGTTGTTCGTCACATCATTGTATTTCGGATTGACATTGCCCTCAACGAAATACTTTCCCCAGATATGGAGGGTGGGAGCGTAGTCCTTGTAACTCTCCACGTAGGAGGTGGTGCGGATATTGGGGGCGGCGATGCGCTTCTGTTTGGTCGTGCTGATCTGTGCCGTGCCGGGACCGGGCTTGTAGTAGTTGTTGACGATATTCACTGTCATCGCCTCACCACCATAGCAGCCGTTGCCGCAGTAGTTGTAAAAAACGTTGTTGCGCATGTCCATGCGCTCATCGAGTTGGGTGGTGTAGCGCGGACCCAAACGGGGCACACGACTCTCGTGGTGGGCCATCAGGTTGTGGTGGTAGGAGGCACCGCTGCCGCCCCAGTTGCCGCCGTAGCCGTGGCTGCCTTTGGAGTGACCGGCATCCTGCAGACTCTGCGAGACGATGCACCACTGCACGGTGATGTCTTTATTGCCGCAGAAGGAGAGACATTCGTCGATGCTCCAACTCACAGAGCAGTGGTCAATCATGATGTCGGCATGGTCGAGTCCGCCCAAAGCGTCCCAGCCGTCGGCTCCGTTGACCTTCACATTGTTGTTGCCCAACCGGAAGCGCATGTAGCGGATGATGACGTTGTTGGTGCCCACCGACACTGGGTAGTCGGCCACGCAGATGCCGTCACCGGGAGCGGTCTGTCCGGCGATGGTGACATTGCCCTTGCTGATGCTCAGCGCGCTTTTCAGATGGATGGTGCCCGACACGTCGAAGACAATGGTCCTGGTGCCGCTTTGTCCGACGGCCCAGCGCAGTGAACCGGTGCCGCTGTCGTTGAGGTTGGTGACATGATAGACCTTGCCGCCGCGTCCTCCTGTGACATAGCGCCCGAAGCCCTCTGCCCCGGGGAAGGCGGGCGTCTTCTCCTGTGCGGTCAGGGGGAGGGTGATGAATATGGCCATCGCGATGGCGAGTAGTTTGATTGTTTTTCTCATGAGTTG